>VAOX01042968.1_pt1 | contig 30944 bp, 23 predicted proteins | sample 3393891 | NCBI WGS metagenome assembly VAOX01 (sample SAMN08290429, study PRJNA428436) | hydrothermal vent metagenome | isolation source: Deep-sea hydrothermal vent chimney | place: Indian Ocean: Southwest Indian Ridge | depth 2822 m m
CCGGCTAATGAACAGGATTCGTGTGAGATTCCTTCCATTAAACAACCATCACCTAAAAACACATAAGTATTGTGATCCACAATATCCATACCGTCTTTATTAAATTCAGCTGCCATGGCGCGTTCAGCAATAGCCATACCAACCGCATTTGTAATACCTTGGCCTAATGGACCCGTCGTTGTTTCAACGCCAGGTGCATAACCGTACTCTGGATGGCCGGGTGTTTTTGAATGTAATTGGCGGAAGTTTTTAAGATCATCAATCGATAGATCATAACCGGTCAAATGTAATAAAGAATAAATCAGCATTGAGCCATGGCCGTTTGATAATACAAAACGATCACGATCAGCCCAGCTAGGATTGCTTGGGTTGTGTTGCATATGATCATTCCATAATACTTCAGCTATATCAGCCATGCCCATTGGGGCACCAGGGTGGCCAGAATTAGCTTTTTGTACTGCGTCCATACTCAAAGCGCGAATTGCATTTGCGAGTTCTCTGCGATCTGTCATCAGAATCTCCTAAAGATAAAGTTATATAAAGTTACGAAATCAGTATTAGAGGTATTTGGTCGCGACCAATCGGTATCAACCATCCTCCACAACCTCTCACCAAAGCCGTACACGGCCAGCAAAAGGTTTAAAATTGTTACATCACCATTAATCCTTATGGCTTATTAGCGGCTCATTATAGCTGCTTAAAATTCGACCTAATCCATGTCTTCTAGTCGGTCATCTCGTCGCCCTCAGACGAACAAATCGTTCAATTTATACCTCACGCTTATTCTCCAACGTGAAGAGCCGGCAATTTTCCTATGTTTAGGGGGAACGAGCAACAGAAAGATGTTTATTAGTGCATAAACTTTTTCAAAAGATTACAAAAATTAAATATTATCGATAAATATCAATATCTTAGCGTAAATTATTAATTTACTAAAAATCACTCAGAAATCCATTTTATTGAGCATCCCATGCTCGGAATCTGCTTTTCGGGGCCTTTTCCGGTTTTTCCGACCCTTGACATCGCTTCAAATAAATCGCGTTTTACACCGTCAGGGGCAGTTTCCTTACGACTTTCATCCAACCGTCCGCGATATTGAAGTTCCAGTTTGGCGTTGTAGCCAAAAAAATCAGGCGTGCACACAGCGCCAAACGCTTTAGCGACTTGCTGATTTTCATCCACTAAATAGGGAAATGAAAAGTCAAAGTCAGTCGAAATCTTTTGCATATTGTGAAATGAGTCTTCTTCGTACTGGCTCATGTCATTGGACATTATTGCTACGGAATTTATCCCAAGTGCTTTTAACGCCAAAGTATCCCGTGTTATTCGATTTAATACCGCTTTAACATAGGGGCAATGATTGCAGATAAACATAATTAATAAACCGTTTTCACCTACACATTGTTGTAAAGTCCAGTTATTGCCATCAACTCCAGGTAAATTAAATTCATGTGCCGCTGCTCCAAAATCACATACTGGTGTTTCTAAACTGACCATCATTCTCTCCACTGTTGTGTTACAAAATATTACTAAATACAATGTATATATAGATAAATCAAGATATACTCGCTACAATCGATATTATCAATTTTATCTTTAATTCAAAAATCAATTATACAGGACATACCACATACCATGGCCGAACAATATTTGTTTACTTCAGAATCCGTATCTGAGGGACATCCAGATAAAGTTGCAGATCAAATTTCTGACGCTATACTGGATGCCATTTTTCAACAAGACAACAACGCACGTGTCGCCTGTGAAACCATGGTGAATACCGGCATGGTTGTCATTTCAGGTGAAATCACGACCAAAGCTTATGTCGATATTACAAAAATTGTACGCCAAACTGTCAAAGAAATTGGCTATAACTCTTCAGAGATGGGCTTCGATGCCGAATCCTGTGCTGTAATTACCTCGATTGATCAACAGTCAGCGGATATCGCAATGGGCGTTGACGATTCCGATGATCACGAACAAGGTGCTGGCGACCAAGGCTTAATGTTTGGCTATGCCAGTAGCGAAACCGATGTGTTAATGCCTGCTCCAATTACTTATGCCCATCAATTAGTAAAACGTCAAGCAACTGTTAGAAAGAATGGCACACTAACGTGGTTACGACCCGATGCTAAAAGTCAGGTGACCTTTAAATACGAAGGCAACAAACCGGTCGGTATCGATGCAGTGGTGTTATCAACACAACACGATCCTGATATTAGTACTGAAGCTTTGCGCGAAGCTATTATGGAAGAAGTTATTAAACCCGTATTACCTGCTGAGTGGATTGATAAAGACACAAAATACTTCATTAACCCGACCGGCCGATTTGTAATTGGTGGTCCAGTCGGTGATTGTGGTCTAACCGGCCGTAAAATTATTGTCGATACCTACGGCGGTATGGCCCGTCATGGTGGTGGTGCTTTTTCTGGTAAGGATCCATCCAAGGTTGATCGTTCCGCTGCCTATGCTGGACGGTATGTTGCTAAAAACATTGTTGCTGCTGGTCTAGCTGAACGTTGTGAAATACAAATTTCGTATGCCATTGGTGTTGCTGAACCAACCTCAATATCAGTTCAAACTTTTGGAACAGGTAAAGTCAGTGATACACTTATTATTGAATTGGTCAGAGAACATTTTGATTTACGTCCAAAAGGCTTAATTAAAATGCTTGATCTATTACGACCTATTTACCGCGCGACCGCTGCCTATGGCCACTTTGGCAGAACTGAAGCTGAATTTAGCTGGGAAAAAACCGATAAAGCCGATGCACTACGTGATGCCGCAAAAATTGCCAAAGCCAGCTAATATACATTAACTAATCTACAATCTAAACCAATCTAATCTTACTGGTTGCCATTAACTATGGCAGCCAAAAATAATTAAGGAGCACACCACATGAGCAGCCAAGTAGCTGAAAAACTTGATCAAGATTTTAAAGTCGCTGATATCTCACTTGCCGAATGGGGCTATAAAGAGATCAAAATAGCTGAAACAGAAATGCCTGGACTAATGGCATTACGCGAAGAGTTTGCAAAAAAACAACCTCTTAAAGGCGCGCGAATATCAGGTAGCATCCACATGACAATTCAAACAGCCGTGTTGATTGAAACATTAATCGTACTTGGCGCTGAAGTTCGTTGGGCTTCTTGTAATATCTATTCAACACAAGATCACGCCGCAGCAGCCATTGCTGATCAAGGCATTCCTGTTTTTGCCTGGAAAGGTGAAAGCATTGAAGAATACTGGTGGTGTACCGAGAAAATGATGACTTGGCCTAATGGTCAAACGCCTAACATGATTTTAGACGATGGTGGCGATGCAACATTATTGGTGCACAAAGGCGCTGAATTTGAACAATCAGGAACTATCCCTAAAACAAAAGCAGATGATAACGAGGAATGGGCTGCTATCCTTGAAGTGCTTCGCCGTACTACTGAGTCTGACAAATGGGGCAAAATTTGTGACAGCATTAAGGGTGTGACTGAAGAAACCACAACCGGAGTGCATCGCCTGTATGAAATGGTCGAAGCCGGTGAATTAAAATTCCCTGCCATGAACGTTAACGACTCGGTCACTAAAAGTAAGTTTGATAATTTATACGGTTGTCGCGAATCATTACTCGATGGTATCAAACGCGCTACCGACGTGATGATTGCCGGTAAAATTTGTGTAGTTATTGGTTATGGTGATGTTGGAAAAGGCTGTGCGCAAGCTTTCCGTGGTATGGGTGCAACTGTATGGGTTACCGAGATTGATCCTATTTGTGCTCTACAAGCTGCAATGGAAGGATATCGCGTAGTTAAAATGGATGACATTAAAGATCAAGGTGATATATTTGTAACAACTACGGGTAATGTCAATGTTATTAATCATGACCATATGGCAGCAATGAAAAATGAAGCCATTGTGTGTAATATTGGTCACTTTGATTCTGAAATAGAAATAGCCTCATTAGAAAAATACGAATGGGTTGAAATTAAACCGCAAGTTGATCACGTTATCTTTCCTGATGGTAAGCGTATTACTATTTTAGCGAAAGGCCGTTTAGTAAACTTGGGTTGTGCAACAGGACATCCTAGTTTTGTTATGTCGGCATCGTTTACCAACCAAGTTATGGCTCAAATGGAACTTTTTGCTGATGGTGATAAATATGAAAACAAAGTGTACATATTACCAAAACACCTTGATGAAAAAGTAGCACGCTTGCATTTGAAAAAGATTGGTGTCAACTTAACCGTTCTATCCAAAACTCAAGCAGATTATATTAACGTCCCTGTTGATGGTCCTTACAAACCTGAGCATTACCGTTACTAAAATAGTTGAAAAAAATATAAATCCAAATAGCCAAGATTTAATCTTGGCTATTTGGTCTTAACTAGCCAGTCATAAAAATGAAATCACAAAAACAATTTAAACCCACATTTAGCTTTGAGTTTTTTCCACCCAGAACGGATGACGGGATTAAAAAACTAGCGGATACTCGTGATAAATTAGCCACATTAAATCCTCGCTATTTTTCAGTCACTTTTGGTGCTGGTGGTAGTACCCAAAAAGGCACACTTGAAGCCGTACTGGATATTCGAAAAGCAGGCTATCTTGCAGCCCCGCACTTGTCCTGCATTGGAACTGAAAAATCCGTTATCCAAAATTTATTGAAAACCTATATCGACAATGGTATTGAACACATTGTTGCACTTCGAGGTGATATGCCTTCCGGTAGTCATGATGTCGGTGATTTTCAACACGCCAGTGAGTTAATTTCATTTATACGGGAAACGACCGGCGATCATTTTCATATCGAAGTCGCTGCCTATCCTGAACTTCACCCTCAATCACCCAGTGTTGAATCTGAAATAAAATTCTTTAAAGAAAAAGTAGACGCTGGCGCCAATAGTGCCTTAACGCAATTCTTTTACAATCCTGATGCCTACTATCGTTATGTAGACGACTGTGAAAAGGCTGGAATTAATATTCCAATAGTTCCCGGAATTGCCCCCATTACTAACTATAGTAATCTAATTCGATTTGCAGACAATTGTGGCGCAGAGATACCACGTTGGATACGTAAACGGTTAATCGATTTTGGCGATGACAGAGAATCCATATTTGATTTTGGAATAGATGTAGTGACAAAACTTTCCCAAGATTTACTTGATAATGGCGCACCCGGTCTGCATTTTTATACCATGAACGGGGCTAAAGCAAGTATGGCATTGTGGAAAAATTTAAATTTATAAAAAATTAATACTCATTCTATATTATATTCTAAAAAAAAATATTAATGGTGAAAGGTAATACGACCATTCACCAAATTTACCGTTATAAATAATTATAATTAGAATTCCCTCAGGTAGCCAGTATTACTGAGTCAATTCAAAAATAATGGACTATTCACTATGCGTACTATTCGAATATTTTATGAAAATGATATTACCGTTGGTAATAAAATAGTACTACCCAAACAAACATCCAGTCATTTAATCCAAGTTCTTCGATTAAATATCAATTCTGAAATTGTGTTATTCAATGGTGACGGAAGAAATCATATCGCCAAAATTGTCGGCAATAATAAAAAAGCAACCGAACTTGAAATATTATCAAGCGATAAAAATCCAACCGAATCACCGCTTAATATTCATCTAGCGCTAGCCTTAACCAAAAATGATAAAATGGATTTGGCTATTCAAAAAGCCGTTGAACTCGGTGTCACAGAAATTACTCCGCTAATAATGAAACACAGTATCGTTAAACTAGAGACTCAAAAAAGAGAAAAACGGCACAGCCGATGGCAAGAAATTATTCACAGCGCATGCGAACAATCCGGACGAAGTACGGTTCCAGTATTAAATTCAATAACTGATTGGACACAATGGAACGATACCCCTAATGTTGAGCATAAAATTATATGCGATCCGCATAGCGTCAAAACATTATCTGAAATTACACCAATCCCTCAATCCATTCTTTTACTAATTGGGCCAGAGGCTGGATTTAGTACCGAAGAAATTCTTGATTGTCGAAATAGACAATATAGCAATATTCAATTTGGTAAAAGGATATTACGCGCAGAGACTGCTGCAATAGCGATAATTAGTGCAGTACAAGCTCTTTGGGGAGATTTAACCTAAGCTAGAAAACTGAACTGCGCATAAGTTATTAATGTAATTTAAAAAAAGTGCAAACTAGCCATGAAGACGCAGTAAGCGCACTTCAATATCATCAACATCAGGAATGACAGCAGTAATATCATTAACCACAACGTGTCGTAGAATTGAATGACGATCGTCATCCTTTTGATCTTCAGCATCCGCAACTTTATTTTCATTTATTTTTTCTAAATGTGGAATGCCTTGAGAAATAATAGCAATATACGGTAATTCACTATTACCATTAAGAGTATTTAATACAACAATCCGACTACTTTTAGTAACAATCGTTTGTTTCTTCCTCCCACTGATAATGCTAAATGACAATAATGGAATTAATCGTTCTCGCCAAGAAACTTTCCCTAACAACCACGGTGGTGCATCTGAAAAGGGAACCGGTTTTTGATAACTAACTACCTCAGCAATGTTTGAGTTAGGTAATAAAAGTAATTCGTCTTGTAATGGAATAAATAAGCAATGGATGTCATCAAGTTTTTTTGCGTGTAACGCAGCCATTCCTTGTGAAATTTTACTATCGATCGTTGTTATATTTGCCATTGCCGTACCTATATAATTAATATGTCATAAAAATTTATTTTGAACTTAAATAGTTATTCAGTTTTTTAGCCAATGCTTCCGGGGTCCCCGTAAAATCAACCAAGCCAGTATTACGCGCTTCATCAGGCATGCTACTAATAACACAACTTTCAGCATCTTGAGCCCAAATTTGAGCGCCCTTTTCATGCATATCTACAATTCCAGCGACGCCATCATTACCCATACCACTAAAAATTATTGCACCAGACTTACTACCAAACCGTTTAGCTGCATCTTTAAGCACAAGGTCGATAGAGGGTGAATAAGGCGCTGGTTCTAGTAACTCCAGTAATTCAACAGCTCCAATCGGATTAATCCCTAAGCGCTCAGATACGGGAGTTACCAAAATCTCACCGTGACGTAAAACATGACCCGCTCGCGGTTTCATCGCCTTAAACGGAGTTGTTCGGGTTAATTGCTCCGCAAGTAATTTTACAAAATTACTGCCCAAATGTTGCGCCAAAATAAAGGACGCTTCAATATTAGGATTCAAAGTATTCAAAAATCGTTTCACCGCTTCTGGACCACCAAGTGAGGCACCTAGAACCCAAACATTCTGCGCCAATTTTAAATGATTTAAATGAATGTTCGATAACGACATTTCTTGCGATTCATAAATTGACGGTGGCTGACATACCGAATCCTTTGCATCAGTTCGATTAATCAAAAGTTGATCAGAGTATCCCGCAACTTTGATAATTTTTTTTGTTAATTTACAATGCCACTTATTTAATGCTTTACTAGTCAGGCCAGACATTGCAGCAACATCATTAAATATTATCGGTATATTAATATTTTCCAATACTTCATCTAACAACTTATCATCAATAACACTATTTTCATCCAGATCAATAATAAGCACTTCACAATCACACGAGTCTAATTTAGAAATAAAATCAAAACTCAGTGGCTCGTTCACAGCTATACTCAAACCATTGCGTTCAAGCGCTTTTTGAAGCTGATTCCGAAGCTGTGCCGATTCAGATGCTATCGATACATGGATGATGGTATTTTCAGTCATAGGCATAAGTGAACATCATAGTAAATATTTATTATCTGTGCAAAATAATTTGTATAACTTAACATTACTCTAGAAATAAATATATTATGTTACATTTAAACCGATGAATTCGTTAGAACCTATAAAGTTTTACTTTTTAATTAAATTCTGAATAATTTCCAACAACTCAATTTCCTGATACGGTTTACCAATATACGCATTAACACCAATATCCATTGCTCGATTACGATGTTTATCACCAGTACGTGAGGTAATCATGATAATTGGAATATTTTTTAGTCGGTCATCGTTACGCATATTATTTGCTAATTCAAAACCATCCATACGTGGCATTTCAACATCCAATAACATTACATCAGGAATAAAGTCGAGTAACTGCGCTAAAGCATCAACACCATCTTTAGCTGTCGTGACAGCCATTTGATTACGCTCAAGGAATCGTGTTGTTACTTTTCTAACAGTAATAGAATCATCCACCACCATTACATTAAACACTTTTTCTACTTTCTCTTCTATTTGTTCGTAAACAGTAGCGTCATAATCAATGGACATTGTTAATTGAATTAACACACTCAAATCTAGAATTAATACAACACTGCCATCGCCCATTATAGTAGCACCAGAAATACCGCGTAAGACACTTAATTCTGGACCAATATTTTTGACAACAACTTCACGACTACCAATCAAGTGATCAACCACAATAGCAGCTCTGTACTCCCCACTTTGAACTAATAATAAAGGCATCATTTTTTTGTCGTATGATTTATCTGGTTTTGCAATACCCATCTCAGATGCAAGGTGAATTAATTTATAATCTTCTCCAACCCAATGATAAGTTGTATTTTTATTTTCTATTAATTTAGAAACATCAGTTGAAGCAATCCGTTCAATACCTTGAACACTTAATAAAGGTAGTGCAAATGTTTCATCCGCTATATTAACCATCAATGCTCGCGTTATCGACAACGTTAATGGTAATCGAATGCTAAACTTTGAACCTTGTCCCCTTTCAGATTCAAGATTAAAAACACCGCCGAGTTGTTGTACTTCACTATTAACAACGTCCATTCCAACGCCACGACCTGAAATCTGTGTTACATCGACAGCAGTACTAAATCCAGGTTCTAAAATCATTTCGAATAAAGTATGATCGGTAACGGATGCATCGGCTTCAATCTTGCCACGTTCAATCGCTTTAGCTCTGATCGCATCCAAATCAAGTCCTTGCCCATCATCACTAATTGTAATAATTAAATCAGACCCATCGCGAGCGATAATTAAATCAATAACTCCTTTCTCCGGTTTACCTAAGTCCAACCGTTGCTTAGGCGACTCAATACCATGAGCAATCGCATTTCTAAGCATGTGTTCTAAAGGAGCTAAAATTCGTTCTAAAACAGTACGATCAATTTCATTTTCAACACCCGATAATTTCAATTCAACTTGTTTATCAAGTTCATCAGCGGTTTGACGTACTATTCTTCTTAACCTTGAAACTTGTACAGAAAACGGCACCATGCGAGTTCGCATTAAGCCTTCTTGCAATTCAGTATTTACGCGAGATTGCTGTACCAATAGTGTTTCTGACTCTCTGGTTAAGTTTGATAAAATACTACGCAAACTATCCAGATCGTTCAAACTTTCTAACATGCCTCGTGAGAGTTGTTGCATTTGAGTAAAACGATCGAACTCAAGAGGGTCAAAATCAGCATGCGTTATGCCAGTTTCATGTTGATATCGTGATTGTATTTGAGTTTCTGTTTCTATTTCGAACTGTCGTAATTGTGAACGTAAACGTAAAACAGTGTCATCAAATTCAACCAGATTATACCGAAAAGTATTAACCTGCTGTTCCATTCGTGAACGATAAATACTAACTTCACCAGCAAAATTTACCAAGCTATCCAACAGATCGGCCCGTACACGAACTTGTTCTCCAGTACCACGTCGCGCAGAAATTTCTTTATTATCGACCGGTGTGATATCCGCAATTACAGGCTCTTGTTCTACTGGTAAGCCACTTGAATTTATCGCAACCACATTATCATCAAGATCAACGATATCAGAAGTATCCGATAGGTTTTCATATAAAGATTCAGAGATCTTACCCGCTAACTTACTTTCATCATATTCTTCTATTTCAGATTCTTCTGATTGCAAATCAGTGTTGTCTTTAGTATATAGCGCTTCTATATTTTCTTGATTTAAGTCCTCTGGATTAACAATGACTTCATTGTCGATTAATTTATTACTACTATCGTCAATTTCAGGAATTAAATTTTCTTCAGTAGCTTGTTCTTCAAATTCTTCATCACTAGCAATATCAATATCAATGATTGGTTCACCCGCAAGTAACGCATCAACTTGATTCAATAGATTTTCACCAGTATCTAACGGTTGTCGAGCAGCAATTTGTTCTAACATTTTTACAAGTTGATCATGAGATTTTTGTAAAATTTTAAAAACATCATCATTTATTGGTAAACTGCCTTGAACAACGGCCGTTAATACTGATTCTAGGCTATGCGCTAAATTACCTATTTCAGATATTCCTGCCATTCGAGCGCCACCTTTTAAGGTGTGTAAATAACGCTGTAATTCTTCAATATATTTTGGGTTTTCTTTTTCTTCAATCCAATTATGAATACAATGATCGCTATCTTCTAAAATCTCAATACCTTCTTCTAAAAATATCTCTAACAGCTCCTCATCATAATCGTGAGATACTGGATACTGTTCAGATTCTTCGACATGAGGTGTCAGATCGGGAGCTGCTGTAATGTTATCTTTTTCATCTGGTTGCATTAACGAATGATAAATATCAATTATATTACCAAGAAGAATTTTATTATCGGGAACTTCAGCAGAAACTTTATCAACTAAATTTACTATTTCTTTGGCATAAGATAGATTTTCTTGCAAAACATTTAATACGTTTGGAGCAATCTCTAAGTCTTTATCTTCTAAAAGTTTTGCAACCTTTTCCAGTTCCGCACATGTTTCAGCTAATGGTATAAATCCGGTTGTTCGAGAACTACCTTTTAACGTGTGTAGCGCTCTAATTAATTCCGGAGTTACTTTTTTCGTATTTTCATTTTCCCAGTTGTAGACATACTGTTCTAAGGATTCAATGTGTGTTTTTGCTTCTGACTTATATATATCGATTAAAGCAGGATCAGCATCGGATAATTCTTCAGTTTTTAATTGTTCATCCGCAGATTGCTCTAAAACCATCTCTGCTGTATCTTGGATATCAATATCATCACTGACTTCTTCAATGTCTTTATTTAACGTACTTTCAGCTTGTTCAACGGAACTATCTGACTCATCTAAATTATCCTTAGCAACATAATCTGAAGCGCTAAAATTAGCTATTTCAATATCAGGCAATTCTGTTTCAAGTAATTCAACATCCGGAAAATCAATTTCAGAAATAACATTTTCTGGAACATCAGTATTCTGCGAATCAGTTACGATTTGATCCTCTATAGTTAAATCATCTAAACTGACTTCTTCGGTTTCTTCGTTATCGTTTTTATCAGAATTTAAGTCTACCTGTTCAAAATCAGTTTCCGATATCGTTTGTGTTAAATCAATATCCTCTAATTCATCCTGAGGTTCTAACTTACTAATAGAATCATCGCCATTAATACTAATAATATTTTCATTTGAGCTAATTTCGTCAATAGTCTCAGCTGGCTCCGGTTGAGTTATTTGAAACTCCTCCGAGACAAAAACATTATCCGCACTTTCATCGCTAATATTTTCAGTGGGAAGTTCTATTCCAGTTTCTGCGCCAACATCAGTTTGTTTAGAAAATACATCTACAGCAACTGGATTTCCTAAACTTAAATTCTCGGCGACATCCATGAGTCGTAAAACTTTGTGTTCCAGCTTTTCACCGGTTGTTATTTGTTCAAATAAAACGGGGAATACAGCAATAGCTTCTTCAATAACGTCAAACAGCACTGGGCTTAATTCTATAGCACCGTCGATAACATGATTTAACATGTTTTCAAATGACCATGCAAACTCACCAAGTTCCACCGCTCCGACTAGCCGGCCACTACCTTTTAAAGTGTGGAATGATCGACGCATGTCTTTTAGTGAACTATAATTTTGGGTATCATTTTTCCAAATTGGATATAATCGAACAATATTATCAAACTCTTCTTGTGCCTCTTCCAAGAAAATTTCAATAATTTCTTCATCAATATCGGCTAAAAAAGTTCTGCCAGGAGGTGTAGATTCACTTATATCAGGAAGCGTATTTGTAGTTTCTTTACCTAAACGGCTGTCAGATTCATAACCTTCAGTTAGGTTAAAATCTTCACTAAAGGCATCAGGCTCGGTCGATTCTGATAATAAATCTTCAAGGGTCTCTCTTGCCCAATTTAGCGTATTAATTAAATCATCATTAAAGGACTCTTCTCCCGACACAACACAATTAAAAATACCTTCCATGTCATGGATGATTTTTAAAGCATTATCATTGTTAGATTCTGTAAGTTGAGTACTGAGTTCACTAAACGAATCACGAAGTTGCTTGGTATTATCATCGCTCTGACTATCGTCATACCATTTAGTTAAGGAGCTAGACATCCTTTCAATTGCACTTTGTTCTTCGCTGGCAATATCATCCCGTGCCTCTTGGGTGGTAATTTCTTCCGTAGGAGGCAGGTTATCTAATTTCGTTAAGTCAAAAGGGTCGGGGGAGCCCTCGCTATTGGGGGGGGAAATATCGGGCTCAACGCTTATGTCTTTTTCTTTATTAACATCATCCTGTAATTCTAACTCAGGTAATTCAAGATCGTTGAAATCGCTACGAACTTCTAGCCCGTCACTGTTGCTACCTTCAACTCCTTCTTCTTTAGTTGTATCTGATGTTAGATTGAATGGTTCGTTATCAACTTCTAGAGACAAACCAGGCTCTAATATAAACTCTTCACTTTGAGTACCATCAAAATTTAAATTGACAACACTGGTATCTTTTCCGGATATATCGATGTCACTATCAAGTGATAAAATGTTTGTATCAATATCTAAAGCAGTTTCAAGTTTAATTTCTTGAGTTGCATCATCATCGGTTATTTGAGATGAATCTATTTCTAGTGGTGCATCAAATTTAATTATTTCTGTTGCATCTTCATCTACAGATGAAGATACATCAGAGTCATCATTATCGAGAGATGAAGAATCAATTTCAATTTGAGTATCAAAGCCAATTTCCTGGGTCAAGTTTACTTCTAGCTCACCTAAAGATTCATCAAGTGAAGACAAGGGTGAAACTAATTCTTTATTGTCATTAGAATCTAACGAAAATTTTTCACCACGAATTTTTTTCAAGCTTTGTTCTGCTACTTCTAAAATGGCGTCTGGTTGACCCCAGTTTTCAGCTAATGACTCTAGGAAATATTCTATACTGCTTATAGCATCGGCAAGTGTTTCTAATGTTGCAAGCTCAGGAACAGCTTGCTCGTCAATTAAATCGTTTTGAATGAACTGATTACATTCGTCTAATAAATCAGAGGCTCGAGTTAAATTTAAGATTGATAAACTTCCTTGAATCTGTGAAAGATAAGTTGGAATATCTTTTAACAAGTCATGATTACTTGGGTCTCGACTAAATGCAGATAAAGATTCTTTTACATTAGATAAATCTACTTTAGCCTCACTTATTACCGATTTTAATAGTTTTTGTTTTTCAGCATTTTGTAATGTCTGTTCAACAGTATCATTATTAAATTTATTACCTTTGAGTTGACCTAAATCATTTAGGGAGTTTTCAACTGACAATAACGAACCGGCAACATCCATTAAAACAGTATCACTGATTTCCTTGTCTCCACTAATCATGCCGTCAAGACGTTGCTTTTGTTCTTTAATAGTAGCCCGTTGAATACCTAAACCTAACATGCCTAAAGTGTCAGACATTTGTGATAAAGCAGAACTAAGTGGTTTTAAATGTTCAACATCTTTATTTTCTGAGCGAACAAATACATCTAAATTATCTTTGACCTGAGTTAGTTCATCCATCAATACCGTGGATACAGTTTGCATCAATGCGGCATTTGGTCCTTCAAGATCAGCTCGTGCTTTTTCTAATGTTTTTGGATTTGGCATTAGATCTTGCAGTTTGAAAGCTTGTTTAATGCTTTTTACTGCATCACCATTAGTTGATGAACACGAAACATAATATAATAGATTTTTGATTAGGTCCTTTGAAGACTCATCTAGGTAGTTTACTTCTCCATTATCAATAATTTTTTTAATTTCTCGATCAACATTTCCCGCCAGCAGTTTTACCGCAATACTCGATTCTAAACCGCCTTCACGTAATCCTTCCATTACACCACTAACAACCCACAGCAGTTTATTTAACTCAACATCACTGGCTGCATCGCGTAATTGGTCAACAACCTTCGATATTAGTTTAATGCCACCAGGAACATTTTTGTCAGTAAACCAATTTAATAACCCCAAGTGATAGGAATGGCGTAATTTTTTAGCTAGCAGCTGGATATCGTCAGTACTAGTTTGAGCTGTTTCATGAACAGGAACAATGACATCCATATCGGGGGAGAATAAGGCATTTTCTGTTAGTAAACTTTCGCCGCGTGCTGCACGCATGTCATTTAGTAATGGTAATAAAACAACAGGGATGTCTTTGTGACCAGATAGTAAATTTTCAAGATAATCGGGTAATTGAACCATTCCCTTAATTAACACTTGAAATGTTTCATCGCGATTAGATACGCGATTTTCGCTTAAAGCTAACGTCAAATTTTCGAGTTCTTCTGCGGCTAGTGATGCACCATACAACTCCACCATCTTCAATGTACCATGTACTTGATGAAGGTAGTTTAAACAAAACTTAATTTGAGAATCATCGTCCGGTGATTCTTCATAAGCCTCTAACGCTTTGTGGGCTTGTTCCAGAGTCGTGTCAATTTCACTCTTAACCCAGCTAAGTGTATTAATATCAAGCTCATGCCTAAATCCAGAATCAGCCATTATATTGTTTCTTCCTCTAATCGCTTAAATGCAAGCACATTATCCATAGAAACTTGTCTTACAGATATATTCTTCCAAGAGGTTATTTCTCCTGGACCTAATACTAATAACCCTCCTGGTTTTAGTCTGTTAACGAGTTGATCTAAAATTTTAATACGTTGCTCTCTCTTGAAATAAATAAGAACGTTTTGACAATAAATAATATCCATATTATCAATATAAGTGCTATCAATATCAATTAAATTTAATTTTGAAAAACAAATTCGATCGCGAATTGAAGCAACAATTTTATAGTGATCTAAATCCATTGGAGTAAAATACTCTCGTAAGTATTCCACAGGAAGGTCTTTTAAACGGTTTCGATGATAAACACCATTTCGACCACTAGCCAAAGCATTACCACTAATATCAGTGGCATAAACCCCTAAAAAACCTTCAATGTTATTAAGTCGCATGAAGTAATCAAGTGCTATTGCAATTGAATAAGGTTCTTCACCTGTGGCACAACCAACACTCCAAATTTGAATCGTATTTTGATTTCCGATAATTCCGGTTTTAGACGTTAAGTAATTTCTACCAACAAATTCGAGTGCGCCTTTATCTCGAAAAAATCGAGTTTCATGAACGGTTAATCGATCAACTAAAATTTCCCACTCAACCGCACCTGAATTGGTGTTTGATGTTAACCGTTTATAGTAATCATCTAACTCTGTTAATCCAAGCTCGTGCATCCGAATTAGCAAACTCGAGATTAAAAATGACTTTCTATCAATCGATAAGCTCACACCGGTACGCTGTTCCATCAACTCTTGCCATAAATAAAATTCATCGTCACTCAATTCTGGCATATCTTTCGAAACCCAGTACGAGGTATTATCAGTTATGTCGTCAGTAACGGCGTTCACCTTGATAACTCCAATTCGTATCCGTCGTTATTACGCTGGTAATTTAAAGCCAGCAACTGAACGACGTAACTCATTAGCCAATTCAGCAAGATTACCAATAGACGCTGCGGTTTCATTTGTACCCGCTGACGTCTGTGTCGTAATTTCTTGAATGACATTCATGGTATCCGAAATATTGGTCGCTGCATTTGCTTGTTGCGATGCTGATTCTGAAATATTGGTAATCAAATCCGCCAAATGTTTCGATACGGTTTCAATTGCTTCAAGAGCCTCACCCGCATTCTGCGCCAAATTAGCACCGGCAACCACTCCTGAGGTACTGTTTTCCATAGAAGCTACCGCTTCGTGGGTATCGGTTTGAATTGTTTTAACCAGTGCTTCAATTTGTTTTGTTGCATCAGCAGAACGTTCAGCAAGTCGTTGAACCTCATCGGCCACAACCGCAAAACCCCGACCAGCATCACCGGCCATGGCTGCTTGAATCGCTGCGTTTAAGGATAAAATATTCGTTTGTTCGGCAATATCATTAATCAGTTCAACAATATCACCAATTTCTTGTGAGCTCTCACCCAGTCGTTTAATTCGTTTTGAGGTTTCTTGAATTTGTTCCCGAATATTATCCATACCATTAATCGTTTTTTGCACCGCATCGGCACCTTTATTTGCCATGGACACTGATTTATTGGCTTCGTTAGCAAGTTCACCAGCATGGCTGGATACTGCTTCAATTGATACCGCCATTTCGTTAATCGCGGTACTTGCTGCTGTTATTTGTTGTGCTTGATGGTCACTTGCTTCCGCTAAATGCATCGCTGTTGCTTGTGATTGTTGTGCAGCTGATGACACTTGGTTGGTCGTATCATTAATAGCCATAACGAGTGTTCGTAGCGCATCAATAGTGTAATTAATCGAGTCAGAAATCGCACCCGTAATATCTTCGGTAACGGTTGCTTCTACGGTTAAATCACCATCAGCTAAATCGCCCATTTCATCGAGCAATCGTAAAATAGCTTGTTGGTTACGTTTATTGGTTTCTTCAGTTTGAATACGACCGGCTTCGGTAATATTTAACTGTTCTCGAGAATAAATCCAATAAGAAACGGCTAGCAAACCAAGTAAAATCAATGAAACCAAACCTAGAATCAATGCTACCAAAGGTAACATTCGATCCTTAATCGAGGTTTCATATGCTGCGGCAACTTGTTCAATTTGAGCTTCAAGATCTTCACTACTTGATAAAATTTCATCAGTAGAACCAGATACTTGGAACATTTCTGGTGAACGCTCAAGAATAGCACCCACTCGATTACTAATTTTATTAAATAACTTCGATACCAAACCCAATTTTTTACGTGCTTTTGGTTCATTGATTCGGGTAATTCCCATTACCCTACTACCGCGTAACATACCTTCAATAACACGACCAAATAACGCCGCATCCCGTCCGAATCTATCCGCCGCTGTCACCGCTTCCTCACCACCTTCTAATACTTGGCCCACATTACTTGCAATACGCTGAATTAACATTAATTGCCGAGTAGCGGTGTAAACCTGATTAGCTGGTGCATTTTGATCTGACATTATAATTACCACTTCATCCGTTAACGCTAATAAAGTAGGAATGGATTCATTAATGCCTAAAATATTTTTCCGCATGGAGCGAACCGTGTCACGCCGCGAAATGATGGTATCAACATTTTTACTATAACTAGCCCACATTGTTGATAATGTCTCTAATGATTGAACACCCGACATACTGGCTTTAGCAGGACCTTGTTGGTAAGTCAGAATTGCTTCAAACTCATCTCGTGTAATTTGTAAGGTAGGAAAGGCATCAAGTTGACCCCGTGCGGCCTGAGAAGCAAGCTTTGCTATTGATTGGGACAACACCCGTTGGTCACCAATCTTAGCAATAAAAACTTTATCATTACCATCGTCAAAGTTAACTTTTAGGTAGGCTAGTCCCATCATAACAACCGACACAACTAATGCTCCGATTAGAACGACTAATATTTTACCACTACCAAGAATTGATGTTGTTGTTGAATTTAATACCGTCATTTTACTTTTCTCTTTTTCGAGTTTTAACTTTTTATATTAACTAGATTTAACTGTTTTAAAAATTCTTACGACTGCATGGATTAAACTGTTCTCGCTGCAACTTGATGAAATGCGGTGCTTGAAGAAATTTTATTCATATCAAACAATCCCCAAGTAAGCACATCTTGTTCATACGCTCCGTAAACATAAGGTTTGATGTATTCAGCTGCATTTGGCATCTCATCTTGCTTATCAGTTGCGAAAAAATGCCGCATACCAAATACTTCGTCAACCATAAAACCTGCTACGGCTCCATCATTTTTAATGACTAACATTCGCGTATGTTTTTGTTGCTTAACATGACCGGCATTTAGCAAAACGCGTAAATCAATAATTGGAATTAAAGTACCGCGTACATTGGCTAAGCCTTTAACCCACGGTTGAGCACCGGGTATTCTTGTATAGCTAGGAATGGATAAAATTTCATTGATCTCGCTCATTTCAGAAACAAGGTGGATGTCATCTATTCGAAATCCTACTCCACTCCAAGTATTACGAATCTCAAGTTGCATGGGTAAACCCACTGCATGATGCCGACTACGTGCTTCAAGATCACGAAGTAAAGTAATTGGATCGAGTTTGTGTAGTGTTGATGACAACGAACTTATCCTCCAATCACGGCACTAATTTTTTGTAATAGTATTTCTTCATCAACTGGTTTGGTAATATATTCTTTTGCGCCCTGACGTAGGCCCCAAACTCGATCAGTCTCCTGATCTTTTGTCGACACAATAATAATGGGAATGTGTTGCGTTTTAGGGTCTTTGGTTATTGCCCTAGTCGCTTGGAAACCGTTTAAACCCGGCATCACCACATCCATTAAGATTAATTCGGGCATTTCCCGAGACGCACAATCAATGCCTTCTTCACCATTAGTGGCGGTTAGAACTTCAAAACCGTTCTTTTCCAAGATCCCACGAATGACATGAATTTCTGTTGGCGAGTCATCAACGATAAGTACCCGAGCCATTTTTATCTCCTAAACAATATTTTATTTTGGTCTTATTTTATAGAAATAAGACACGTTAATTAAAAAAGTAATTTTAATAAATCTAATTCAAACTAGTCAAAATAATAATCTAAATACTGTCATTCAAAGCTTATAATCCCTAGATATAATTTTGGAATTATAGTGTTAACGTGCTATTTCTGACATCGCAATTTTAGAATCCTATATAATAGTCATAATTTGTTAATGCATTTTTACTGCCATTTCAACTACATTACTACTGGGAGCCTAAGTTTCACTGAGAACATGGCGTTTTATTGCACCTAATAGCTCTTCTTTTGTAAATGGTTTTGTTAAATATTGCTCTGAGCCAACAATTCGGCCACGAGCGCGATCAAATAAGCCATCTTTACTCGATAACATAATTACCGGTGTTTTCTGAAAAACTTTATTGTTTTTTATAAGCGCAGTAGTTTGATAACCGTCGAGACGAGGCATCATGATATCCACAAAAATAATATCAGGGTGATTATCCGCTATTTTGGCTAAAGCCTCAAAACCATCCGTTGCTGTAATGACATCACAGCCAACTTTTTTTAACAGAGTTTCTGCAGTTCGACGGATCGTCTTACTATCGTCAATTACCATAACTTTTAAATTTTGATAACTATTTTCATCTGTCATTTTATTTGCCAGCATATTTTTTGTTCCAAGCTATTATTTGGTTTTCTAACCATATTCTCATAGTTAAATATTAGCTTGTTATTTAACATAGATTTGAGAAACAGTCCATAAGTATCCAAATTTTATAGGATATTTCAAAATTCTCAAACTCAAACTCAACTCAAGGTGACCATACTATTAAGTCAGAATTAACTCCATTTAACCAATTACACACAAAAAGAAAGCTTATTAATGTCAGTTTTAATTATAAACATCTAAAACCTTATTTTTGCAAAGTGTATATCAGAAACACTAAATTACTAGTTAAACTATCGGCAAATATCCCTTTAACTTGAAAAAAACCCGTAAAATTTGCAATATCAAGTTGCATGCTCCAATTTATCAATCGAACTAGTAAAGTTGATTCACATAGTAGTAGCATAGCTCATAACAAAAACTTGAAACCTCATAAATTAAGGAATATTTGGAAAATGCCTGAAAAATCAATATACAAAAACAATAAACCACTTCGTTTAGGCATGATTATGGATCCGATAGCGAGTATCAAGCCTTATAAAGACAGTAGTTTTGCGGTTCTTCTCGAAGCCCAACAAAGAGGCTGGGAGCTGTTTTATATATTACAGGAAAATCTTTATGTCATTAATAATGAAATAAATGCCGTTGCTCAAACATTAAGCGTTAGTGATAATAATGAAAACTGGTATACATTACAGCCTGAGCAACAAATAAGTTTATCAGATTTAGATGTCATTTTTATGCGTAAAGACCCACCTTTTGATATGGACTACATTTTTAGTACTTTATTACTGGATAAATTGAATGGCTCAGGAACTTTAGTTGTTAATCGTTCACACAGTTTACGCGACTGTAATGAAAAAATATTTGCCAGTGATTTTCCTCAATGTTCCCCGCCAACATTAATCTCTAGTCAAAAAAAACACATTATCGAATTTTTAAAACAACATCAAGATATTATCGTTAAACCACTTGACGGCATGGGCGGCGCTTCCATTTTTCGAATTCAAAAATCGGATCCAAATATCAACGTCATCATTGAAACCATGACTAACTTTGGCAAAACATTAATAATGGTACAGGCTTTTATACCTGAAATAACGCAAGGGGATAAACGTATTATACTAATCAATGGAGAACCTATCCCCTTTGCCTTAGCTCGTATCCCCACGGAAGGAGAAACTCGGGCAAATATAGCTGCAGGTGGAACTGGCGTTGGGGTTGCGTTGTCTGAACGTGACTATTACATCTGTTCGCAAATAGCACCTGAATTGAAAAAAAGAGGCTTACTATTTGTTGGGATTGATGTCATTGGTGATTATTTAACTGAAATCAATGTTACTAGCCCAACCTGCATTAGGGAGTTGGATACACTGTATAACCTCAATATCAGTGCAACTCTACTCGACGTAGTAACACAAAAGTTAAGCGATAAAGATACATGATTAAAATGAATATCAAAATAGTACAATTAATTTTTATAGTTGTATTGAGCAATTTACTGGGTATGTCGGCGTGCTCAAAACCTGATTCACCGACTAAAATACCAAGTGAAACCATTAGCAAAGATACCCAGTATGTCTTTGGTACTATCGTTGATGTTACTTTTTATGGCGATAAAAGCATGCAAACGACTCAGGCCTTTCAAGCCGTACGTCAAGACTTTAAACTGTTACATAAAGCATGGGACCCCTGGGGTAACTTGGCTATGGCACGAGTAAACAGGCTAATCAAAACTACTCAATGGTTTTCATACAATCCCATGCTACACAAGTTACTGGTCGATGGTAAAAATCTGTCAAAACAAAGTAATGGTTTATTTAATCCAACTATGGGGCACTTTACAACGTTGTGGGGTTTTAATTCAAATGAAGCCGTGCTGACGACTCCCCCTAATAAAAGTAAAATAGCCGCGTTATTACAACAATCAACATCAATGGAAAACATTTCTTTTGATGGTGTTCGAATACGGAGTAGCAACCCAAACATTGTATTTGATTTTGGTGCTATGGCGAAAGGACTGGCGGTTGATTTAGTTATAGATAGTTTAAAGCAATTTAATATTCACAATGCGATGATTAATGCCGGTGGTGACATTAAAGTAATTGGAAAACACGGCAATCGTCCTTGGTATATTGGTATTCGTCATCCTCGAAAAAAAGACAGTATCTTGGCCGGTGTTGAATTACAGTCGAATGAGAGTATTTTTACTTCTGGTGATTATGAGCGTTATTTTATTCACGATGGTGTTCGTTACCACCATATTATTGATCCTCGTACAGGCTATCCAGCAAGCCAAACTATGTCAGTTACCGTTATTCATCAAGATGCCGCTGTGGCCGATGCCGCGGCGACAGCATTATTTGTTGCCGGGCCATCACAGTGGTATAAAATAGCACTTTCGATGGGAATCAAATACGTTTTATTAGTTGATGCTGAGGGTAATCTTCACATGAATCCAGCTATGCAAAAACGCATTACACTTATTGATGCCCCCAAAAACATTATTACAATAAGCCAAGCTTTATGACTCGCAGTGATTTTGTCGTCATTTTACTAGTAATTATTTCATTGGGTTTTTTATACGATAAATATTGGTCCTTTAATACCCAGCAAAATACGCACAGCCATTATGCAAAAATTACAATAACGGGATCGACACCACAAAAGTTAGTGTTAGATGAAGACAAAATAATTAACATCAATGGTAGAATCGGCAAATCAATTATTGAGATTAAAAATAAAAAAATTCGTTTTTTAAGTTCACCGTGTATAAAAAAATATTGCATTCATTCTGGCTGGTTAAGCAAGACAGGTTCAACTGCTGTGTGTATGCCAAATGGAATAATTATTAGTATAAAAAGTCTTACAAATTCTTTTGATGCGATCAACTTCTAATATTTTTTTTCAGTAATAAATTATTAGCACCATCGCTATAAAATGATTCAAGGTATTCTATAAAATCATTTTCAGAAATAGCCGGGCTAAATAAATAACCTTGAACCGTTTCACAGCCCAATTCTCGTAATTTATAAATTGTCTCCATATTTTCTACTCCTTCAGCAACAACGGTTAATCCTAAGTTATGCGCAAGATCAATCGTTATTTTTACGATGACTTCATCATCTTGATCAGCACTCATTTCCATCACAAACGAGCGATCAATTTTGATTTCGGTCACAGGTAACTGTTTTAAATAAGCTAATGATGAATACCCTGTACCAAAATCATCAATTGATATGTCAATACCAAGTACCCTTAGTTCATTTAATATTTCCTTAGCCTGATAAGGATCTTTCATGAAAGCACTTTCTGTTATTTCCAAATTACAATACTTGGGTTCAAGCTTGTATTTTTTAAGTAAATGAATTATTAAACTAGGGAACTTTTTATCTTGTAAACTGTGCGCAGATATATTGATGCTAACGGGTATCATATGCCCTAACTGATGCCAGCGGAAACAATTTTTAAACGCTTGCTCTGCAACACATGCAGTCAATGTCGAAATCAAACCCATTTGTTCTGACAACGGAATAAATTCATCAGGAGGAATGAAACCCCGTTCTTTATGTTGCCATCGAATTAGCGCTTCTGCTCCAACAATTTTATTGCTGTTTATATTAATTTTAGGCTGAAAATATACCTGTAATGATTTTTCATTAATTGCAATGCGCAAATCACTTTCTAATGCCAGGCTACCAATACTGTGTTGATCTTTTTCAATCTCATATAACACCGGGCCCGCGTTATTTCTTTTTGCATTATACATGGCAACATCAGCGCGTTGCATTAATATATTGACATCATTACCGTGTGTTGGAAACTCAACAATTCCAATACTTATACCAACAGTCAAATTTTGATTTTCATAAATAAAGGGATCATCAAATATTTTAACTAATTTATTTGCAATTTCTTGTGCTGTTTTGGCATCCGTTTCCGGTAGCAAAATTCCAAATTCATCTCCGCCTAATCGAGCAACAGTATCGTTCTTTCGTAAAGAGTTATATAAACGTGATGCAGCTTGTTGTAACACCAAATCACCAACATGATGACCAAGCGTATCATTGATTTTTTTAAATTGATTTAAGTCACTCACAAACAATACAAAATTGGTTTTGCTAAGTTCATTTTTAAATATTTCTGACTGCAGTCGATAGTTTAATAATTTTCTATTAGGGAGATCCGTTAAAGGATCATGATATGCCTGATGTTCTAGCTCGGCCGTTTCACTGCGTATTGCGGAGGTTAATAATTCAAATCGAGTTTCAAGTTCCATTAATTGATCGGTGCGTTCTATTTCTGGTTGAACAATCTCCATGTCTTTAGAAAAATCTAATACTCTACGAGTCATTTTTTGTATTCTTGAAGTAACCCAAAACATCACTAAACCAAATGCAATGATATAGGCTAAAGCAGTTATAAGTTGTATTTTTCGATAATCAGCAATAATAATATTTTTTAATCGCTCAACATGTTCTGTCGACACAAGTGACAATAAACGAACAACAATATCGGAAGAGCCCGAACCAAAGAACCCTTCACCTATAATCAAATATTTTTTTTCTAATTCAGATAAACTAGAACCATTAGGTATAATATCAGTTCGATTGCTGGTCATAATTTCGGAATCTTCACCCTTAACTAGTGCTATGATACTATCCAATTCTTCAGCGCCTTGAGAGATTTGTAAAAACTCTTCATCAACTGGCGACACTAATAATAAACGTACTGATTTTTTTTTATTCTTTACAACGTATTCTAAAGAAAATATATAAGCTTGTTCGGAAAGTAGTGTTAAATAACTTTGTCTGTATGCCAAGTCTAATATATTAGGTGACAAATGAAGCAATTCATTTGGAGGTAACTCATTTTCATAATGATATAATTCTATAATTTTAGAATACTCATCAATTAACATCACATATCGGGGTAGTACAAAACGACGCATTGTTGATAACGAGGGTAACCAATCAGGAACGGAATTATGGTATATGATGTTTGGTTCTTTTTTCCATTGTTTGCTAGTAACATATTGTGTCAATTTATTGGAACTGGAATACATTTTTACTGTTGGGTAATACGATTTTATATAATGATCAAATCGTATACGTTGCTCGCGAGCATCTTTAGCGAGTTGACTTTGTAAATTCGAATGAAATATTTGACCAAGCTCTTTTGATTGATAAACATCGGATACAAACCACACCACTGCACCAGTTAAAACTGTTACTAGTAGCATTGTTGTTGTTAATGATTTTTTTATTGCCATAAAATAGTCAAACAAGTATTAGTTTTTTACTAATGAACTATCTCCAGGCTCTGCAATTAATTCATCACCTTTAAACGTCCAGCCATATTGTTTTAATAATTTAATCGGTATGATCCCAAGTTTTTCACTATTGTTTTCAATGTGTTTTTCTATTTCACGTATTAACATTAATGCATTACTACTGTCTGAACTATTTTTCCAGGTAGTTAAACTATAGGTTCGATACAAAGGATATTGTCCTTTAGCTATCTGATTCAAATCACTTGGCTGGATATTATCGATACTGATTGTTTTCAATTTATCTTTGCTACTATAAACTTCAAGCATGTATATCGTTTCTAAACCAATTGCCAGTGGATTAATTGCAACTTGCATTAGCATATCGGGAATAACTCCCACCTCATATAATCGAGGGCTAAATTGGTCTTCATTTTTTAATAATGCACGCCAATGCCCCGGACGTTTTTTGCAGTGTAAACGAACTACCGGTTGAATTTTTCTTGATGTTAAAATGCCATGGCTTGAAGGTAGTTCGGACCAGCGGCTATAACTGCCTTGAAATATTTTTCGCGCCTCAGATAACGTTAAATTGCTGACCGGGTTATCCAAGTGAGTAACTAAACTAATAGCCGCAATACCTATTGTATGAATTTGTAACTCAGGTAAACGATCATTAACCGCTACCGGACAACAATAAGCAGCAATATCAACCGATTTTTCGCGTAAACGTCTTGATGACACACTACACGAGCCTTTCATAATAACTATTTTTAGCTTATTTTTTTTTGCATACTGTAATACAAACTCATTAAATGCCGGGTGTGTTTGTTGTCCGAATGAGATAACTAAATCAGCATTTTGAATTTTGTTATCATACGTAACCGGTTTATTTTTCCACGCTGAGGGCATAGCAACAATTTTATTGCTGTAGTCAAATGCAGTTGCTCGTTCAAAATTCTCTGCCGACACGGTTGTTGAATAAACAAAACCAACAGTGCCGTAACTGACAAAAACAATTATAGTAATTAAAATCTTTATATTGCGTGCTTTGGATATTTTCGTGAGCAATACCATAAACCAACACTCCATGACCGAATGAAATGAAATAACCAATACCGCTAGTCGCATATCAAATAGACAGGCATAGCTTATATCGGCGCGTATTTTGAGCACTTTAGACTTTATTGTTAAATATTTTGTGGAATTAAGTGAATTTCACACTGACCAAAAATGAACTTTTTAAATACCATAATGTCTGTACTTAACAACAGAGTATTAAACGAGATATTACCATGCAAAAACCGCTAACGATTGGTCTTGTAGCAGACACCGCCGATGTTAATATTGAAACAGTGCGCTATTATCAACGTTTAGGAATCATCGATGAGCCAGCCAAACCAATCACCGGTTATCGAATATACCCAGCTGAAACGGTTGACCGAATTCGGTTTATCAAACGCGCCCAACAACTTGGTTTCAGCTTACGTGAAATTGCAGAATTACTGCAGTTAGGTGATGGCAATTGTGCCGATGTTCGGCATCGAGCTGAAGAGAAACAGGCACATATTAAACAACAAATTAAGGATTTAAAAAAACTCAACAAAACTCTCGATACGCTGATAAAAGCCTGCCATTCTGGTGATAATAATAACCATTGTCCGATAGTTGAAACCTTAACTCGAAAATAAACAGTTACCGGAACGCATCAGATGAGTTGACTCCGTAGTATAGTACTGAGTATAAACTAGGCAGTCATTTAAAATACACGGTGAAGTGTGAACGACAATCCCAAATTAACGACCAATTCCAGCACGATTGCAGCAATTTTCACCGCTGTTTTGGCTGCTCTGAGCGCCTCACTTTGTTGTATTGGTCCATTGGTTTTAATGGCATTGGGGCTGGGTGGTTCTTGGATTAGTAAACTCTCAATATTCGAACCGTATCGAGGAATTTTTATCGTTATTACAGTCTTGTTTATTTTAATGGCTTTTCGCAAGCTGTATTTGCTACCAAATAATTGTGGGCAAAACACAAACTGCCGCAAATCAAATACCGTCCGAAATCAACGCATCATTTTTTGGCTGGTTTCACCGCTATTAATCGCGATATTAACTTTTCCCTATTATGGAATGAGCCTGTTATGATACTAATCGATTTTAGATTATAGGTACTTGTGTAAAATGGTCCGTTTTGGTTCAAAGCCACAGGATTGATATAAACTCATGGATTCAATACTGTGGTTAAATGCTTGCAATGCCATTCGATGAATACCCTGTGGTTTTAAATCGTCACCCAATTGCGCTAAAGCAGCCTTAGCATAACCGCAACGTCGAAAATTCGGGTAAATACCAAGCCAGCATACAAAAACCAAATCAGCGTATATTTCTTCTTGGTGCAAGCGGTACCACAACGAACCTAGCACTTCATTGCTGTCGGCTTTGAAAATACTTAACATTATCTCAAAATCCGTTTGTTCGGCATGTGCTATTTCCGCATCAATTTGGGCCTCGCAGTTTGAAACAACGTAATCTTGATTCGCGCGTTTATAGTGCATTAAACCAGCAACTAATGCGTCGATATTAGCCTGCCGAAAAGCCGGTTTCTCAGATTCTGTCATTTTCCGTAAAACAATCATTCTCAAATACACCCTTTATTACGTACGTCGGCAATCAATTTAACCGGAATTCTGTTAAATGTAAATTTACACTCACATTAGTAAAGTAATTGAGATATTTTCCCACATTTTGATGGTAAAGCCACTGTTAAGTGTTAAAATCGCAGGTGCAGCTAATAAATAACGAAAAAATTATAATAAGATTATGAATGATAGCGAACATCTTAAAACCAGTACTGTACTGCTTTCTGCAGTTCGTCGTCTATGTCGGCCATTAGTAAAGTTACTGATTGAGAAAGGCATCACCTATCCGCAACTGCGTGATATGTTTAAAGAATTGTATGTTGAAGTAGCCGATCAGTCTGAACCCATTAAAGGTAAAAAACCCTCAATTAGCCGCACTTTTATTTTAACCGGGGTACACCGTAAAGATATATCGCGGTTACGAACGGAATCATGCTCCAACGAAGAACCCAGTAACAGTCATTCATCTTTAGGATCTGAATTAGTAGCTCGTTGGCTAGGCACAAAAGAATATCAAAATAATAATGGCAAACCACGACCACTAACACGAACGGGCTCTGACACACTACCGGGCTTTGATGATTTGGTTATTAGTATCAGCAAAGATGTTCGCCCTAGAGCAATTCTAGACGAATGGCTTAGGCTCGGAATAGTCAGTATCGATGAATCCGATAACATATCCTTAAATCAATCCGCTTTTGTGCCACAAAAAGGCTTAAAAGAAAAAGCATTTTTCTTAGGACGACACGTGCACGATCACCTAGCAGCCTGTGCTCACAATATTTTAGAAGACGATGCTCCGTTTATGGAGCGGAGTGTGTTTTTTTCCAATTTATCGACTGAATCGGTAGATAAGTTAAGAGAAATTGCAGAACATCAAGGCATGCAATTACTACAAGAGTTAAATCAACAAGCCATTGAATTGCAAAAAACTGACAAAAATAACAAAGACGCTGATCACCGAATGCGCCTTGGACTTTATTGGTTTCAAAAACAACAGGGAAGTAATTCTGATGAAGACTCCTAGTTTTTTAATTCTATTATTCATTTTATTGTCGTTATCATGCTCAACGGATCCAGAGTATGCACGTAATGGTGTTGGTGGTACTGGCAATGTCGCCATTAATGGCGATGATGAATCGGGAATTGGCGGCACGGGTAAACGAGTCCCAAATTCTGGTTTAGGTGGCACGGGCAAACAAGTTGCCAGTGGGCTTGGTGGTACTGGTCAATCCGTACCAAACTCTGGCCTTGGTGGCACGGGTAAACAAGTTGCCGGTGGACTTGGTGGTACTGGTCAATCTGTACCAAACTCTGGCCTTGGTGGCACGGGTAAACAAGTTGCCGGTGGTCTTGGTGGAACAGGTCAATCTATTCCAAATTCAGGTTTAGGTGGCACGGGTAAACAACTGGCGAATGCGTCTGGACTGGGTGGCACGGGTATTGTTGGTGAAGTAACTGGCTTTGGTAGTATTTTTGTTAATGGTATCGAAATTGAACTTAATAAAGATAGCCAAATTCTATCTGATAATATTGTGGACTATCATCTTCAACCTGAAATTGGTGATATCGTTGAAATTTTAGCGCAACGTGACGGTGATGAAACCTATGCTGAAAAAATAAATATTCGGCATGAAATCGTTGGTCCAGTTCAATCAATCAATATCAAACGCCGCCAATTTACCATTGTCGGTCAAAGCATCAGATTGAATAATCCAAAATTACGATTACCAAAATTGGGACAAATGATAGCCGTTAGTGGCCTGCGAGATCCTTTTGGGACTATTCATGCAACACGATTAAATTTATCCAACTCAAAATCGATTTGGTTAATTGATACCGTGGTGAGTAATACCGCGAATAGATTAAGATTGGGCCGAACCTATGTCCAAACGCCTAACGCCAATAAATACCGTAAAGGGGATGTGCTGCGAGTTAGAGCAATTTATCGTAGTGGTAAACTGTACGCTGAGAAAATTTATGCTGACCAAGCTTTTGGCAACAAAATACAGCATATGGTGCTGCAAGGATTTATCAATAGAGGCAATCGCAATAACTACAAAATTGGTAATGTACAATTTTCAACACGTTCGGCCAAGATTCGTTCACACTTAGCCAGAAACTATGGTCGCTGGACGCGAGTAGAAGTTCAACGCAACCGCATTGGCTTGTGGGAAGTGGAGCAATTTATTGGCAATAGTAATTTGAATCGCGGTCATCAAACACCATTCAAATTGAATAATCAAAATAGATTCAAGAACAAGCAAAATACCCGATCGCAATCGCGCGGTCGCCAACGGTTTAATAGTTCAATAAGCGATGAATCTTATCAGGGCAATAACACGCAATCTGGGGATAGCCAAGGTAACACAGAACAAACAGGCACCAGCATGCCAATCACACCACCAATAACAGTTCCAGGCTCGCCAATGACCCAGCCAAACATGGGCGGTTCTGATTCTGGTGGTAATAGCACTGCGCCAGTTCCAGTAACTACACCGCCGCCAATGCGACGACCGGGTCCATTTGGTATCCGACGCTAAGTAAACGATTGTGCTTTCATTATTTAAATGCGTATCGCGCTATCGCACTCAAACATAACATTTTACACTGTGTTAATGATTGAGTTGCAAACAACACGTGATGATTACCGCATAGCCTGGTTTACTGCATTGGCCATCACCATTCACATACTCGAAAGCAGTCTACCGAGTTTAATTCCCGGCATGAAACTGGGTCTCGCGAATATAATCACAATTATCGTTTTATTTCGCTATGGTTGGCGTATGGCGCTGTGGGTGAGCTTATTCCGAGTACTCATTGGCAGCATTCTGATTGGCACATTTTTATCGCCGACGTTTATGCTTAGCTTAAGTGGCGCGGTTTGTTCAATGTTGGCATTAACCGCAATTAAACTACCGATTAAACTAAGCCCCATAGGAATCAGTGTGTTAGCTGCTGTTGCACATATTTTAGGGCAGTTCTATGTCGCCTATTTACTCTTTATCCCACATGACGATCTGTTTCTCTTGTTACCAATTTTGATGACAATGGCGTTAATTGTTGGCATCGGAAATGGTATAATATCTAAAAATTTAATCAGTAATATACAATGAGTACAGTAAAAGCCAATCTCAATATCATCGACGGATTACCACGCTATAATCGCATCAACCATAAAGATCGATTTAGCTTAATGGTATTTTTTGCACTTGCATTTCATGCTGTATTAATTTTAGGCATTAGTTTTGATGCCGTTGATGAAGATGCACTCTATAAAGCATTAACACTTGATGTCACCTTGGTCAGTAGTAAAACCGAGGAGGAACCTGATGACGCTAGTTACCTCGCCCAGGAAAATCAACTAGGTGGTGGTAATACCGAAGAAAAGCTGCAACCCAGTTCGCCATTTAGTAACCCTAATCAAAGCCAAGATAACAATGTTGCGCCGAATACCGCTCAGGAATTCTCTGCGCCAAAGCAAAAACAACAGGATCGAAAACTTGATATGCTCGCTATCGATACTAATCGAGGCAAAATCAAAAATCAAAAAATGCTGGATCCATTACCAATTGACTCAAAAAAAGAGAAAGCCAG
>VAOX01019795.1_pt1 | contig 30906 bp, 30 predicted proteins | sample 3393891 | NCBI WGS metagenome assembly VAOX01 (sample SAMN08290429, study PRJNA428436) | hydrothermal vent metagenome | isolation source: Deep-sea hydrothermal vent chimney | place: Indian Ocean: Southwest Indian Ridge | depth 2822 m m
AGTGGACGAACCTCTGGTGTTCCGGTTGTCACGCCAGTGGCATTGCCGGGTAGCTACGTTCGGACAGGATAACCGCTGAAAGCATCTAAGCGGGAAGCCCCCTCCAAGATTAGATCTCTCAATCTTTAAGATTGTAAGGCTCGTTGAAGACTACAACGTTGATAGGCTGGGTGTGGAAGTGCAGTAATGTATGAAGCTAACCAGTACTAATTGGCCGAGTGGCTTGACTATATAACACCAAAAACTCTTTGGTATTATGTGAACGAGATTTATAAGCTTGCCATTTTGATATAAATTTTGTCAAATGGAGATGATTAAATACGACCTACAAACCGCAAAAAAACGTCTCGTCATTACAATATAACTTTCCCTTATTCGAGAGTCCGGATTCGTCCGGCTTCTCAACCAGTTTGCCTGGCGGCAATAGCGAGTTGGCACCACCCGATCCATTTCGAACTCGGAAGTGAAACTGCTCTGCGCCGATGATAGTGTGGGAGTTCCCATGTGAAAGTAGGACACTGCCAGGTTTTAATTAAGAACCCTTGTAGCCTTTGGTTACAGGGGTTTTTTTATGACTCAAAATTGACTTTAAGCATAAAGAGGTGCGGGGGGCAAGGAGTTATGAGGGTCAGACCTATACAAGACTATGATTATACTAGTTAATTTATATTTCTAGGCAGGAAATATTATACGACATTAAATATTGATAGTATAAAGTCCTGTACTGGTCCGATCCCTGTACCTTATTATTACTTGATCTGAAACATTACATTCAGTTGATATAGTGGTAAAATCAGGCTCTTAGTTAGTTGTAATACAGTTATATTAGTGAGGTATTTTAGATGTTAAAGAAAATGGCGATTGTATTTATTGCAGGTCTGATATTAGGCTTGGCTCCAAAATTTTTGTCTGCTAACCCTGGTGCGATCAATATAGGGTCGGCTACTGTAACGCCCTCAGTTAGTAACCACTAACTTAGATAGGCCTCAGATCTGATAGTTGGTGATAGGCTTGATCACCTGTGACAAATTGACCATTAAACAAGAATCCTGACACGACACTTAACTCGTCACGCATAAGGATTGTGTCCGGTAAACTGTCGTAGAGGTGTACAGTAGCAATTGATCCGTTGTTATCGCGCGAAATATAGACTTCGTCGTTCACTAAGTCATAAAACGCGGGTATCAATTGCATTTGGGCATCTTTACTCATCGCCACTGTATCATCAAGTACACTTTGTTGATTGGGTAAATTTAGACTATTCAATGATCTTCTCCCATGGTATCTCTACTTGTTCTACCTGTATTTATCGAACCAGGTCTTTGGTGGTCACTAAACACCATAAGTATCACATCAAGTATAAAAAAGTTTTATTTGTATCTGTGTAGCCTCTGTAACGAAATCAGCTAAACAGTTTGTAGTTTCGTAAAGCTTATAAAAGAACATTATTTTTTGTTCATTCTTAGTATATTCGTATGAAGCTTAATCTGACCTGAACATATCTGTTTGAATGGCGGTAGTTTATACGGGGAAGGGTAACTACTAGAGACTAGTTAGAATCAGGGACAGTCAATACTGGAAGCGATTTAGGAATAACCGGTACCAGCATAGACCGTGTCGAGAACTAGATTTTAGTAAAGCGAATAACCGACTTATCTTTTTTATAACAGCGAATACGTGTTTTAGCTAAGACTTTACAGTCTAAAATACTCACTTTTTTTTCTAAGCCTGTCTCTGGCATATCAACAGTGGGTGCTGGGTCGTCAGGGTCGTCAGGTAAGATAAACAGATAATTTCGTCTTGATTTGATTGTAAATGCACCTTTTGTTCCGAAATTTGTGATTAGGCTAACAATTCTATAGTGAGCAATGTACGCTGGCCTGGTTATTTTTAATCGCTTTGAAGTGCAGCGAATCTTTGAGTTTACATTTTCGCATTTGTTACTATGTGAAGGGATGTAGTCGCTTGGCATATCGCCTTCGTTCCAGCCACCTGAGACCAAGATTTTACGTATACCGAGGTTTCTTGGTATTGCAACATCTCCTCGTCTTTTTCTACGGCTTTTACGTGGTGTGGGGGCTGTACTACGTACCACTTTTTGAATTGTAGGTGTCTGTTTCTTGGTGAGTTTATTTAACTTAGTTATTAGCCTTGTGGCATCGGATATCCCGTTTTTCTTAGCTCGGTTAGCCCAAATTAGAGCGTAATCTAAATCTTTTTGAACACCTCTACCTGCTTGATAAAGTAGAGCCATATAGTATTGAGATACGCCGTGATTTTTACGCGCCGCTCTTGAAAACCATCTATGTGCAGCTGAATAATTTCTCATCTCATACTTAGCTTCATAGTGTAATTGCCCCAGGCGATACCATGCTTTCACATAGCCCTTGGCTGCTGCTTTCTTAAACCAGACCATTGCTTTCTTCTTATTGAAGGTTATAGAAGTCCCCGTCATATAGGCCACTCCGAGCTTGTATTGTGATCGAGTATGGCCGTCAGCTGCTTTCTTTTTAAGCTCGATGAACCGCTTCTCAAAAACGGAGTAAGAATAGGCGCTTGGTAAAATCAATATCGACAGCATGCTTGCTATAAATATAGTGGTAGGCGAAGTGATAAATCTGGCTCTATTGCAGGTCATTTCATCTGTCCCATTTTTAAATATGATGATAAAAAGCGGTTTGTCGTTAATACCGTATCGGCCGATAATCGTTAGTTCTTTAGTCGATATTGTTTGTGCTGAAGAGATAAAGTCAGATATGACATAGAAGTGATCAGAATAGGCCAAATCGATAATATTTGAGTCGCTTTAGATGTCGATGTTAGCTCTACTCGCAAATTTAAGGGGTTATGCTGATAAATAATGGTGCTCACGATATATTCTGAGTTTAATTGGGAGGAGGCAATGCGGATCAACGTATACACTGTAAACTATTAATCACTGAGTTTGATGAATTACCAAGACGCGATACGGGACCGAAAAGTCTAGTGGTAGAGGACAGATCGTCATCTATTGTGAGTGGATCCTACTTTATTGTATTTCAATTTCACCCTTGACGTAAATATCCATTTCTTCAGAACATTTAAAACTAACTTTCTGTTCACTTATAGATGTGAATGTGACGTAAATGATTTGCTCGGGTATAAGTGGTCTTAAAAACTTAACGTGACTAAAACCAGACGGCTTCTTATCGGGGAATTTCTGATTGAGATGTTCTAGCACCAAATCAAGTATCATCACTCCAGGCACTATTGGGTTTTCAGGAAAGTGACCTACGAATGCAGGATGTTTGTTCGAAAAACTAATCGCGAGCGGTGGCAAGATTTCTTCTCCGTAGATTATGATAAAGCTCCTTTAATGAGCTTAAAGTTAGTTTACCTGTATCGTTATAAGGAAGGCGATCAACTTTGTATAGTGGCCGTGGCAAAAAGACTGGATCGATTTTTTCCGAAAGCTCTTTAACAATCTCTTTCTCTGTTTTGTCGGGTGCAACGACAAAAGCGGTTAATCTTTGAGAGTCATTTATAGTATTATCATTGTGTGAGCGTGGCAGAAAAAATGTTCCGTCACTTACGTTTTCAAGTTCTTGTAGTTTCAACGTCAGGTTGGCGAGTGATTCTCTTTTTCCGCCGATATTAATCATGTCACTGGTTCGTCCGAGGTGAACAAATTGACTATCGCTGATTAGCTTAATATTGTCATGAAGAATCGTTATTTCGCGTAAATGGTCTGCCATGATTTCGATGCTATCTTTATTACGTACTAATTTCATATCGGAGTACATAGACCAGGAATCCGTTTGAGCGGTGGGGCGGCTGGCAATAGACCCTGCCTCGGTACATCCGAAGATTTCCAATACCTGTGCCTGCATTCTCACTTGCACTTCTTTTGCAAGAGAGTGTTTTAAGGTAGCGGTCGCAGAAATAATGAACTCAAATTTCTTCCAATGGATATCAGCATTCATGCACGCTTTTAAGTGGACCGGGGTGGTCACTAAAAAAGTCGGACCACTACTCTGGCTGGATATAAGGTTAATGTCTTCTGGGTAAAATGGCGTACCACCATAAATCGCATTACCGGTTAACAAAGGAAATAATACTGAAGTCTCTAAGCCATACATGTGTTGAGGGGGGACAGTGGCAATAATGCTATAGCATTTTCTATAGAGACCAAATCTTTCTGCGGCTAGGTTTGTTGCGGTCACTAAATCTCCCCAGTATTTTTTATGGGGTGTAGGTGTACCTGTACTGCCAGAGGTAAAAGTAATGATTGCAAGGTGGTTGCTATCAATCTTTGGGACTATGTGGTGGTCAATAATAGGTTTGAGACCAGCAATAGGGCAGTATGTAATGCCCTCGTAGTGTAAATCGCTATCTGCTAAATAGTAACAGCGGGGATACTTCTTCCTAATATTGAGAATATTTTCGCTAGCTCTAGATTGGGGTAATAGGCTCGTTTGATCTCTTAGAAGTGATGCTGCCAGAGTCACTATAAATAAATAACGATTTTTTATAAGATTAATGACATAGGGTTTATTCTCCAGCTGCTTAGCTGTTTGATAAACATGAGATATAAATTGCGCATGACTAATGGTCTGATCATCGTTCCAGGCGAAAATACTATTCTCCCTGTGATGTAACGTTAATGGAAGTTTGTTAGTCATGTGGTTTGGTTTGCTTGTAAAAGCTTCTTTATAAATTGGATAAAACTTTTATGCGGTATATGGTGTAGATGTATGCGGCGAACGACGTACTCAACAATAAAAACAGAAGCAATTATAAGATAATTTAAAAAATTGACTACATAGGACCAAACTTCTAATGACGCGAATAGCGCAAGGCTAGTCATTTCAATAATTAACCCAACTAGTATAACTGTCCAGACGATAGTAACCCTCCTGGTGTATTTCTTAACTTTCTCGTCTAATACTTGTTTTCTTATCAGCTGCGCCATACGCGTAATATACGGAGTACGGTCATCTTGCAGGCTACTCAAAAAAATGAGCGCAACGAAAGCAAGTACAACGAATGGTAAGGGAAGAATTATCCACTGGGGGTGACCCGCCATACCAACTAGTATAATACTAATTGCGATAAACCCAAGCAGGGCAAAGTGCCTGGGTTTATGCTGATGTAATTTTAAGACTGCAAGTAATCCAATCATAATAGCAAGATAGTGACTGCTAAGCACCGGGAGTTGATTTGCAATACTAAAGTAAGAGATGAAAGGGTATGCCGTAAATCCCAAAATCAACATTTTACTGAGCAGCGATGAGATCATGTCTGTTTATTTTTTTGGATATGTGTGGTCAATGCGCGTAATGAAGAGAATATTTGCACTATATCCGGGTTGTCAGAGCGAAATTGAAACTTATATTTTTGTGACACGGCCATCGCAATTTCTAGCGCGTCAATTGAGTCAAGCCCCAGGCCCTCACCAAACAAAGGATCAACCGGATTAATTTCATTTGCCGCAATATCTTCTAAATACAATGCATCAATAATTAATTGTGCAACTACTTGTTCGTTAGTACTCTGACCAGTCATTTAATGCCCTCATTAATTCCATTTTCTTATAATCTTCATTACAAAAAACCATTATATCAAATATCTGATTCTATGATGGAAATTGAGTTTATTTACTATAAAATGGTGGCTGTATAGAAGAATTGCAAAATATAGATAAAAAAACTAAAAATATCATATAAAACAGATGTTTATTATATTATGTTTAGTATTGATTAACGAATGCTTGCTCATATTCGTTTTACAGTTAAGTGCTTTCTAATATTTTTTGTTTTTACTATAAAAATAATTAAGAACGAGGGAAGATTGCTAATATGACAATAACACTATTTAAGCACCCGTCACCCCCCGATCAACTCGACTCGAGTCCAGTGGGAGTTGAGTATGTACCTGTAGGGGCAAACAGAAAACAAACGGATACTGAATTGGCCGTAATTCAGTTTAACAGTCTGAATCGAAAAGATACCGCTAGTCAGATAATTGATGTTGACTTAGCTTGTTTGTCATCGGTTGCCCATGAAGAGGTCTGGAGTGCTTCAAGTCCCGTGATTGAATGTGCAAAAGGTAATATTTCATACAGGAAATCAGATGATGTATTGTTTGGTGTTATCAAAGTAAACGAGGCTGATTTTAGTTCTTTAGAGGATTGTACTTTTCAATGTTACCGTGAGATTTTAAGTTTAATCGAAAACGAACGGTATCCTTCGTTGTTACGAATGTGGAACTACTTCAGTGATATTAACTCTGAAATTTCCAATGTAGAGCGTTATAAATCATTTTGTGTTGGGCGGCATAAAGCCTTTTCTGCGATGCTTGATTTTGAGCGTTATTTGCCTGCTGCGAGTGCCATTGGTACTCGTGAACCGGGGTTCTTTCTAATTTATTTTCTAGCAGCAAAAAAACCTGGCGTGCAAATAGAGAACCCACGTCAAATTAGCGCTTTTCATTATCCCGGTCAGTACGGACCAAAAAGCCCATCATTTACCCGTGCTATATTGAAAAACTGGCTTAACTCTAGCCAACTCTATATATCGGGTACTGCCAGTATTGTAGGGCATGAAACTTTGCACGAGAAAGATGTTGCTGGTCAATTGCACGAAACTTTTGAAAATCTTAAGAGCCTTATTGATCATGTACGCGAAGTACATCATTCAAAAGTACAAAGCATGAATAATATAACTGCGTTGAAAGTCTATATTCGGCACCAGGAGCACTACTCCATTATAAAAGACCATTTAAAAACTGTTCTATCGGATAGCGTGCCTGTACTATTTTTACAGGGTAATATTTGTAGAGAGAATTTGTTGCTAGAAATCGAAGGTATTATCAATTTTAGACACTAATGATTCAGAAAAAATGACAACATCGAATTTAGGAGAATATGAATGCGATGTGCTTGTTATTGGGGGGGGGCCGGCAGGGTCCACGATTGCGACGCTTTTGGCACAAAAAGGCTGGCGGGTAGTTGTGCTCGAAAAAGAAATATTCCCGCGCTTTCATATAGGGGAGTCATTACTGCCCAATAATCTCCCTATACTGGATCGTTTGGGAGTGGGTAAGCAAGTGTGTGAAATAGGCATACATAAATATGGTGCTGAGTTTAATTCGATGGATCATGATAACCCTGTGACTTACTATTTTGCGGGGGCTTTTGATAAAACATTGCCGTATGCGTTTGAAGTAAAACGGTCTGAATTCGATCAGATTCTACTAAATAACTGTCGCTCAAAGAAGGTCATCGTTCGGGAAGGCACTAAAGTAGTTGCAGTGAATTTTGATGCGTATCAGACGATTCAAATACAGTCTCAGAATACAGATAATGTGAGTGAATCCTGGAAAGCTCGATATGTGGTGGACGCCTCTGGTCGTGATATTTTTCTGGCGAAGAAATTTAATATAGAAAATCGCCATCCAGATCATAGCAGTGCCGCTATTTTTTCCCATTTTTCAGGGGTAGAGCGCCGCTCTGGTAAAGACGAAGGCAATATTAGTGTTTATTGGTTTGAACATGGCTGGTTTTGGGTTATTCCTTTTAAGGATAATCAGGTGAGCGTCGGTGCTGTGTGCTGGCCCTATTATTTGAAATCTAGAAACAAACCAGTGACTGAATTTCTGTGGGATACGATTGCGTTATGTCCCTTGCTTAAAGAAAGAATGAAAAATGCATCCATGGTCTCGTCAGTGACTGCAACGGGTAATTATTCTTATGTTGCTGATCGAATGGCAGGGAAAGATTATTTAATGATAGGCGATGCCTATGCTTTCGTTGATCCAGTATTTTCTAGTGGTGTATTGCTTGCTATGAATGGTGGAATGCGTGCAAGCGAGCTGGTTCATATTGCGCTGGAATCGCCGAAAAATCATGCGCTAATAAAACGTAAAACAGCACAGTTTGAAAAAATGATTAAGTATGGGATTAAGACATTCTCATGGTTTATTTTTAGAATTACACAGCCAGCGATGCGCAATATGTTCATGGCACCACGACCAATTTTAAAAATGAAAGAAGGGATATTGTCTTTATTAGCAGGCGACTTATTTGGTAAAGCGCCGATTAAAATACCGTTGTTTCTGTTTAAGGTTATATATTACATATCGTTTGCATTTAATTGGAAAAGTAATATGAAGGCTTATAGAAAACGCAGGCGTTCGCAGTACAAGAAAAGTAATTCCAGGACAACAGAGACGTAGTTATTGAGCTATCACTAATTTGCTGCACTAGTATTCGTAAAAATAAAAGAGAATCTAGATTGTCGGTATTAACGTATTAAAAATTAATTTAGGGAAATCAAAATGGCCATTACTGAAAAAGATAGTGCAGTCCCACACCCCCCATTAGCGGAATATTATGCCGAGGAAAAACAGCGTCGAAAATTTGTGTCTGACTTATTTGATAAGACAGCTCATAATTACGATTGGGTCATTAAGGCGATGTCGTTTGGTTCCGGAAATTGGTATCGTAATCAGGCACTGATACGATCAGGTTTGGAAGAAGGGATGGATGTATTGGACGTTGCGACTGGAACAGGACCGGTCGCAGTTTCGATTAAAAAAATTGTGGGTGATAAGGGCAGTGTTATAGGGTTGGACCAAAGTATTAATATGTTACGTGAAGCGAGTAGGCATGTTGATATGATGTTGGTGCAATCAGATGCAGGTAGGATGCCATTTGTTGATAACAGCTTTAATTTCCTATCAATGGGTTACGCCTTGCGTCATGTTGACGATATTAATGAGCTTTTTAAAGAGTATTATCGAGTCCTTAAGCCAGGTGGAAAAGTATTAATAATGGAGCTCACCAGCCCTGATTCAAAAATTGGGTTTGTTTGTACCAAGTTTTATATGCGCGGCATAGTTCCTCTAGTGGCAAGAATAGGGACACGCAGTAAAGATAGTAAAATATTAATGAAATATTTCTGGGATACCATTGAACATTGTGTACGGCCGAATGTTATTTTGGACGCTATGTCAGCGGCCGGATTTAAAAAAGTGGCAAGACACAAGGTGCTGGGAGTGTTTAGTGAATACACAGCAGTGAAGGGCAGCCAGGATTAGTGTCGTCCGATGAGGTCAAAAATGATTGGAAAACAGAGAAGGAACGCAGTAATTCTTCTTTGTTAAGATTTATTATTTGGGTGTCATTAAAGGCTGGCCGTCGTTTTACTCGCTTGTTTTTATACCCTATCGTATTCTACTTTTTATTGAGTTCACCTAAGGTCATTAAAGCGTCCAGATATTATCTGTCGCGAGTATTTTCCACGCGAGTCGGAATTTATAGAATTGCAAAGCATGTGTTTTGTTTCGCCTCGACTATTCTTGATCGTGTTTATTTTATTACGGATCAACACAAACGTTTTGATGTCCGTTTTAATAATTTGGATGTTTTAGATAAGTATATTGAGGCTAAACAAGGGTGCTTACTATTAGGAACACATCTAGGAAGTTTTGAAGTATTACGAACACTGGCGGTCAGTAAAAAGACCTTGCCGCTTAAAATTACAATGTACGCTAAACATAATCAAATGATCACCGGGTTACTTGATTCCCTTAATCCAGAAATTAGCAAGACGGTGATAGATCTTGCCGCTGATGATGTTCTATTTCAGACACAAGAAGCGTTAGAAAATGGTTTTTGTGTAGGCATGTTAGGCGATCGAGTGGTGGGTAAAGGTAAAACGACACACTGTACATTATTAGGGAGTCCTGTCGAATTTCCTGTGGGGCCCATAACATTAGCGTCTATTTTTAAGGTGCCCGTTATATTGTTTTTCGGTTTATATCAAGGAGGAAATCGATACGATATTTATTTCGAGGAGCTCACTGATAATGTTGCAGCGAATAGAAAAGACCGCGTTAAGGTTATAAAAGAATGGACTCAGAAGTATGCAGACCGGATCGAATACTATATGAAAATGTCCCCGTATAACTGGTTTAATTTTTATGATTATTGGAAAGATAATAAGGATTAATGATGTTATTTAGTCCTTTAAGAATTACTCGCTACACTTCTTCGAGTGCCTTAGGTCTTGGAAATAAGGCCTTGCTTCGCGCGTTAGAAAGTCAACAGGGGGGGTTATGCAAAAATAGTTTCCCAGGTTGTGATCTTGATACTTATATAGGTGCTGTCAATCAAATTGATTCCGTCCAATTGCCCAGTGAATTTTCTCACTATGAATGTCGTAATAATCACTTAAGTTATCTTGCTTTGCAGCAAGATGGTTTTATCGAGTCAGTGGCTGAATTAAAATCACGCTATACACCTTCCCGTATCGGTATTTTTTTAGGCACCAGTACTTCAGGGATTAATCAAACAGAGCTTGCCTTTAAAGATAGAAGTCATAATGACAGTTTTCCTAATAAATTTGACTATTTAAAAACTCATAATTTATTTTCATTTGTAGATTTGGTTCAAAATCTTCTTGGACTCACTGGTCCGGCACATGCGGTATCAACTGCCTGTTCCTCCAGTGCGAAGGTGTTCGCCACTGCGTCGCGCCATATACGCTCAGGGGTATGTGATGCCGCGATCGTAGGCGGTGTGGACAGCTTGTGTTTAACCACTCTCTACGGCTTCGATTCACTGGAACTCATTTCAAAAGAAAAGTGTCAGCCTTGGGATAGTAATAGAAATGGAATTAATATTGGTGAAGGCGCGGGCTATGCAATTCTTGAAAAGTCTGAGCTGTGCGACAATAGTGGGGGTGCAATAGATTTGCGAGGCTACGGTGAAAGCAGTGACGCCTACCATATGTCGAGTCCACATCCACAGGGACTCGGGGCCATTAAAGCTATGGAAAAGGCATTAGCCTGTGCCAAAGCGACTCCAGATACCGTTGATTATATTAATTTGCATGGTACGGCCACGCAATCAAATGATCGAGCGGAAGACTTGGCTGTGACTAAGCTGTTTGGTAGTCGCGTCCCTTGTAGTTCCACTAAAGGCTGGACGGGGCATACCCTTGGTGCAGCAGGCATTATTGGAGTAGTGATGGCGTGCGTAGCCATCGAAACAGGGATTATGCCTGCAAGTTTAAATACTGATCAAGTAGATCCTGATTTGGAGGCGAATATTTTATTGCAAAATCAGGAGGCTGTTGTTAATAATGTTTTGATTAATTCCTTTGGTTTTGGTGGAAGTAACAGTAGCTTGCTAATCGGGAAGGCAGTTTAGTGATGTTAGCCTATGTTAATAGTATCGGATTTTATACGCCAGGCCTGACGAATTGGTCGCAAGCAGTTGAAGCATTAACATGCAATCATGATCATTGTCCCCAAAGTTTTGATAAAATATTACTGAATATTTTGCAAGCCAACGAACGCCGTCGTACCACTAACCTTATTAAGTTAGCCTTAACCGTTGCACAAGAAGTGGTTGTAGACAGCCTTGAGGAGTTAACAGGGGTCAGTACGGTGTTTGCGGCTTCAGATGGAGATCACGACGTTATTCAGCGAATATGCATGGCTTTAACGTTGCCAGATCACCTGGTATCCCCAACGATTTTTCATAACTCAGTCCATAACGCGCCCGCAGGGTACTGGGCAATTGCCGTAAATTCAATGCAGGAATCTACGAGTTTATCGGCTAGTGACAATAGCTTCTCGGCAGGATTACTGGAAGCGGGGTCGATTGTTGCGGCCGAAGAAAAGCCCGTTTTATTAGTAGCCTATGATTTCCCTCCTTGCGCTCCCATGTCTGAGCTACGTGACGTGACACAAGTATTTGCGACAGCAATTTTATTGACGCCTGATAGAACGGATAACAGTATCGCCTCAATAGAGACATACCTTGCTGAAAAGGCAGAGCTGACTCAGTGTCGTCAAAAGAACTGGGAAATTCTCCGTAAGGATAACCCTGCGGCGCGCAGTCTCCCTTTATTGCAGTTATTCGCGAGCAAGGAGTCGGGTATGGTTGTCTTACCAGCAGTGCAAAATAAAGTGCTTAATGTTGAGGTGACTGTTTGTCTATAATAGAACGTCTGGAGATCGAGTCGTTAATACCCCATAAGGGGACTATGTGTTTGCTCGATAGGGTGCTTGCATGGGGTGAAGAGAACATTCATTGTACTAGTATGTCCCATACCAGGCATGATAACCCCTTGCTAAGAGATAATAAAATTTCAGCCGTGCACGCAATTGAATACGGTGCACAAGCTATGGCAATACATGGCGGTTTGCTTGCGAAGAATAAAGGACAAGAAATTTTCGCAGGCTATTTAGTGTCGGTGCGAAAAATAAAATTGAAGTGTCTGCGCCTCGATGATATAAAAAATGATCTTGATGTATTTGCAAAGCAATTTATCAATAATGGTGGAAATCTGGTCTATGATTTTGAGGTGAAAACAGGGCAACGAATGGTAGTGGCAGGTAGGGTAACAGTAATGCAAGTAGAGTCTTAAATATGAAACGAGCTTTGGTAACAGGTGGCAGTGGTGATATCGGTTCAGCGATTTGTACTGCTTTGGCACGGGAAAATTTATTTGTTTATGTCCATGCCAATAATAATTTGAATAGGGCTAGCGAGCTTGCTACTCGGATCATCGAACAGGGCGGTCAGGCAGAGGCAGTGAGTTTCAATGTTAGGAATACAGAGGTTTGTGCCGACGAGATTGATAAATTATTGCAGCAGGGCCCCATTCAGGTGTTGGTTAATAACGCTGGTATCCATGACGACGCAATAATGGCCGGAATGACGTCGGAGCAGTGGTTAAGTGTGGTAGATGTTTCGCTTAACGGTTTTTATAATGTCACTAAGCCTATTTTGATGCATATGATGAGGGCCCGTTGGGGGAGAGTTATTAATATCTCATCAGTTGCTGCGACTACAGGAAATCGAGGGCAGGTTAATTATTCTGCAGCAAAGGCTGGGTTACACGGTGCCACAAAATCATTGGCAATCGAAATGGGGTCCCGTGGTATTACGGTAAACGCTGTAGCACCAGGAATAATACAGAGCGAAATGACTGCGCAAGTGTTTGACAAAGAAATGATCAAAAAAATGGTGCCGTTGCAAAGAGCGGGAAAAGTTGAGGAAGTGGCTGAACTCGTGAGTTTTTTAGCGTCTGATAAGGCATCGTATATATCGGGACAAATTATTGGCATTAATGGCGCAATGGCCTAGTTTTTTGGTCAGCATGGATAAGTGTTAATGGGCAAGCGACGTAATTGTCCGGGGAAGGGGTTGTGGGCTTTACCCAGCGGAATTGTTAAATTTAATAACTACATTTAAAAAATAGTGTGCAGTCTGTTTTGTTTATTAAGTAATTCAAATAACAGTGTGGGCTGACGTTATAAAATGTGTTGCGGCTTTGAGGGGTATTTGATTAGCCTATTTATTTTAGTCGTAATAAATTTTTGATAGTTCTGTAGGTTAAATGCCAGTGAATCGTCCAGGATTCTAATAATATGCGTCCTAATACGTTTGTATTTAATTCAAATTTTTCTTCGGCCGGGAATAATGTGCACTTTAACCCTATTGACTTGCTGCTAAGATAGATGCGATACAAATGATAGCGGTTGGTGATAACTGCTGCGTGTTGATAGTCATGACTCTCTAGTATTTTTTTACTAAAGATAATATTTTCCAAACTATGTCGCGATAAGTCTTCCAGTAATATGCGATTTTCATCGAGCCCTTGTGTGACAAGAAACTCCTTTCCTTTGCCCGCTTCACTTTCAGTAAGATTGGAAGTGAATCCTCCACTGATAAGTATTATTAGATCTGAATACGTCCGCGATGTTTCCAGGGCGCAACTTAGCCTGGAGTGGTAATCGGACGTAATTTTCGAATCTTGAAGTTTCATGCCAAGAACGAGTAGAAAATCTTCGTTTTCTAGCACAGGACGGTCTTGTCGAGCGGTTTTGATACATTTCACTAATACTATGGCAAACGTAAGTCCGACAGTCAGAATAATTAGAATATTGGAAAGCAATAACGTTAGCCATTGCGCTACGTTAAAATCATCGAGTCTAAGTTTTTTGGTGGTTCGTGGGAATATAGCTTTCAGCATCCCCCATGGATTGTAAAAGCGTATAAGACCTTGCCACAGTAAATATCGAGTAATGAGAGTGACGTCCTTACCAGAACGAAAGTGGGATGGGCGCAGTGACTCAGTATAGATAGCCTTTATATTTATTGATGAACAACGATAGCCCAGCGCCTTTGCCTTAAATAGAATTTCTGTTTCAAAGACAAAACCACGATGGCGACTTGGCGCTATAGTAAGTTTTCTAAGCATCTCTACCGGATAAAGACGATAGCCTGATTGACTATCAGGAACCTGATAGCCAATTATCCATGTGACTGAAAAACTGGCAATTTTATTGGCAATGTATCTGCTTTTTGGAATCTTTGATTTGTCCTGGAGTCGTGCCCCAATAATGATATGTTTTGCCTTGCGCTGAGCGGCCACTATAAATCGTGGTATATCTTCAGGTTCATGCTGCCCGTCTGCATCTAAAGTAATGACTGCGTCAATATCAAGTTCACAGGCTTTTTTCATGCCTGTCCATAGAGATATTGCTTTTCCTTGATTGGTTTTATTGCGTATTAAATGAATGGGCAGGTTGTCTAGAGCGGCACAGGTGTCATCTGTGGAGCCATCGTCAACGACGATTACGTTATCGCTATGAGTTAATGCTCGAGTAACAATATCACGTATCGTGTTAACTTCATTGTAGGCTGGAATGAGGATGGCTACTGTCATTTAAAATCGACTAATGGGTTGTTTGTTGCCTGATTCTTGAGTATATAACATAAACATTGTACTATATAATCCCAACATTAAATAATGTTTTTCTTTACTAATAATTAAACTCACTAAGTTAATAATTGAATTAGCTTAGTATTGAATAAAAGGATTTAAAGATGATTTTAAAAAAATATTCCCTTTTCCTGGTTTCTGCAATGGCGTTGACGTTTTATGGGTGTAAATTGCAACCTGTTAGAACTATTACCAACGCACCAATTCATGGAACAGGACATCACACGGCGCACGATGTTAAGAAAATTATTCTACGTGCAGGAAGTGATCTTGGCTGGGGAATGAAGGATAAGCATCCAGGGGTTATCATTGGCACCATTTATCTTAGAACTCACATGGCTAAGATACGTATCAACTACACGAGATCACATTACAGTATCAATTATGTTGATAGCACTAATTTAAAGTATGACGGAGCTAATATTCATTCAGGGTATAATGGTTGGGTGACTAATCTTGAGAAACGAATAGAGTCATTGTTAACGGCACTTTAAAATCTGCTGTGCGTTGCTGCCTACCGGAAGAGACCAGTAGGCAGACTGGAGTTTTTAATTTATAACGTTGTTTTAGATATAAAGGTTGACGTCAGATTCACCGGCAAATTCAAAAAATAATGCCGCTCCAGCATACTCAACACCATCGATTAAGTCTTTTGGGTTCATATCAAAAAGATCGACTGTCATTTGACAAGCAATCATTTTAACTTCTGACTCGATGCAAATATCACGTAACTGCTCAATACTGGCGACGCCTTTCTTTTTCATTTTACTTTTCATCATGGAAGTCATCATTGCTTCCATTCCGGGAATTAGTTGTAACACGTTAGGAAACCACTTATCCATGGCCATTGGCATTGGCATACCTGGGTTGCCAAGCGCACTTACCTTCAATGGAGGCTTTTTCTTGAGAAGTTGCAGGCCGTAGAAAGTAAAAAATATCTGAACTTCATAATCCAGTGCTGCGGCAGTGGTTGCTAGAATAAAAGGCGGATAAGCCCAATCCAGAGTACCTTTCGTGGCAATAATGGCGAGTTTTTTCTTGTCTGACATAGTGAAATTCCTGATGATGGGCTATTGTACGATATTAATTAAATTAGTATAGAAAGTAAGTAATATTAGTTACATACCGTTAATTAAGTTAGTGATTATAGTAAAAATAGCTCTACCAAACAATAGCTCGTTTGGTAGAGAAAGGACTAGATGGATTTTATCAATTTATTAGAAACGTTTTGTCCAGGCCAGTTCAAGTTCGTACTGACTCATTTTAATTTCAACATCGTCCGCAAAGCCGGCACCAAGAGCAGAAGTGGCTCTAACTTTATTCTCTGGCGCATACATCATGGCCAAAGTGAACTCGCTAGATTTGCTCATTTGTTTGGTAAAACCAAAAGTTAAATGAGTCTGAATGACTGCGGGTGCTAAAATGTTTAATGTAGTCTCGCTAACAGGGTTATCACCTCGGCTTACGCCCACACGCCAAGTCATACTTTTAGATGATTTCCACTGGTAACCGATTTTAAGAATAGTCATATCGTCCCAACCAAAACCGGGACCATTGCTACCACCAAAACAGGAAACACTACGTGGGTTAGTACCACCAATACCAGGGCAACCCGACAGGTTTTGAATAGAATTGCCTATCGCTGCGACTTTGCTGTAAAAAATTCGCTGTATATCGACCGCTAATACGGAATTTGCGGAAGTTTTCCAAGCCAAACCGATGACTATATTGGCCGGCATATCCAGATCGCCACCTTCAGCAAACAACTCAGAATAATCATCAAACTTTGACATGTTTACTTCACTTGAGAAAGAAGCACCAAAGCTTAATGTATGGCTGATTTTGTGTAACACACCCAATCGAATACCTAAACCGTAGGCAAAATCATGATCATTGCCGGTTAATTTATTGGTAGTACCCGAAACTGTATTTGAGGCAAAAGGATCTAGTCCGCGCGCTTCAAACCACTGTAAACCGATTAAGGCGCTGACCCCAATCGAAGTTCGATCACTTACTTTTATTGAATAGGTCGGTGCAATAATTAATTGCTTAAGGTCGATGCCTGTACCTGCACCAGTCGCAGAACCGTTCCAGGGCGCTTGAGGGTAGTCAGTATTCATCCCACCCGCAGCATAAATGGCTAAGGTAAAAGCAGATTTATTGCTTAAGCGCCAGTTTCTAGCAAGGTACGGAATCACAAAGTAATCTGAGTCACTTTCGTATACCCCGTTGGGGGATGCTGTCGGTGAAACAAATCCGCCTGCACCTCCAAATTCTGTTGCTGTTCGTCGCGGGCTAAATACTGCAGCCCCAGCTTCGAACTCGTTTCCAACCCATGTTCCAGCAGCAGGGTTATTAGCGACTGAAATTGCGCCTTGTGGTAATGCGACACCCGCGCCGGCCATAGCTTTGGCTTTAGCACCGATTCCATGCGGTAACATTCCGTTGGTCGCCAATGCCTGGCTTCCATAAAACAGTGTTGCTGCTGTGAGCAGCGATAAAATTTTGACAGGTTTTATTATATTCATTTAATTTACTCCACACACCTGATATTGAAAAAGTCCTAAAAGTTAGGATGATTAGATAATGTCGCATCACCCATAAAGGGTCTGTGACCAATGTTACCTATAGGTGGGGGAAATAGGGTAAAACAACAAAAATGAGCGAAACCAGGGTGCGACACCGGGAATCCCGGTGCGTAGGTAGACAGGACTATAATTAAATTAGTAAGTGCTAATGCTTACTGTGCGGTTGGGTGTGCTAGACGTTCCAGGTCTTCAAAAGACAATACTTCAATATGTCCTCGAGAAATCTTGATAGCATCTTTGTGTTCAAAGTCTTTGAGGATCCGACTAATGACTTCACGGGTAGTCCCCAGTTCTTGTGCTAAAGACTGGTGTGTTGTATTGACTTTGTTGCCATCCGCAAGAGCAAACATTCTGACCAGTACACAAGCAAGTCGAACTTGCAGTGTTTGAAATACAGTGTCTTGAACAAGAAACATCAAGTCGCACAAACGTTCACTTAATGTTGAGAGAACGAAGTCACGAAATTGTTCTGACTGCCCAATAACTTCCTTGAAGCTCGGTTCAGAAATACATAAAGCTACGGTTGCTGCTTCGGTTTTTGCTAAAACATTATAATAACGGTTGTTTAACAGGCTAGTGAGTGAAAGCACACATAAATCGCCAGGGGTTACTCTATATAATGTTATTTCACGCCCATCTGGCGCGATATGATATACCCGCACAGTGCCTTTTAATAACAGCACGAAAGTATTGCAACGATTGTGGCCATCATAAACGACTTGGTTCGCCGGAATGTCCATAACGTCTGAGCATTGAATAGCTTTATCCCAGCTAGGGTCTTCAATTTTTGCGAGCTCTGGATAGCTAGCGAAAAGATCTTTACTTCTATTGATGGGCTTAAGATCTTTTAAGGAAACAGGATTCTCAACATCATTGCGGGGAGACGTTGAGTCTATTGAGCTTGCATGATTAAGTATGCAGTTCTCTGTAGGTGGGTGTTCCAGATTTTGTGATTGATTCTGGGCCGCATTTTGGTTCAGTGTTTGAGTAAGATTCATACGATTTTGCCAGCTTATTTTTTATATTTAGTCGTTAATTAAATAAGTGATCACTAATATAGTGCATCAGAGTTATTGTTGCCTGTATGTCGTTCCCAAGACTACTAAATAAATACCCGGTTTGTCGATCTTTAATATCGTAATTTTGCAAATTAATTTTTACTGAACGGGTCAATAGCAGGCAGAAATCATTTTAATATTAACGGCTTTGACGTGTTAAGCTGCATTTAAACCTTAATTTAAATGTATTAATTTTTTAGAAAAAACTAACGCTTTGATTAGAGCGTCCCTGCTTAAATCAAAATTATGATAGATAATTTGCCCTATAAAAAGGAATGGAATTCCTGGTTTTCGCTAGTGAGGGTTACTTTCTACAAACACGAAAGGATTTTTTGTTACTTAGTGTCTTGTGCTTGATGCGTCGTTCAACAGAGATCGTAAAACGTCTTTGGCGTTTTAATACTGAGTGTGCTGGTATTAGCACCTTTATGGAGCTGGCACGAAAAGGCCACTTAATAATTTTAGGGTGATTATGTAAATGTTTACCATTAATGGCCATAACACTATATCCACGCGTTATTTTCTTGTTTAGATTGACGGTGATAATGGCATCGGCGTGTACACATTTGCCTTTATACGACAAAGAAACAATTCGTAGAGGAGTTTTGGTTGCTAGCGCGGAAGTTGAAATGCTTATTAATAAAAACAGTAACCCAAAATTTAAAAGACGTGTATTCACTTTTTCTCTCCTGTTTATGTGATTGAGGTATTTTTTCTAATCAGAGTTTGCTTGCGCTTTTTTATCCGCTAACAAGCCTATATCGACTCTGGCGGGAGGGATGTTTCGCCATATTATCTTGGTGCCTGTGCGGTTCATAGGGACATCCATTATGTATTTAGCCTTTAAATTGTAGGTAAATTGGATTAAAGCGCTGCCTGGATCCATAATTTTTGTTAATTCGGCCGCAATTTTTTTCACTAATGAGTCGGGTAATGAGCGTAGAGGCAGGCTTGAAACAACGGCGGCGATTTTAGTACCGGGCTCTATATATTGGCTCAATGCACCGGCATCTCCTTGAACAACGTTCAGGTCATCGCCAAAGCGCTTACGAAGACCATTACAAAGGTCACTGGATAATTCCAGCACCAATAATTTCTCACGTGGTACACCTCTATCGAGAATTGCCTTTGTTACTGGTCCGGTGCCGGCACCCAGTTCGATTACAATTCCATCGAGTGGCATAGGAATACCTTCAGCCATTGCTTTTGCAAGTCCACGGGAGCTTGGGCAAGCCGCACCCACGGCCTTGGGATTGCGTATAATCGCCTTGAAGAACTGCGTGAAGGGGTGTGAGCGGGTGGACTTTAATACGCTAAAAAATGCTTTTGGTGCGAACATTAGTCCTTTGCCGACAGTTCTAAGTGTGTTTTTCATCAATATCCTCAATTCATTCGAGTAGTGTCGGGTGAACCCAATCATCTGTAGACAGGGTTTTGTTAATTTGTAGTGGCCTTTTATAATTAATCTTACAAGAAAATCTCGGTTAATAACTTGTTTTAAGTCTCGGTTTGATTCTGTAAAAAGCCTGACTCATTAAGTTGGCTAAAGCGTTCAAAATACTTCTCTAAAACAGTAATTAATAGCCCAGGCGACTAAAATTTAGACTAATAATGCCATTATATAGTGGGGCTAATGAGGGTAATTAACAAGCGATATTTTTCACAAATGAGTTATCTAGCAAGTAGCTTGTGGGGCTTTATTTTAGGCTGAAATAAACCCATAATTGGGGATGTTTTTACCATGGATAGATTTAAGGAGCGTCTGATCAATTCATGATTACGACTTTACTGTCCTTAAATATCAATGACTACGTTGAAAATATTGCCAATAGCCGTGCTATTAGCTGCAATCTTCGCCTTGCCACCGATATTTCTGAACAGCAATCTTATTAACCAGAATTAATCAGAGGCTCTTTAAGGTGGTTGAGCAATATTTTCATATTACTGACTTTCACTGTAATCTTATTGTTTATTGGTAAGCCATATCAAAAAATGATTAATATACCTAATATAAGGATTTTTCATTAGTGAGTACAAGACAATATAAGGGGGTTAGCCCTTACATTTGTGAGCGAGTGTATATTGACCCGCAAGCCTGTGTTATAGGTGAGGTTAATATCGGCAAAGACAGTTCCGTATGGCCAATGTGTGCAGTTCGTGGTGATGTTAATTCAATTCAGATTGGAGCGCGCAGTAATATACAGGATGGAAGTATTTTGCATGTCACCCATCGTTACTCGGATCTTCCTGAGGGACATGGCTTGACTATTGGTGATGAAGTGACTATTGGTCATCAGGTTATTTTGCACGGATGTACGATTAGTGATCAAGTCTTGGTGGGGATGGGGAGTTTAGTATTAGACGGGGCAATTCTTGAATCCAGAGTTTTGTTGGGGGCAGGAAGTCTTGTGGCTGAAAATAAGGTCCTTGAAGGTGGATATCTATGGCTAGGCAGGCCTGCACGAAAGATTCGTCCATTAACAGAAGATGAGTTGTCGTGGTTTAGTTATTCAGCCAGTCATTATGTTCGCTTAAAAGATGACTATTTAAATGAAAAGTGAATGCAGAGGTATTGTCTTTTAGGTTATTTCTGAGTTGGGTGGCTGCCAATTTAAGGCAGTGGCTTCGTTACATACTTGGCAAGCAGGTTAGTAAATCAGGTGGCATTAGTTAATGGTAGCCGCGTTGAAATTATGATTTAGGAAAACCAGTGGAGTGGCAGGATATCCAATATGCGTAGTATAGTGAATTTTATTTTATTGATAAGCATTGGAGTGTTTGGCACGCTAGATTTACCCGCGCAAGAGAGTATAAAGAAAAACGAAACAACAACAATAGTAAAGCCGAAGCCAGTAGCCGCAACAAAGCCAGTAGCCGCAACAAAATCAACAGCAGTAAGATCAAATCCAACAGCAAAGCCAACGGCAGCAACAACAATAGTAAAACCACAACCAGTAGAATCAGCAGCAACAGCGACAACAGTAAAAGCAACAAGCGACGTTGAATTTGTGATGAGTAAGAAAATTAGCCAGCAGTTTGAGCCGTTAGCCGTGACACGACAATTCTTTGATACCAGTAACCAAATATATCTTGTGTTGAACTCACGTGCTCAGAAAACACGTAGTCTCTATACGGTATGGCGTGCGGTGAATGTTAAGGGACATAAGGCGGGTGAAAAAGTGTATGGGTGGAGTCGTTTATTGCCACCAGGTAAACGAACGGCCATTTGGTGGAAGGCTCCAAGGCAAGGTTTTTTACCAGGAGATTATGAAATAGCGGTTAAAATAGATAATGCGCCAGAAGTCGTTATTAAGTTTCAGGTTAAACGTAGTTCGCAAACAGCGTCTTTATTATCAACGGTTAAGCGTCAATCGTCTTATAATATTGCCCATCGAGCATTAGGAGGGCAGGTGATTTTACCTGTGACAAAATCAGGGCAATGGTCAGCAGTTAATCTGATTGACGGTAAGCCCTGGGTTAGGTCTCCGCAAGTGGGTGATAGTTGCGACTCTTGCGGTTGGTCTTCCTCGTATAAGTCAAAGTTCCCCCAGGAAATTACATTAGCGTTTAACCAAAAAAGAATCGCCACCATCGACGCCATCGCAATTGACCCCCGAGTGTGGCCAGCACAAGCGAGTCTCGAATCAATTCCGCAACATGTCGAGGTATGGGTATCAGAGACTGAAACGGGGTTTAGAAAAGTAGCTGCCTTCAGGCTACAAAAAAAACTTTCCATTCAATATTGGTCCTTTTCACCAGTGCAAGCACGTTACGTCAGACTAAAAATTAAAACTTCCTACGGTTTCTCACACGTTAAACTTGGCGATATACGGATCTATGAGGCTCCTAAAGTTAAATCCGTTTTATACGATTTCCCCAAAAATATCGCGCGCCCTGATCTTGGGGGGCATCTCGTCAGTTTTACTTCAATGAATCGATATTATCCCGTTAGCAAGCTAGTGGATGGAGCGCTTAGTTTATTGGGAGGATGGGTGTCCGGTGATAGCCATAAAGGGGATTCGGCTTATTTGCCTCAAGAGTTTGTGTTTGCGTTTCGAGGGGATAAAGCTGCATGGGTAGAGCGAGTTGAAATTAATACCATTGCGGGGAAACGTTATCAGTCAGGAGACAAAAATCGCAAATCCTGGCCAAAGAAAATTGCCTTGTATGCGTCTTATGATGATCCTTTTGATGGATATAAAGAGATAGGGCGCTTTGATCTTCCGCAGGAAGCTCGTAACCATATACTAAAGGTGAAACAGAAAGTTCGATATCTCAAAATACAAATTCTCGAAAATTATGGTGGGAATGCGACTAGTTTAGGTGAAGTTCGTATAATTGAAGGGGCGTTGCCCGCCTATGAATCCATTGTCAGACATTTTATAAAATCAGATTCGAGTAAAGGGCAAACAATGAAGGTCGTAAAATCTTCACGCCCATTATTAAGTAAGGCGCGCAGTGAAAAAGAACCAAATGATAAGTTTAATGCTGCGTTGCTTCCATTAACAACTCGTTATATTCATGGACAAATTTCTCCTTTAACCGAGGTTGATTTATATCGTTTTAAAATTATGGGGCGAACCAAAAAAGCATTTACCTTGAGCTTGTTTACTCCAGGGTATATTAAAACGTCACTGGTGTTACTCGACTCGAACCAAAAAGTTATCCGACATTTTGATCCGAGTGGTTACACTGGTAATAAATTATTGTTGTCATGGTTGCTTAAGCCCGGTGAGTATTTTTTAAAACTTAAAACAGAACCCGTGTCTATTGTACTGGTATGGGATACCAGTGGGAGCATGAAAGGCCGTTCTGCCGATTTACAAAAAGCAGTAGAATCGTTTATTAATCGTATGGGCAAAGACGAACAAGTCAACTTGATTCGTTTCTCAAACCATCAAGTCGAAGTTCTGCTTTCGAATTTCACCAATGATAAACGAAAAATAAGGGACGCTATTCGTGGCAAGTTCTTTTCTCGTGGTGGCACACCCCTTTATGATGCAGTTAACACAGCGATCAGTCTATTGAGTCCACGTAAGGGAAACCGTGCCGTTATTTTGTTGAGCGATGGCGCGGATTCAGAAAGCAAGATCCGTTATTCTACAATTCTTGGGCGTATTAAATCTAGTCAGGTGCCTGTGTACGTCATTGGCTTAGGGACTGACTTGCAAAATTTCAGTACGCAGACTTTGGCTAGCGGTCAAAATATACTGGCGTATCTTGCTAAAGCGAGCAAGGGGCGAGCGGTGTTTACGCCAGACAGTCAGCAGCTTGGGTCAATTTATCAAAACATCGCTCACGAACTGGTTAAGCCTCCGCAGTACTATATAAAGGCCAGGGTTAGTCGGCGACCGGGTCAGATACGAGTGATGGCCACTGGTGAAAGAATTCCTTCTGTTGCTTCACCGGATTATGTGCAATTAATATTGGACGCCTCTGGTTCGATGCGAAGGCGTGTAGGGTCTCGTCGCATGATCTCTATCGCTCGGGAAATATTAAGTCAGGTAGTGAGTGGCTTGCCGGAGGACATAAAATTGCAATGCGTGTTTATGGTCAAAAAATCAGGGAGGGAAAGCCAGGTGCCTGTAAAGACAGTCGCTTACTCTTTGGGTTTGGTGCACTAAATCGTTCGCAAATGTTGAAAAAAATTAAAAAAATTCGTGCCTTGGGGACTACCCCTATTGCCTATACTTTGGAGCAAATGGCTAAAGATCAAGAGGGGATCAGTCAGCGCCGATTGGCGATATTGGTCACTGACGGTAAAGAAGAGTGTAGAGGTGATCCTGTAAAGGTGATGCAGCGCTTGCGTGTGGCGGATCCGCGTCTTCGTTTAAACGTCGTGGGGTTTGCCGTTAGTGATCGGGCCGTAGTTTCACGACTTAAAAAGCTGGCCTTGGCGGGACAGGGACGGTATTTTGCAGCGAATGATGCTCGTCAGTTTTCGTTAATGTTGCGCCGCTCACTGGCGGTAACCTTTGATGTGGTTGACGCCTCAGGGCTTATTGTTGCGACCGGTATTGTAGGTAAAAATCCGATTAATGTACCAGAAGGGAATTATACCGTGCATGTGTATCCAGCAGGTGAGCCTATCGAGATAAAGAATGTCTTGGTGAATCAAAAATCTATTACACGCATAGCACTCAAAAAGGATGGAGAGGTGATTGGCGTTAAGCGTTTTTCACCCTTATTGTTAAAGCGAAAACGCTAAATTATGCTGTTTCTTTATGCATGAGTTAGTTCCACTACATCAATGTTGATTTTTTCAATATTTTTATACACATATAACCATTATTTGGCTAAAATCGTCATTTTGTTGAAACTGAGAAAATGCCAGCTAGTTCACATTATCGGTAAGCTAAGCCAGTAAAATTCAATAACAAAACTAAAAATCAACAATGAGTTGATGATTACTAAGGAGAGGGATAATGAGCAAGAAATGGAAATATGCTGCAGTGACGAGTTTAGTGCTGTTCATAGTAAGTTGTGGCAGTTCATTTCAATCGGGACAAAAGGTCTGGATTAATTTGCCAGGGAAATCAATTGCACAGGAAGGGTATGCGGTTGCAAAGTTGATTAAGAATGATAATGGTCAGGCCCGAATTCGTGTTACTAAGTTGGTAAGGGGCAGCGGAAGTAAGTTGCAATCTAAATTGAAGAAACGTATCGCGGTCATTCCTTCGGTACTTTTAAAATCCTACAAGCAAGGTCAGGCTGATTGGGCGGATAGACGTCAGGCTTCGCGCAAACTAGCGTCATTATTGCGTAATAGCAAAACGATTAACAAAAAACAAAGAGCCCTGGATGAAAAATTCGTTGATCGGGTAGTTGATAATAATGAGATACCTGAGTTTACGGCCGCTTTATCATTATATCGGTTGAGAAAAAATTATTTAACAGGTAAATCAGTATCGGATCGAATTGCGAACACTCCTTACGTTTTGCGTAAATTAAGAGCGCTAGCGCAACAGAATCAGGCTTACCAAACTATTCTGACTGACTTGAGCTCAGCGGCTGTTTATTCAAGCAGAGATGGAGCGAAGTCCGTTAATGTCGTCCTCAAGCGTGCTACCGGTAAGCGTTCGCCTAATAGAATGCGCTCTAATCTATTTACTCGACGTGCCGCCAGCACGGTTCGTGAGATTAGACAAGGTTTTGCTGCTGCAGTGAGTCGTCGTATGAAGGCGCTTCACATTGTACAGGGTATGCCGGTTCTTACTAATGCTGAGCAAGCCTATCTGAGTTTTGTCACTGATAGTGGTAAGCGATATTCGAAAATGTCAATCAGTAATATTATAGCGATTCGTAAACGGCAAATTGGCCGGCGAATTATGCCACGAATTAGGGCTGCACTGATGAAGAATGCAAAACTGGAGACGGCCAAATCAGAACAGGAAGCTGTTTCGCGGTATGTGCAGGCTTCGTCACAGGCGAGTGCGATAAGCAAGTTATTTGGGATTAGTGTGTTTCCTAAATTGGCAAAGCAGCAGTGGTTTATATTACCGGTCCGTAAACGCCTCGCTCGTCTTAAGCGTCAGGAAAAGTTCCGTTTTAGAGTGGCGATGAATCGCTTGCAGCCCATTGCGGCACAAGATAAAGCAATACAGCGTTATCTTGCCGATTACCCGCAAAGCGCTAATGTGAGTAAAATTAGAACAGAGCAGTCGTTAGTCAATAAACGTAAAGAGGTAGCTCTTGAGATTCATGAGCGTCGCTTGAAGCGTTTGATCGTATTGCTGACAAGCCGCAATCAATATAAAGGCTCGGCTGGTTATCAAAAGAAAACATTACGGTTTACGATTAAGATCAATCAATTTAATAAAAATAGTGGCAGGTTTAGCGGCACTATAACCTGGCCTGAAAAGAATGGGGCAGTGAATAGAATCACTGGTCAATTAAATCGGGACAATTTGTCTATTCAATTCGCAGAGGTGACCATTATTAAACGTGGAAGCTGGAGGCCCGGAAGTAAATATACACTTAGGATGGACAGTGATAAAAATATGAAAGGAACTCACTCCTATCGATATTTTGTTTTTCCCAAGAAGCGTAGTGTGACTCTCTCAATGCGGTAGCGGAATGGGATCAAAGGATTAGGGCTTAGGGACCTTGGGATCAGATTCGTCGGCTGAAAGCCAGAGAGTCTGATCCCGTCATTGACTCTGACAATTTTCCGGCCCGAATAACGAGCCAGTTCCACTTGACTGAGCGTTTCAATATAGGCCTGGACACCTGTGTTCGGGCTTTTTATTGCGTAACAGTGTGCTATTAAGGAGACTCTGATCAAGTCATGATAGCGATCTTACGATCCAAAAATATCGGTGACAGTGTTGAAAATCTTGTTAATAGCGGTGCTATTAACCGCGATCTTCGCCTTGTCTCTAACATTTTTGAATCGCAATCTCATCAACCAGACTCAATCAGAGGCTCCTTAAATAATTTTCGTGTCGTTCATACACGATTATCTATACTAAATAATAACGAATAACATAGAGTATTTTAAGTAATGACCCATAAAAAAGATATTGCTTCAGACAGTGATTCACAGAGCAAGGTGATAGAAGCCAAAGAGATCGAAGCCAGTAAGGCAGATATTGTATATAAAATTGAGCCGACTTCACCTGAAGCGCATCTATTCACGATCACTCTAACGTTAAAAACACCTGCTAAAAATAAGCAGCGGTTTTATATTCCCGCCTGGATACCTGGGAGTTATATGATTCGAGATTTTGCGCGCAATGTGGTGAGTTTTAGTGCGCGAGACGATAAAGGCAGTGTTAGTTGGCATAAAAAGGATAAGCAGACTTGGGTGTGTGAAAATTATACTGGAGTTTTAAGAATTTGTTATGAAGTTTATGCATGGGAATTATCTGTTCGAGCGGCACATTTAGATACAACCCATGGCTATTTTAATGGGACTAGCGTTTTTATGGCTGTGCAAGAACAAGAGGGGAAGCCTTGTCACGTATTGATGACTCCCCCGCAGGGAGAGGGCTATCTCACTTGGAAAGTAGCGACCAGTTTGAGTCGAAACGGGGCCAGCTTGTTCAAATTTGGTTGGTATAAAGCAGAAAATTATGACGAACTGATTGATCACCCTGTAGAGATGGGGGAATTTGATCTTGTGGCTTTTGATGTCAGCGGAGTTCCGCATGACCTGGCGGTATACGGAAGTGAGAACGCAGATTTTAAGCGAATAGCAAAAGACCTTAAAATAATTTGTGAGCATCATATTGCCTTGTTTGGTGAGTTGCCAAAAATGGATCGTTATGTCTTTTTATTAATGTGCCCAGGGAGCGGCTATGGCGGACTTGAACACCGAGCTTCCTGTAGTTTGATCTGCAGTCGTGATGACTTACCGCGCCGACACGAAGCAGGGGTGTCTGAACAATATCGGCAGTTTCTGGGTTTATGCAGTCATGAGTATTTTCATACCTGGAATATAAAACGTATTAAGCCGGCTGCCTTTATCCCTTATACACTGGAAAACGAAGTGCATACTCGATTGTTGTGGGCGTTTGAAGGTATTACTTCATACTATGACGAGTTGGCACTCTGTCGTACCGGGTTAATCACGGTAGAAAGTTATCTTGAGTTATTGGCGCAAACGGTGACTAAATTATTACGCGGGCAAGGGCGTTTTAAACAATCGGTGACAGAATCCAGCTTTGATGCCTGGACGCGTTTTTATAAGCAGGATGAAAATGCCCCTAATTCAATTGTGAGCTATTACACTAAAGGGGCAGTGATTGCCTGTGCGCTGGATTTAACCATACGGCATGAAACGGGAGATCACAAATCACTCGACGACGTGATGCGTGTGCTGTGGGAAAGTTACGGTAAGCCTGGAAAGGGGGTTGCTGAAACGGAGTTTGAATCAATTGTTGAAGAAGTGACAGGACTGGACCTGGAATCATTTTTTGAAACTGCTCTGTATGGAACGGATGATATCGAAATTGCAGGCTTGTTGCGTTTGTTTGGTGTTGAAATGATCTTACAGCCTGCGAGTTCCCTTACAGATAAAGGTGGTAAAACGTTGGCAGGCAGTGCTGATGAATTGCGTGCAGATGCAGGAATGCGAGTGTCATTGGATGCCCAGCCGCGAATCATTCAAGTGTTTGATAAGGGCGCAGCGCAAGTGGCGGGTTTATCATCGGGTGATATTTTAATGGCGCTGGATGGCTTAAAAATTGATGGAGCAAGATACGAAGCAAGACTAAATCGATATCGTCCAGGGCAGACAATAACGGTCTCGTTTTTCAGGCACGAAAAGCTGATGCAATTAGCAGTTGAATTACAAGCGGTGGCTAATGAAACCTGTTATTTACAGTGCAGTGGAGATACTCGAGGGTGGTTGGCTGTCAGAAAATAATCAAACGCCTGTTAGGTCGGCATGGCGCTTGATTAAAGATCAAATTATAGAGGCGATTACTTGTGAAACTTTACGATGCTTTTGCTGTTCGGTTTATTGCATGAAATTTGTGATTCTGAAACAATCTGACACTTCATTTCCTTGACGTCACGTTGCCACCCCGTACTCGGAATGTCTACATCAGGGTTTGGATCGTCAGCATCTAGAGGCAATACAAATATATATTTCTTACGAAACTTAATATGAAAAGTACCGTTAGGTTTAAAGTTAACAAATCGTGTTTGTACTTTGTAGGATACCTGAGCTACATCAGTTTGTTTATTTAAACGCTTCGACATACAAGTCATAATACCTTGTAGAAAAGTGCACTTGTTGAGTGCCGATGGCATGGCCTCAGCAGGCTTGCCATTTTTAAGCCAAAAACCTGCAAGCAGTACTTCACTGGTCTTAAAAACTTTATCCTCTATGACCGGTTTTTGTGCTGACACTATTGTTGCTACTGGTTTAAATGGGCCACCTACGCCAAGTTTACGCGCATTAGTCTCAGCAGGTTTTCTGGTGATAGGGGTAGTTGCAACAGTGGTGTCTATATCAGCTACGGGATTTTCAGTTTTATCTTCTTTAGGGAGTTGTGGTTGAGTGCGTATAGTTGCGATTCGTTTGAGACCTTTTTTTCTCATTAGGGCGCGGATGTTATTGATTTCTCGGCTCGCAGCCAAAAAGTCGAGTGACTCCGCTTTTTTAAGCCACATTAAGGAGTATTGGTAGTTACGTCTTACGCCTTTACCTTCAGCATAAAGTTTGCCGAGATAGTATTGTGACTCTGCATGGTTATTCTTCGCGGCGTGTGAAAACCAATAAAACGCTTTTTTGTATCGAGCAGAACCGTTTTTACTAAAGTAATAGATCATTCCCAGTTTATGGGCTGCCTTGATATACCCTTGCTTGGCAGACTTTTTGAACCAATGAATCGCTTCACCAATATCAGTCTTAATATCATTGCCCCTTAAATAGGAGAGAGCAAGCTTGTATTGTGAACGTTTTTCCCCCGCCGCTGCTTGCATTTTGATGCGTTCAAAGCGTTGACTAAAAGTCGAGTTTGCCAAGACTGCATTAATGCTGAGAATAGAGCTGGTGGCGCCAAGAAGTAATATTTTTATCATTTTCATATGTAGAAGTTCTTATAATTTTTTATGTCTTTACAAATGTATGGCTCTTGACTGAATCCATTCGGTTAAGAGAGTGCACAGTATTTATTGCTGGTCACATTTTTATAGTTAGACTTTGCTAGCCTTGTTTATATTAAGTTAACATCTTCCTGATGCCAGAGCTGTATTGTCGGTTGACATAAGTGTAAGTTCTATTTCAAAGTAATGTGCTTTCGCTGTCAATAATTAAATGATCATGGTTTTTAATTTAGTGTATAAGGATATAGTTATATCCTGAGTGAGAGTTGTTTGATTGAGTGCTAAATACGCTAATTTTTACTTATAGAGTTAGTTAAGAGATAATAAATACACTATTTATATAGTGGTATATGTTTGTGCAGCCGCGGACAATAATACAGCTTAATATTGCTAGTGTAGAACGATAGGGAACAAGGTTTTATTCATGATTGATGATTTGATTAAGTGTCTTGCTGATGGCAAGTTTCATTCGGGCGAAGCGATCGCTACCGACTTTGGATTAACTCGAGCAGCGGTTTGGAAGCAGGTCAGCAAACTTAAACAAATGGGTATCACGATTGATTCAGTGCGTGGACGAGGCTATCGTATTCGTCAGTCACTTGACTTGCTTGATCTTGAAAAAATAAAAGCCGCAATGAATGCCGTTGTGAATTCAGTTCCTGTGAGCACTCTCATTGATGCAATTGAAATTCATACTGTTGTTGATTCAAGTAGTCTATATTTAAAGCAACTCCTACAGTACCCAGAGCGGCGTGATTCCCCTGCAACACAACACTATTTTCGTACAGACAGTGCGCCAGGTTATGTTTGTCTGGCAGAATACCAAACTGCTGGTCGTGGCCGACGTGGACGCGAGTGGCATGCGCCGTTTGGGTCGAGTTTATGTTTTTCATTGTTGTGGCGATTTGATGTTAGCCCCGC
>VAOX01002647.1_pt1 | contig 30277 bp, 29 predicted proteins | sample 3393891 | NCBI WGS metagenome assembly VAOX01 (sample SAMN08290429, study PRJNA428436) | hydrothermal vent metagenome | isolation source: Deep-sea hydrothermal vent chimney | place: Indian Ocean: Southwest Indian Ridge | depth 2822 m m
AGCGTCTTCACCGAACGGGTGAATGGAGGTATTATATAATACACAATATTCTCAACCACTTAGCGCATTATTGCGCGGTCAACTGATTAATTTAGGTTGATATACCTGCACCAATGCCACCTAATAAAGCGGATGATACTGGATCAATTTTTCCCTGAATGTAAGGTTCATCTGGAACTGCTATATTAGTATCTATATTTATAGTTTGTATTTTACTTAAGGTGTCTTTTGATACCTGTACATTTGCGCAGCCTGCGTTTATTAATATGATTAGTGATAAGGTTATTAGTCTGTAGAACATTGGTTTACTCTCTTTCTCGTCGTTTAACTTGTAATCGTGAAGCTGTTGGAGGTGCCAATGCAGGGTTTATTTTCAGTGGCGGTATCATCTGCCTGCTTTTTTCCGGATGTTTTTATTTATCCCATTTCTTAAATCGCTTCATGCAATATGCACGAAGCTCATCGTAGTTGTTGAAATAAAGATCAAAGCCATCTTCTGCTGGCAGGTCAAATTCGCAGTAATCATTGGTGTGCTCTCGGCAAATGGTGGGGCGATTTTCGTATATGGCGCAGTCGCCATTTACCTGTAAGTGCAAGCACTTGCTGTCTATAAGCAATGTCCAGCCATCGCTGTCTTTGTATATGCGGATGTTTTCATGGGATATCTGCCATAGCAAATGCTCAAATTCAGCTTTTGATCTTGGAGTGTCGATGTGCTGGGTGATGTAGGTACAACAGATTGAGCCGGTGCAGAAGCTGCATTTGTTTTCCGATGTGATTTCTACATCGGGCTTGAGTGGGATGTTTACTGACATGAAGTGACTACTACTGGTGTGTTGGGGCGTGATTTTAACCTGGTTTAATCCGAGGTTTAAAGCCCCAGATCGGTTAGTTTTCCCTTGCGCTTAACCAGGTAGCTGCCATCGGTCTGTCTTTTGGCAAACATGGTGAGGCTCTCTCGAATGTTCTGTGCGGCACTTTCTTCAGGGCTAATGCTCAGTTCCAGGCTGTAGCCGTTGCTCAGGTCTAACACGGCGTTGCCATCAAGGCTCAGGTCGCCTTTTTTATTGCTTATTTTTGCGGTTAGCTGGTTTTCATCATCCGGTGCCAGTTCAAGGTCGATGTGCCCGAGATTGACGGTATCGAGCAGGGTGAACTGCGCATTTTTCCATTTGATGGTGCCGTTAATTAATGGTGGGCCTTCTTCCTGAAATTCCAGTGAGTCGATGTTGATATTAAAAAAGCCACCCAGCTCTCCCAGTGGCATGTTGGCAAGCTGCTGTACAACATCGGCATCAATGCGTGCTCGTAGATCCGAGGCGCTGATATTCCCTGTGATGCCGATGCTGACGTTGCCCAGTATGTTCTGTTCTTTGATGCTGCCTTTTACATCCGCACTGATGCTGGCAAGCAGTAGCGCGGCGGGGTTTATAGACCATTGCAGGTCTTTTATGGGGGGGTGGCCATGTGCAATTGCGGTGCTTGCGCCACCGTTCCACAGGCTGCCGTAAACACCGTAAAATTTTACCGGTATGTCTGTGTTTTCATCCACCAGGGCGATGACTTTTGCCGCGGGCACATTGCTGAGCGTGAAAAACAGGTAGGTGACTATGGCAGTTAAAATATAATATCGTTTTTTCATGAATTTATGTGTGTATTTTTAGTTAATGCATCGCAGCCAGGGCTGTGCTCAGGTGGGGCGTTCCAGGGTGATGTTTGCGTCAACGGCACCTTCTGTTTTAGATTTCTCTACTTTTACTTTAATGGCAAATATGCCGTACTGGCTTTGCATATTACTCAGCCAGGTAATAATACGGTCGAAATTGGCGGCTTTTATGATGACCTTTACGCCGGTTTTACTTTGCTCTATTTTTTCGATAAAGGGCTTTATTCCACTGGTTGCTGCGCTGCGATCAGCAAGGCTGGAAATGGACTGGTTTCGTGTTCTGGAAATGCTGTTACTGCTTGATGATTTGAGCGATTTAATTTCTGCAGCAGCACCTTTCATCCAGCTGTGCAGTTTGCGCTTCGATTCGTTTTCCGACTGTTGCTGCTGGAAGTTGGTGTTGATGGGCTCCCATATTGCGAGGTAAAAAACCATAATAATTAAGGCAATACCACCGCCGATAACGATGTAGCGCTCGCGCTGCTCCAGTGTCGCCAGCCACTGGTTTGCGGGGGCAAGTAGCGGTGTCAGAACTTCGTTAATTTTGTCATTCATCTGTGTTTTAGCCTTCTGCTTCTAGCCTTAAGCGGCCTTTTACCTTGCCTTTTTCAACCGATGTGGAGAGTACGGTTTTTATGCCTGAGACTTCAGCCAGGCGATCTTTTACCTGTTCTATATCTTGCAGGGTTTTGGCGGTTAGGTCGATATCGATGTAGTTGTTTCGAAAGATGGCGGCTTTTATATTGAGTTTGTCATTGTTTTTGAATATGGGGGATACTTTGGATAAAATTTCCAGAAAGCCAGCCTCCTTGCTGCCACTACTGGCGGCTTTTAATTCGTTTAATCGGCGACCCACTCGTTTTTGCATATTCACCATTTTTCTTGCATCGGGTATGGCGCGTTTAAACTCGCGTTCGATCTGCTTTGTGAGTTCGGCGTTGCTGTCTTCCAGTTGTGTTGAAATAACGCTGGCGTAGGTGAGGTGTAGCACCATCCAGAGCGCTGCAACTGAGGCTGCGGCTTTCCAGGGTTGCAACCAGGCGATGCCCCCGGCGTTGCTTCTGATTGCAAATTCGCCCTGTAACAGGTTAAGGGGAGGGGCGTCGTTGAGATGCTGAATAAAAATTTCAAGCGCATGTGTCTGGTAGGGCTTTATTTGAAGCTCTATTTCCAGATCGTCCAGCATGGTTTCGGCATCGGTATCATCTGCTTTGTGATAGTAGGTGATCGTGCCGGGCTTTTGCTCATGCTGATCAAGCAGTGCCTGGAGTATAACGGGCAGGTTTTCTCTGTCGCAACTGTGTGCCTGGAGGTAGTCGGTTTTGATTAACGCGCTGTCTTCATCCAGCAGTACGCACCACTGTGATGGGTCTCCAGGCAGTGCAATGCTATCTGCGGTGATGATTTCGGGATGAATCTGGTGCTGATTGAAGCGTGTGAGGGTGTCCTGTAGCAGGCTGCGTTTTATGGCGATAACCGGTACGGTGTTACCCTCAGGCTTCGCAGACAGGTTGATTTCCTGTGCAATATCATTGTCGTCTGCTGAGTCTGAAGCTCCAGCGGATTTATCTGTTTTTGGTTTTCCTGAGCCCGATTTTCCAAGGGCAAAGTGGGTGTCGTCAATGTCTTCGGCCAGAAGGTCTTCCATGGCAAAGGGCACGGCGAGCAATTGCTTTGCACGGTTTTTACTCGGTACACTAACGGATTCCAGGGTGGTGAAATGCGCGTCTATGAGGATGCTTACTTTTTTGCCACGGGCCAGCGACTCAAGCTCTTCAAGGCTGCTGTGTCCAAGCGTAATAGAGGGGTGCTGATCGCCGCCCATGGCCCAGTATTGCATAACGGGGCTGCTGGCATCTGGCGAATCATGCAGGCCAGTATTCTGGTTTGCATACTGGCCTGGCCTGTAATGAATAACTAAAAATTCACTCATTAATATTTAAGCTTTATAAAGCCCCTCTGGTTTTGCTAATAAGTTTTGTTTTTCCATCGCTCTGGCTTCGGTAGATAAGGTTGAACTGCCTGATGTTTCCTGCGCCGAGCTGGGTGCCGGATTCCAGCAGGAAATATTCAGAATAAGTCTGTAGGCCTTTCGGGTCAAGGTTATTTACTTTTAAAGTGCCTTTTGCATAAGTGCTAAAGTCTTCTATTTGTGTAAAGGGTGCATCATCATCTGGGTTATTGGGGCTGCCATCACGATCGGCTACGATGCGAGCCCCCTGATTTGCCAGCCCACTAATGGAGTTTAACACTTCAGCACTGGCGGTGTTGACATTGATGCCGGTATTGACGGCGGGCAGGGCACAGACAAAGCCCTGGAGTCTGTCTATTACATCGGGGGTGTAGCCTTTTACCAGGCGTAGTTCGCTCTGGCTGTACAGCAGGTTGTTGGCGGTGCGATAGGGGATTCGAAGGCCAATGTAGTAATCAAATTCAGCGCCCTGTGGCTCTGAGATGTCGTCTGCATCGAGCCAGTCTACCAGGCTATCCACCAGTGTGTTCTGTATTGCGATGTCGATGCCTCTGCTGTTGAGCAGGCGGGCATAAAGCTGGCGGTTTTTGGGTAAATCCGAGGCGGTTTTAGACAGGTTGTTCAGGTTAAAGCAGCCCTGTTGTTCAATGATTTTAGCAAATACCTGGCCGCCGGTGACGGGGTATATCTGCTCATTATTAATATTGTATTCGCCCAGGGTGTCGTATTCGTTGTTGGCATTGCGATCGAGGCGTAACAAGCTCATGCCAAATTCCAGCGCGTTGGCATTGTAGAGCTGGGCCTGGTCGAGGCGCAAAATATTTTCGGTGCGCCGTGTGTCATAGAACAGATGCTCAACCAGCGATACCGCCAGAATGGTGGCCAGCGATACCACCAGCAATGCGGTTATGAGGGCAACGCCCTGTTGTGTGTGGGCCTGATTATTTAAAGAGTGCATTGCTTAGAGTGATACGCTGACAAGGCGTTTTATTTCGCCCCAGTCGCTCATTTTGAGCGTAATTTCTATGGCTCTGGGTAGTGGCAGAGTCGTTACACCACCTGCACCCTGATTGGCCGCAGCGGCCTGTGCCTGTGCATTGGGGTCTGGCCAGTCGGATACCCACTGGTTACGGTTGCCCATAAAGCGCAGTTCAAGCGAGTCGATATTGGTAATGAGGGTTCGTTCTACGCGCAGTTCGTCATTGGCGCGATCTACATGGGGCCAGTGGATGCGGATGAGTTTGTCTTCGTCTATTCGATAGGCGACACGCTGTAGTGTGCTGCGAACCTGATTTGCGGGGTTGCGCCAGCCGCCCCGGGTAAAGTCTATAAGCAGAGTGGCATCCTGTGTGGTGAGTTTAGGGAGTCTGCCGCCCAGTGCGTCATGGCCTTCTCGATTACTTAGCTGTTGCAGGTCACTGGTGAGTGCGAGCATGGTCATTTGCAGTTCGGCCAGTCTTTCGAGGGCGGCTTCGGTTTTTACCTTGCTGTTTACAACCGATTGCAGACCGGTGTATGCGAGTGAGGATACAATGGCAAAAATGGCCATGGCAATCATGACTTCAATTAATGTAAAGCCGCTGCTTTTTCGCATTATGGCGTTGCTCCTGTCTGGTTTCTATTCTGGTTAGCACCCTGATTACCATTCTGGTTCCCATTTCCATTGCCGTTATTGATGATGGCAGCGGGCTGGCTATTCGCCGGGTTTGAGATGAATGCCTGTACCTGTGCGAGGCTTCTGGTGTGGTCTTCATCGATATAAACCGTAAATTTCATGCTGCGGATATTGTTTGGGTCATCTCCTGCCTGCACGACTTCACGCAGCCAGAACCATTCAAACTCGGCCATTTCTGCAGAGCCATCGGATGTGCCTATATCGGGCCAGGCTCTTCTGGTTTGCAGGTCGGCAATTTCATTTAATGCGACATAGTGCGCGAGGGTTTTGCTTTTAAGGTAGCCGGCGGTGCTGGTGTGGCTACCGGAGGCCTTGATGAGCGAGGACAGCGCAATGGCAATAATGGCCAGTGCAACCATCACTTCGATGAGGGTGAAGCCTCTGTGTGGTTTGATAACGGTGTTATGTGAGGGCTTATTCATCAGGCGCTTTACGTGTGTATTCGCCCTGAGGCAGGGCATACAGGTATTCTTCTATATCGCTGCCCGGGATGCGCAGTCGTAGCTCAAACTGTGGCTCGAGCTCTGAACTCGACAGTAGAAACACCTGGGGTTTTATAACAACGGCGTTTGCATTCTGTGCGTTAGGGCGGATTGAAAATGCGCCAGTGGCGGTGTCTACGGTTTTGTTTTTCTGGTTTGAAAGTGGGCCTGCCAGCTCGTTTTCTTCCTCCTCCTCCTCTTCTTCTTCTACCTCCGGGTCGTCTTTTGACGAATCCAGCAGGTCAACGGAAAGCTGGTCTATGTACAGGTCCAGTTCCAGTGGTTCGGGAAAGCTGCGTGCGCGCAGGAGTTTATCTGTGTTGAGATCAACCCACAATTTGTTGCTTTCATCATAAACCATAAAACGGTAGCCGGTTTTGTAAAAGCGCAGCCCATATTCCTGTGAGCGCACCACAGACTGAGTATGGGCAAAGCGCAGTAATTGCTGTAGTTTCTGAATTTCGTCTTCAGCCAGTTCTTCTTCGCTACCCCCTGAGATCGTCATGATCACAACGCTGATTGAGATGCTGACAATAACAACGACCACCAGCAACTCGATCAGGGTGAAGCCCTGATCTCGATGTGTAAGCCTGCGGTGTGGTGTGCGAAACATTTTGATGCTGTATTAGTTCCAGTTACCAATATCGGCAGCAGACTCTTCACCGCCTTCTACGCCATCGGCACCATAAGAGAAAATATCGACTTCACCATGTTCGCCCGGACTGAGGTACAGATATTCGCGACCCCATGGGTCTTTTTGCAGTTTTTTAACGTAGCCGCCTTTTTGCCAGTTGCCGGGTACCGGGTCTGCGGTGGGTTTGTTGATGAGAGCATCAAGGCCCTGATCGGTGGTGGGGTAGGTGAAGTTGTCGAGTTTGTAGATATCCAGTGTGCTTTCCAGTGCTTTAATGTCACTATTGGCTTTTACGATACGTGCGGTATCTGTTTTCCCCATAAATTTGGGGGCTACAAAGGTGGCCAGAATGCCGATAATGACGACAACAACGATAATTTCAATCAGTGTAAATCCCTGTTGTTTATTGGAAGGTATGTTCACAGATGACTCCGTAGAAGGTTAATGGGTAGAATGTGTGTAAATTATTCGGTTTATGTGCAAAATGTGCCGTTGGGGCGTTAAAAAATGTATGTACACATTGATGCATGTTCACATTTTTGCCCTGTACTGGTGTACTTTTACTGGCGTACTTTGAACGTAATCAGAATAAAATAACAACTCAGTCTGTTTTTAAGAGGACTGAAATGTTATGAATCAGGTAATATCATAACAGATGCAGAATAAACCGCCTATGACGCAAATCCCACCGCTACTGAAATCACCTGTATTTAGAGGTTTAAAACTCTGGCTGGTTCTGTTTTTTTTATGTTTTTTAGTGCAATTTTTTCAGCTTGAGGCCTGGTTTCGATTTGACAGACAGTTAATTGAACAGTGGCAGCTGTGGCGGCTGCTGAGTGGGCACCTTACGCATTTAAGCTGGCATCACTTTTTACTAAATATGTCCGGTGTGTTGATGGTGGGTTTTTTCTTCGCCAGCTATCAGCCCGGGCGCTACTGGTTGATGGCATTGTTTTTTATTGCGCTGGCCTGTAGCGCGGGGTTAATGCTGGATGGTCAGCTGGATCGGTATGTGGGCCTGTCGGGTGTTTTACATGGGCTGTTTATTATCGGTGGGCGTTGGGAGCTTAAACATCATAAAGCCAGCGGTGTGGTATTGCTGGCGCTGATAGTGGGTAAATTAATATGGGAGCAGCTGTATGGGGCATTGCCCGGCTCTGAGTCGCTTGCTGGTGGCCGTGTGGCGATTAATGCGCATCTGTATGGCGCACTGGCGGGTGTGATTTACCTGGCTATCAGCGAAAAAATGTCGTTTATTCGTTTCAGGCCGTAAAATATGCTGTGGCTATTGCATCATATCGTTCATGTTGATAATGGGCAGTAAAATAGCCAGTACAATGGTCAGTACAATACCGCCCATGGCAACAATCAGCAGGGGTTCAAACAGGCCCATGAAGGTGGCAATCATTAATTCAAGTTCGCGCTCCTGCTGCATGGCGGCTTTTTCCAGCATGTCTTCGAGCATTCCCGAACTCTCACCACTGGCGATCAGGTGCAGCGTCATGGGGGGGAACAGTTTGCTGCGCTCCAGCGCGGCATGAATGGTGGAGCCCTCTCTAACACGCCCGGCAGCATCAATAATGGCGTCCTGCATAGGCAGGTTGGATACCACGGGGGCGGCCATTTGCAGTGCATCGAGCACGGGTACGCCGCTGGAGGTGAGGATGCTTAGTGTACGGGAGAAACGCGCGGTATTTAAGCCTCTGACGAGTTTTCTTGATACCGGCATCTTTAATAACAGCATGTGAAAACGGCGTTTGTTATAAGGCACGGCCAGAAATCTTTTAATGCCAAAAAACATCAGTATCGCGCCGGCGATCAGGGCAAGTATCCATTTCTGTAAAAACTCGCTGATCCAGATCATGGCCTGGGTGATGCCCGGTAGTGCCTGCCCGGAGGTATCAAATACTTCCACAATTGATGGCACAATAAATATCAGCAGGCCGGTGACGACCAGTACCGCCATAATGGTTAAGATAGCGGGATAAATGGTAGCCTGGGCAATTTTCTGGCTCATGGCCTGACGGCTTTCGGTGTAGTCTGCGAGACGATCCAGCACAATATCAAGATGTCCGGAGGTTTCACCCGCGGCGATGGTGGCACGATACAGGTCGGGAAATACTTTTGGAAAGTCCGACAGCCCCGAGGCCAGGGTGTGGCCTTCCAGTATTTTGGCACGCAGGGCAAATATCATGCTCTGTATGCGGGGTTTTTCGGTTTGCTGACCAACGGCTGAGAGGGCTTCATCAAGGGGCAGCGCGGCACGCACCAGGGTGGCTAGCTGGCGTGTAAAGAGGGCAAGATCTGCGGTGCTAATGCTGCGCCGTGAGACGGCTGCGGGTTTGTTCTGACGCTTTTTTTCCTGTTTGGCAGCACTGTCTATCTGTAAAGGCATCATGCCTTTATCGCGCAGCATCTGGCGAACCTGGCGCGGATTGTCGCCTTCTATAATGCCTTTTTTTTCACGTCCCTTTGCGTCCAGGGCGACGTATTCAAATGCTGCCATAATTTATTGGGGAATGCTCTGACTAGTCATCTCTGGATACTCTAAGGACTTCTTCAAGGGATGTGATGCCATTTAATACCAGACGCACACCATCAGTGCGCAGGCTGGTGGAGAAAGTACGGGCCAGTTTTTCCATTTCCAGTTCGCCCTTGCCATCGTGAATCATTTGTTGTAATTCGGTGTTGATGGGCACCAGCTCATACACACCGGTTCGGCCTGCGAAGCCCAGGTGGTTACACTCATCGCAGCCATTGGGTTTAAATATATGGGGTTCTTCGGCAATGTCGATACCGAGCCACCTGCATTCGCTTTCGGTGGCTGAGTGGGCTTCTTTGCAAGCGGGGCATAAGCGGCGCACCAGGCGTTGGGCGAGCACGCCAATCAGGCTGGAAGCCAGCAAAAAGGGTTCAACCCCCATATCCCGTAAGCGGGCAATGGAGCCGATGGCGGTGTTGGTGTGCAGTGTGGATAATACCAGGTGACCGGTTAAACTGGCCTGTACTGCAATGGATGCGGTTTCAAGGTCACGAATCTCACCAATCATAACTACATCGGGATCCTGACGCAGAATGGCACGCAAGCCTTTTGCAAAGGTCATTTCAACCTTGTTGTTTACCTGAGTCTGGCCAATGCCATCCAGAAAGTACTCTATCGGGTCTTCAATGGTTAAGATATTGCGGCTTTTGTCATTGAGCTGGGTCAGGCCGGCATAGAGTGTGGTGGTTTTACCTGAACCTGTGGGGCCGGTTACCAGGATAATGCCGTGGGGGTGAACCAGCAGGTCGGTTAAGGTTTCGGTGTCTTTGTCAGACATGCCAAGGTGTTTTACATTTAGCCGTCCCGCCTGCTTGTCTAGTAAACGCATTACAATGCGTTCACCGTGTCCGGATGGCAGCGTGGAAACACGTACATCAACGGAACGCCCTGCCACTTTCAGGGAAATACGGCCATCCTGAGGAATGCGTTTTTCGGCAATATCCAGTTTGGCCATCACTTTAATACGTGAGATAACCAGCGGTGCGATGTTTTTGGGGGGTTGTAGAATTTCGCGCAATACACCATCCACACGGAAGCGAATACGCATGCGGTTTTCAAAAGCTTCGATATGAATATCCGAGGCGCTAACTTTAATCGCCTCGGTGAGCACCGCATTAATGAGTTTAATAATGGGGGCATCGTCTTCGGCTTCGAGCAGATCTTCCGGCTCGATGGTTTCTGCGAGCTGATCCAGATCCAGCTCATCGCTCACCCCCTCCATCATGGCCATCGCCTGATCGGAGTCCTGCTCATAGGTTTGCGCTAATATTGCACTAAACTTCTCTTCTTCAATCTGCGAAAGCTCAATCGGTCTGCCAATAATTCTGCGGGCTTCTGAAATCGCCTGCGGGTTGATATTACCGCGATAAAGCAACTGCACTTTGGCATCGTCTATTTCTCCGAGCATAACACCGTGGCGTTTTGCAAAGGCATAGGAAATACTCTGGGCGGTTAACTCAGCAGGTTCTGTAAGACGCTCTTCTGTTTCAGGTAATGGCATGGTGGCTAAAAGGCGTCTTCGTCGTCGCTAAAGAAAGCTTCGTCTTCTGCCGCTGCGGCTTTTTCTTCTTTGCTCATGGGGGATTCAAGACGCTCGCTGCTTGAATTTTTGGGAACCACCAGTTTTTGTATCGGGGGTAGTAAGGGGGCGCTTTCATCCCTGAGCAGGCCAAAGCCATTTTTGCCTGCATTTATCTGCTGTGCACGAAGGTAGTTGTATTTTCGGTTGGTGTGAAAGGATGCAGCACCTGCGTCACGCATAATGCTGGGGCGCATAAAAACCATTAAATTCTGTTTGTCCTTGCTGGTGGTGTGGGAGCGGAAAAGCCAGCCAAGCAATGGAATATCGCCCAGTACAGGGATTTTGGAAACCTGGTCACGCAAGGTATCTTCAATCAGGCCGCCCAGTATCAGTACCTCGCCGTCTTCTACCAGTACCGATGTGGTAATAGAGCGTCTGTTAGTAATAATGCCGCCATTTGCGGCAGCCGACTGCGCGACATTGGATACTTCCTGATCTATATCCAGTTTTATGGTATTGCCATCATTAATCTGTGGCGTGACCTTGAGTGTAATGCCGACATCCTGGCGTTCGATGGTCTGGAAGGGGTTGGATGCGCCAGCTGCATTGGTGGTGAATGAACCGGTTAGAAAGGGTACATTCTGGGCAATAACAATTGAGGCTTCCTGATTGTCCATGGTGACAACACTGGGTGTAGAAAGAATATTTGTTGCCGCATCTGTGGTCAGTGCTTTCAAAATAAAGGCAAACTGGCTACCGCCGCTGATGCCTGCTGCGCCAAGCGTTAGCCCCTGCGTAATAGCACCGGCAATGGTGGTTGTATCACCGCTTAGCAGGCTGATCAGACCTGCATTATTGCCAAAGGTGCTAACACCAATGGGGTTTGAGCTGCCAGGGTTATTCGGATCGGGAATGGAGGCAAGCTGCGATGAAAACTCCTTATTTCGGTTAGTGCCAATTTCCGCAATGATAGATTCAACCAGCACCTGAGCACGGCGAATATCCAGCTGGCGGATAATCGATCTCATTCTGCGTATAACATCAGGGCCAGCGGTAATAATGAGGGCGTTTGTGGCTTCATCGGCCTGTATATCAAATGCTGTTTTTTTAGCGGCAATGGCTTTCGGGGCTTTTTTCTTGTTGGTGGAGGCCTGTTTTTTCTGCACACCGGTTAAGATGGCGGTGAGGTCTTTGGCTTTGGCGTATTTCAGATAAATAACGTGGGTGTTTCCCGCCTCGTTTTCCAGTGGCGTGTCGAGGTGTGCAATGGTGGCTCGAATTTTTAAACGACTGGCACGCTCTCCGCTCATAAGTATGCTGTTGGTTCGATCGTCTGCTGCGAGGGTTATTTTTTTACTGGCCGCGGCTTTTGCGGCCCCGGTCGATTGTAAAGAGTTAAGAATACGCACCAGCTCGGATGCTGAGGCGTGTTTTAAGGGGATAATTTCCAGTTCATCACTTTCAGGTCGGTCAATGCTGCGGATGATCTGTATCAGGCGCTTTATATTGGCTGCATGGTCGGTGATGATCAGGGTGTTGGTGGGGTTATAGGCGGCCAGATGCCCCTGTTGAGGCACCAGTGGGCGTAAAATAGGCACCAGCTGAGCGGCGGGAACATGGTCTAGTGTGATGACTTTTGTAATCAGCGCATCGCCAGTGTATGAAGAATCGTGAACCACCGGTAATGGCCCCTGTTTGGCGTTTACTTCGGGCACGATTTTAATAATGCCACCCACCGGTACAGCGGCATAGCCATGTACCTGCAAAACTGAAAGGAAAACTTCATAGACTTCGTTTTCCGACATGCTTTTTGATGATACAACGGTAATTTTGGCTTTTACACGGGGGTCTACGACAAAGTTTTTCCCGGTGAATTTTGAAACGGTACTGATAAAGGCGCGAATATCAGCACCTTTGAGGTTAAGCGTGATCATGTTCTCTGCTGCGCTGGCAAGCTGGGAGGTGAACAGTGCTGCTCCACTCAGACAGGCAACCAGGAGTATGCGAGTTAGATTCGCAAGCCACCGTTTATGTCGTCTGTTCGAATGATGCATGAGTGTATCAGGGTGTTTCAAAATAATTGTCTCGTTTGTTTATTATATTCACGCCAGAGTATGTCCGCTAGGGTATCTCAAAGTGCAAAGGTATCTCGACACCATCGCGTAAGATTGTTAAATCGATTGATTTTGCATTTTGTAGCTTGCGCAAAGCTTTAAGGCCCTTTGAAGGGTCATTAAGTTCAACGCCATTTAGCGCAATGACTACGTCGTTGGTTTTCAGGCCAACGGCATCAAATAATGATCGGTCGCCCTGCGCCTGTAGTCGAAAGCCTCTTAGTTTGCCATTTTCCTTATAAGGTACAGGAATGGCGTATTTGCCAAAAGAGGTCGGGTTTTTAATGATTTTCTTTCGTATGTCAGATAACACCGCACCGGGTGTGTTGGTGCGGGGTGTGCCACGGCTGCTCGAACTGCTGGATACCGTTGTTATGAGGTTTTTACCGGCTTCTTCTGGCATGCGTAATGTTTCAAGGCGTCCACCTCGTTCGAGTATTATCTTATCAGTATATACTTCTTTAAGTGTGGCGCTGGATACTTTGTCGCCAATTGAGTAGGTGTCTTCCTTGCCGTTTTTGCCCAGCGAGATAATGGCACTGGCAAACTTCATTGGGGTGGTCGCCAGCACGCCCTTTAATATGAGGTTGAGCCGCGTTTCAGGCGCATCTACGGTGGCGGAGGTTTTAACGGTGGTTTGCAGGAACGAGCCGAACAGGTGCGCCTCACTTATATGGCGGTAATCGAGAGCTTTTTGTGTGGCCGCCTTTGTGCCGGTATAGTTGCCTGGCGCATTGGTCTGTTGAGTGTCGTCTGAGAAAAATGCCCAGGTAATCTGTGACAGGGTGTAGCTACAGGCTATAACAAACAAAAGCGTGACAACAGGGGGCAGCATCCGGTTTAGCGTAACCAGATTAAGTGCATCAGCTTGCAATGCTTTGGGTAGTTTGTTTGCCAGTGTGTTCATATCAGATAAATTATAAAGAATAGTGCGACTGATCCAAATGGCTTTAGTTACTCAACGGACAATATACAGCAGTGTTTTGCGGAATTGTGAAGCATTCGTGACAAATATTAGTCATAAGGCTAAAACGGAGAAGTTGTGAAACACACTGCTCCCCCGTTTTACTCAAAAGTATAGATCAGATACTACTACACCATATCTTTTAAGCCTTTTAATGGTAGCACCTTGACAACTTTACGTGCAGGTTTTGCTTTAAACATCATTTCCTCACCCGTGAACGGGTTAGTGCCCTTGCGAGCTTTGGTTGCTGGCTTTTTAACGACTTTTATCTTTAACAGGCCAGGAAGGTTGAAAAAGCCGGGGCCACGAGGTTTGAGATTTTTCTCAATAATGCCGGAGAGGCTTTCCAGTACAGCAGAAACTTCTTTACGGCTTAACTCAGTGTCAGCAGAAATATGATTCAGAATTTCGCTTTTGGTTGGTGGCTTTTTAACAGCAGAGGCCGCAGCCTTCTTTTTGGCTACTTTTTTCTTTGCAGCTTTCTTTTTAACCGCCATACTAGGGTGCTCCTACGGGTAGATTATTTAGTCAATTGAGGTTGGATAGTATAAATATTTATCCAGTAACCTGATTGTTAGTGCTTTTGCACTGTAATACAAGGCTTTTATGAAAAACTTTTTAAAAAATGCATGATTTTACCTATATAACGGCATTTATGGTCGGATTAATGGGGGGGGTACACTGTGTTGGCATGTGCGGTGGTATTGTGGGTGCGCTGAGCTTTGCTGCCCAGCCCTGTAATGATAACCAGAAAAGCCGCTCAAAGTTTGCTCTGTTTGGGTTGTTGCTGGCTTATAATTCGGGCCGAATTATAAGCTATATGCTGGCCGGCGGTTTAATGGGTTCACTGGGCTGGCTGGTGAGTGTGTGGGCAGATATTCGATTTGTTCAGTTGTTATTGCAGTTGATTGCGGCTTTATTTATGTTAATGTTGGGGCTGTATATTTCCGGCTGGTGGATGGGGCTGCTTAAACTGGAGCGCATTGGCGGGATTATATGGCAGCATATACAGCCTGTTGCGCAGAAAATCTTGCCGATTAAAAACCCGGTGCAGGCCGCCTTGCTGGGTGTGTTGTGGGGCTGGTTGCCCTGTGGTCTGGTATACAGTGTGCTGGTATGGTCGGTTTCGGCGGGGAGTTTTCAGCAGGGCGCATTGTTGATGCTGAGTTTTGGCCTGGGAACATTGCCCAATTTACTTGCAATGGGGTTATTTGCCGGTCAGATTAAACAGTTTGTGCAGCAACAGTCGGTGCGCAATCTGGCGGGTATACTGGTGATGTTGTTTGGAATATGGAGTTTATGGCCTGTTGTTATGGCGTTGATTGTGGAGGTGTCCGCTGGATAAAGGCCGGTAGTTTTTCTGGGGATACAATTTCAAATCGCTTTTCTCGACTGCATTCTCCAGAGAGTAAACAGACTCGGGATTTGCTGACCTTAAACTGCTTCGCCAGAAATTTTATCAGATGCTGGTTGGCTTTACCGTCTACGGGTGGGGCGGTTATGCGGACTTTTAGTCTGTCTCCCATGACTTCACAGAACTCATCTTTACTGGCTTTGGGCTGTACTTTTATACGGATTACCAGGGTTTCATTGTGCCATTCGTAGAATGGACTCATAGTTGAAGCGCTGCCATTCGTAGAATGCGCTCATCACTAACAGACTTTTTTATAGCCTGATGCCGAATAGCTGGAGGTACAGATAGCCCGTTGAGTACTGAATAAATACCAGCGAGATGATGGCAAACAGGGATGACAGGTCAACGCCACCCATGGGCGGAATAAACTTTCTAAAGTGTTTTAATATTGGGTGTGTGAGGTTGTTTAAGAGGCTAACAACGGGGTTGTAAGGATCTGGATTTACCCAGCTGAGTATTGCCTGAATGACGATTGAGTAGAGAAAAACATTGATAATCAACAGCAGGGTGTGTCCGGAGGTAACCAGTGCGATGGCAAGAGGGTTAAGGGTTTGATAAACCAGAATTGTTTTGATTGTGAGAACCAGCACAGCCAGTAGCAGTGTGGCCAGATCGATGCCTGCATAGCCAGAGATGATACGTCTGGTGGGTTTGACCACAGGGTCTGTGATTTTCACAATAAACTGAGAAACCGGGTTATAGAAATCGGCGCGTACCCATTGCAGCAATACACGAATGAGTAAAGCGGTTGCGTAGAGCTGAAATAATATATCGATTAAAAATACAAAGGGGTTCATGTTTTATCCTGAAAATAAATTTGCAACGTTTACTGTTTGCCTAATTCATCGGCGAGCTCAATGGCTCGATTTCTTGCTGCGGCCAGGGCATTTTCTATAATGGTGCTGAAATTGCTGTTTTCAAGTGATGCGATGGCCGCAGCGGTGGTGCCACCTTTAGAGGTGACTTTGGCGCGCAGGGTGGCGGCATCGTCTTCGCCTTCCAGCGCCATACGTGCAGCACCCAGAGCGGTTTGCTGAGTCAGCAGGCGGGCGGTTTTTTCATTAAGCCCTAAATCGCATCCGGCTTTTTGCATGGCCTGCATAAAGAGAAAAAAATATGCCGGGCCTGAACCAGAAACCGCAGTAACAGCATCCAGCAGTGGCTCTTCTTCAACCCATATTGTTATACCGGCAGAGGCGAGAATGTGTTCGGCTACGTCTTTTTGAGCATTGCTGGTGTTGTTGTTTGCAAACAGGCCACTGGCTCCTGCCTGAATAAGCGCAGGGGTATTGGGCATGCAGCGCACGATGGCATTGCCGCCACCCAGCCAGCGATCGATATCGGTGGAGCGTATGCCCGCAGCAATGGAAATAATCAGCGGTCGACCACTCTGGATGACGGGCTGTATGCCAGTACAGACTTCGTGCAATACCTGAGGCTTAATGGCGAGCAGCACTACATCGGCATCTTTGATTGCCTGCATATTATCTGTGGAGGTGCTGACTGAAAACTGTTGTTGCAGTTGTTCCAGCTTTTGCAGGTCAGGATCGGTAACGGCTATCTTGTCCGCTGCGTGGCCACTGTTTATAAGGCCACCGATCAGGCTGCTGGCCATGTTGCCGCCGCCGATAAAGCAAATCTGGTCTGTCATGTTTTTATTCATTCTACCTGTGAGTGGATTTTGAGCAACGAAATTCTGCTGAGTGAACTGAACCAGGATTATACCCTGGCAGGCTCCCTTGCACCAAAAATAGCGGTGCCAATACGCAACAGAGTACTGCCCTCGGCGATGGCGGCTTCCATATCACCGCTCATGCCCATAGATAAAGTATCCAGAGTCGGATGTTTTTTTTGCAGTGTTTGCAGCATGAGTCGCATGTGGGCAAAGGTGTCACGCTGTTCATCCAGGCGGTCGCTCTGGGCCGGGATGGTCATTAGTCCACGCAGGCACAGGTTGGGGAGTGGAGCAATTTTATCCACAATGGGTTCAACTTCATCAATGCTCAGACCTGATTTGGCATCCTCTTTGCTGATATTTACCTGTAGGCAGATGTTCAGTGGGGCCAGGCCTGCGGGGCGCTGCTGGTTTAGGCGTTGAGCAATTTTAAAGCGATCTACACTATGTACCCAGTCAAAATGCTCTGCTAGTTCACGGGTTTTTCTGGACTGAATAGCGCCGATGAAATGCCACTCGATGGATAAATCTTCAAGTGAATGCATTTTGCTCAGGGCTTCCTGCAGGTAGTTTTCCCCAAAGCGGGTTTGCCCTGCTTCGAAGGCGGTTCTGATAAATTCTACCGGCTTTGTTTTACTCACCGCCAGCAGTTGTATGCTGTCGGGGCTGCGATGGTATTTATCGCCGAGCCGGGCAATGCTTTTCTGAATATGTTGCAGGTTCTCTGCAATACGGGTGTGATGCATAAATTTGAGTCTCTAAATACTGAAAGCGCCCTAAAACACCTGAACTTATAACTTTGTGCGATATCTCAGGGTATTCAACTGATCTTTTCAGGTTGATGCTTGCTAATATATTGACTATAAATGTATAGTTACACAAATACTAATAATACTATATGCTCTGTACTGGACATATGTCACTCTGGCGTAATCATGTTTGATAGTGATCGCTTCCTGCATGATACCGGTATCTGTTCTACGGGCATAATACCTGGCAAGGTCAGGGGGAGAATTAATGGATATTGCACAATTGCTGGCATTTGGCGTTAAAAATGGTGCCTCAGACTTACATCTGTCAGCGGGATTACCGCCGATGATTCGTGTGGATGGGGATGTACGGCGGATTAATGTCGATGCGATGCCGCATGAAGAAATTCATGCCATGGTGTATGACATCATGAATGACAAGCAGAGAAAAACCTATGAAGAATACTGGGAAGTGGATTTTTCCTTTGAAATTCCGGGTCTGGCTCGTTTTCGTGTTAACGCATTCAACCATCATCGGGGGGCAGGTGCTGTGTTTCGTACCATTCCTTCAAAAATTCTCTCACTGGAGGAATTGAATGCACCGAAAATTTTTGAAGAAATATCCAATACGCCACGGGGTATTGTGCTGGTAACAGGGCCTACGGGTTCCGGTAAATCGACAACGCTTGCCGCCATGGTAAACCATGTTAATGAAAACGATTATGGTCATATTTTAACCATTGAAGACCCGATTGAATTTGTACACGAGAGTAAGAAATGCCTGATTAACCAGCGTGAAGTGCATCGTGATACCATGGGGTTTAGTGAAGCCCTGCGGTCTGCGCTGCGTGAAGACCCCGATGTTATACTGGTGGGTGAAATGCGAGATCTTGAGACGATTCGGCTGGCACTCTCCGCAGCAGAAACAGGGCATCTGGTGTTTGGTACGTTGCACACCAGTTCTGCGGCAAAAACGGTTGACCGTATTGTGGATGTGTTTCCGGCGGCGGAAAAAGAAATGGTACGGGCAATGTTATCCGAATCGTTGCGAGCGGTTATTTCTCAGACACTGCTGAAAAAAATTGGCGGCGGTCGTATAGCAGCACATGAGATAATGATCGGTACACCCGCAATACGTAATCTGATTCGCGAAAACAAGGTGGCGCAGATGTACTCTGCAATACAGACAGGACAGTCGTTGGGGATGCAAACACTGGATCAGAACCTTAAAGAAATGCTGGCGCGAGGTACTATCAGCAAGGAAGAGGCAAAATCCAAGGCGATGAATAAAGATGCAATGTAGGCCAGTGTCTTTGCGGGTAACGGTTCAGAGTGCTGAGGCGTTACTTCATATAATTATAATAACCGGAGTGAATAATGGATAGAGATAAGGCCATCCGATACATGCATGATTTGTTGCGCATGTTAGTACAGAAAGATGGTTCTGATTTATTTATAACAGTCGGTGCCGCACCCTCGATGAAAATCGATGGAAAAATGACGCCACTGTCTAATCAGGCCCTGTCGCCCAATCACACACAAACCCTCGTGCGTTCAATTATGAACGACAAACAGCTGGGTGAATTTGAAGCCAGGCAGGAAGTTAACTTTGCGATTAGTTTGCCCGGGGTGTCGCGTTTTCGTGTAAATGCGTTTACTCAACGTGGCTCTATGGGCATGGTGCTGCGTGTTATTCGTTCAGAAATCCCCAGTTTCGAAGAATTGAGTTTACCGTTGATATTGCAGGATATTGCCATGACACAACGGGGGCTGGTTATTTTTGTGGGGGCCACCGGCTCAGGTAAGTCCAGTTCACTGGCCTCGATGATTGGTTATAGAAATGAGCACTCATTTGGCCATATTATTACCATAGAAGATCCTATTGAGTTTGTGCATCAGCATAAAAACTGTATCATTACGCAACGGGAAGTCGGTGTTGATACCGATACCTATGATATTGCGTTAAAAAACACACTGCGCCAGGCCCCCGATGTTATCCTGATTGGTGAGGTGCGTGATCGTGAAACGATGGAGTACGCGATTGCATTTGCTGAAACAGGCCACCTTTGTTTAACCACCCTGCACGCAAATAGCACAAACCAGGCGTTGGATCGTATTATTAACTTTTTCCCGGAAGAGCGTCGGCCGCAATTGTTAATGGATTTGTCATTGAATTTGAAGTCATTGATATCGCAACGTCTGATTCCGTTAAGAGGTGGAGAGGGTCGAGTGCCAGCCGTAGAAGTGATGCTAAACACGCCGCTAATGTCGGATCTGATATTTAAGGGTAATGTGCATGAGATGAAAGAGCTCATGTCAAAATCAAATGAATATGGAATGATTACATTCGACCAGGCATTGTTTGATCTATATGAAGCAGATTATATTACCTATGAAGATGCGCTACGCAATGCCGATTCAATAAACGACCTGCGTTTGCGTATAAAACTCAAAGGCAAGGCAGCCAAAAATACAGATCTGATGAAAGAAGTGTCGGGGTTGCAAATGGCTGAAGATGAATCTGATGGCAGTCAGAGCCGAATAAGGTAAGTATAGAGGTGGTGGTGTTATGAATTTACAACCTTATCTGAAATTGATGGCAGAGCGCGGTGGCTCGGATATATTTTTTACCACCGGTGCCCCGGTGAGCATGAATATTGAAGGCAAAATGCACCCTGTTGGTAAAACACCTCTGGAGCCGGGGATGACTCGGGATATTGCTTATAGCGTAATGGATGAAAACCAGAAAATGGGTTTTGAGGCCACCATGGAAATGAACCTGGGGATGTCGATAAAAAATATTGGGCGCTTTCGTATTAATATATACACACAGCGTGGCGAAGTCTCGATGGTGATACGCTATATTAAATCGGAAGTCCCGGGGCTGGATGAGCTAAATTTACCGGCCAAGTTAAAAGACCTGGTTTGTCTGCGTAAAGGTCTGGTACTGGTTGTGGGTGCAACAGGATCAGGTAAGTCGACTTCCCTGGCATCAATGATTAATTATCGAAGTGAAAATATGCCCGGGCATATTTTAACCATTGAAGACCCGATTGAATATATGTTTGACCATAAAAAATCTATTGTGGGTCAGCGTGAAGTAGGGCTTGATACGCTGTCATATGAAAATGCGTTGCGAGAGGCAATGCGTGAAGCTCCCGATGTTATTATGATTGGTGAGGTGCGAGACCGTGAAACAATGGAAGCGGCTATTCAGTATGCAGATACCGGTCATTTGTGTTTAACAACCTTGCACTCGGTTAATGCGAACCAGACGCTGGATCGTATTTTGAGTTTCTTCCCACCGGATTCGCGCAATCAGATTTTAATGGATCTCTCGCTTAATTTACAGGCTATAGTCTCGCAGCGGCTGGTGAGCGGACTGGATGGAAAGCGTATTGCGGCAATTGAAATATTGATTAACTCACCGTATATATCGGAATTAATACGTAAGGGAGAGTTTCACGAGATTAAGGACATTATGGAAAAGGGAGAGGCCGATGGAATGCAAACATTCGATCAGTCATTATATCTGCTCTTCCAGCAGGGGAAAATCGAGATTAAAACTGCGTTATCGTATGCCGATTCACGCAGCAATCTGGAGTGGAAAATTAATTTTGGCGGTGGCGTAAAAGAAATTAATAGTCAGCGCCACGATGAAACGCTCACCTTTCCAGCGGATCCGGATGAACTGCCTGAAGTGAAATAACACCTGAAAATCACAGGTTAGCGAAACACCAGGGCTTATTTATCGGGCAGAGTTACATTTAACTCCAGAATTGAGCAGTTATCACTGTTGTCGAGTGTAACAGTTACCTGGTCATTATCGATTGAAATGTACTTTTTAATCACCTCAATGATCTCCTGCTGCATTTTTGGTAGATAGTCGGGTTGCTTACGTCTACCCCTCTCATGGGCCACAATAATCTGTAGCCTCTCCTTTGCCAGAGAAGCTGAGTTAGTTTTTGTGCTTCGAAAATAGTCAAAAATACTCACTACTTAGCTCCTAATAGTCTTTTCAGGAATCCCTTCTTTTCAGCTTCTAAAAATCGAAACTCAACCTCTTCACCCAACAGACGACCAACGGCATCACTGTATGCCTGGCCGGCATCGGCTGCTTCATCAAAAATGACGGGCTCACCCTGGTTGGAGGCTTTTAGCACGGCTTCAGACTCTGGAATAACACCCAGCAGGGGAATAGCCAGAATTTCTTCAACATCCGTAACACTCAGCATTTCACCATTCGCGACACGCGTTGGGTTATAGCGTGTGAGCAGTAGATGCTCCTTTACCGGCTCATCACCTGTTTCCGCACGCAGGGATTTACTCTGTAGTATACCCAGAATTCGATCGGAGTCGCGCACCGATGAGACTTCCGGGTTGGTTACCACAATGGCCTGATCTGCATAATACAGGGCCATCTGCGCACCTTTTTCAATACCGGCAGGTGAGTCGCAGATGATATATTCAAAGGTTTCAGACAGTTCATTGAGTATCGCCTGAACACCTTCCTGGGTTAATGCGTCTTTGTCGCGGGTTTGTGAAGCGGGCAGTATAAACAGGTTATCGTTGCGTTTGTCTTTAATGAGTGCCTGGTTTAAATTAGCTTCATTGTTTAGAACATTAACAAAATCGTATACCACTCGGCGCTCGCAACCCATAATCAGGTCGAGGTTTCTTAAGCCCACATCAAAATCTATGATGACGGTTTTATGCCCGCGAAGTGCAAGGCCGCTGCCAATTGCGGCACTTGTGGTTGTTTTGCCGACACCACCTTTACCTGATGTTATAACAATGATTTGCGCCAATGGCTGGCTCCTTAGCTATTTAATGAATTTAGAGGTTAATAATCTATCTGCCAGTCTTCAGATGGCCTGTTGAATTCGTTTGTTCAGGGTAGAAAATATGCATGTATCTATTTTCCAGCACAGAAATATCAGATTCTGGAGTCACAGGCAGAGTATTCATTAAATACTCTCTATATGCAAGGTCTGTTCGTCCAGGTATACCTGGGCGGGTTGTAGCCATACCTTTTTACGCAAAGCATCACTGAGCAAAAAAATACCCGCAATTGAAATAAGTTCCGCCTGCATTTTATTACAGAATACACGTGCAAGGGAGTCGCCTTTGACCCCTGCGAGTGCTCGGCCACGTAAATGACCGTAAATATGGATGTTGCCGTCTGCCAGCACTTCTGCGCCTTCGCTAACATGGGAGAGTATAATAAGGTCTGCGCCCTGTGCATATACCTGCTGGCCTGATCGAACAGGTCGGCTAATAATTTTGCTACTGCGGGGTGCTATAATTTCCGAGGTCTCTGCACTTTGTGTTTCAGGTAGAGGGGCATCAACCTGTTTATTTGCGTAAGTGCGGGTTGGCGTCTCAGATAAAAGCGTTAATCCGGTGAGTTTTATATCGTTTAGAAATCGTACATCGGTGCACCTGAAAGCCATGGGCTGCAAACCGAACTGACGACACAGCGTGAGTAATTCATCCAGATCAATGTGGGTGATACTGGCATCTACTTTGTCCAGATTGATAATCACGGGGGACTGTTTAAAGAATTCCGGGGCCTGGTCGATTTTATTTTGCAGTTGTTGTGAAAATTCGGTTGACGAATAGCGGTAGAGTTCCAGGATAAAGGTGGTAACTACGCTGCCTTTTAACTGTAAGCACACATCTGACATCAGGTATTGGGATCCAGAGTTTAATTTAGAGAGATGAATAATTCAGGATAATGCGGTTATTCTAGCACTATCAATAATCGTTGCCGAATAAATTTAATCAGGAGTACAACCGGTGACTGGGGTGCCCCAGAATCTGGTGAGCTAATTATGTGTAGACTTTTTGGATTTAAATCGAGTATATCCGGCGAGGTTCATCGCTCTTTGCTGCGGGCGGATAATGCGCTCGCTGTGCAAAGCAACCAGCATCCCGATGGCTGGGGTGTTGCCTACTATATAGAAAATTACCCGCATCTTATAAAGAACACAGAAACAGCCGTAGAAGACTATTTGTTTGAACGTGTGTCAGGCATAGTGTCTTCCAGAACGGTGCTGGCGCATATACGTAAAGCATCTGTGGGGGATATTAATATATTAAATTGCCATCCCTTCCAGCATGGCCCCTGGTGCTTTGCTCATAATGGTCAGATAAAGCCCTGGGAAGCAGTATCTGAGCAGCTGACCGAGAAAGTTTCTGCAAAACACAGGCGATTTATTCTGGGTCATACCGATAGTGAGGTTTGCTTTTATCTGTTTTTAAGCCTTCTTGAGCAGACGTGCGATATTCATCTCAGGGATGTACCTTATCAGAAAATCATTGAAGCGTTACAGGAAACAGTGCGAATCATTCGTGAGGCAACGCAGTCGTTTGGCGAACCGGTATTGCTAACCTTTTTGTTGTCAAATGGCAGCACAATGCTGGGTTGTCATGGAGGTGAAGAACTGGTGTTCTCAACCTGGAAGAAATCCTGCGATGAAAGAGACCGCTGTGCGTATTTTAGTCATGAATGTGAAAATCCACCGGATGATGGTGTAATTAATCACCTGCTGGTATCGAGTGAGCCCATTTCCAGAGAAGATATATGGCAGCCACTGGGGCTGGGTGAGGGCTTTTGCCTTGATGATCAGATGAGAATGCACTATTTTAATGTTGCTGTGTGAGCGTTGTCTTGCGGCTTAGAGGGCTGTATTGAATTTTGCCCCTGGTGAAACGCGCACATAGAGGCGGATAAAAATATAGAACGGCGGACTGGATGCCATAATGATCAAGCACAATATGGCTCGCATCAGGTCGCTGCCGACAATGTTTATCTCGTCTTTGTCGGCCAGATGCGACTTATAGCAGTGGTCAGGCCCATGGATGGGGTAAAAAGTGTGGTTAATAATAGACTCCATGGTTTTCCAGTAAACGTGAAGTTTATTATCCTGCCTGCGGGCGAAGTAGCCTACTCTGGCAGACACAGTGGCGTCCGGGTTACCCCCCGCTACGGCGTTACCTAACTGATCAATTGCGATTAAAACACCTCTGATCCAGCTCATATTAAATACCTGAATATATTGATAAGGGTTGAGGCGCGTTATATTAACCTGAATTTGGCGCTGGAGGTAAAGAAAAAGAAATGCCCTTATGAAAAAGCACTTTTTTATAAGGCCGTATGTCAGGGATTTAACATAATCCAGGAGCAAGATTTTTAAAAATGCTTTTCCGATGGCGGTATATCGGAAAAGACATCAGACATCAGATCGTAGGTTGCTGATAGATGATATTCGCCATACTTCCAGCAACCGTGTGTGGAGCATAAGTCGTGGCGATGCGTACTTTTTTGTCGTTGCTTATCCTTGACTTCAGTTCTTCCAGATTAATTTTGCGATCGCCCAGCGCCTGCTCATACTCTTTCTGAGCAAGCTGGCGAGCTTTGAACAGTGCCATTTGTATTCGGCTATATACATTTACTGCGCCATCACCAGAGGTTTCAATGGGCAAAAAATTAATGCCGGGATATTGTTTGGTAACCAGCGACTGAACACCATCAGATACACCGGAAGATGGCATGCAGCCAAATGGTTTTACGCTAATGACAAGATGACTTTTTTTGGCTGAGAAGTTGTAAATAAGCTTACCAACTTCCATATGTCCTTCACCGCCGGTGAGTTCATTGTAGTAGTGCTTGCTCGCCAGTGATGCAATCTGGTTCATATCAGAGAGCTTGTAATGATCCAGCCCGATATGTTTTGCATAGCGGTAAAATGTTTTTTTCATAAACAGATCACCCATTTTGAGAAGGAAGCGGAGAAATGTCTGGTTGCCAGCGCTGTTTCCCGTCTGGTTTAGCGTGTCTTTCTCAAGCTGAGTGGCCTTTCTGGAGTCAAATTCAGCCAGCCAGATCATATAGAGTATCCAGTTGGTAATCGGTTGAATATCACACTCCGCGCCTTCTGATTCGAGAAAACGTTGCAGTTTGTAGTTGCCATCGCCTTCGGTGGTCATGGCCCAGAATTCACCGATAATCGAGACTTTGGCTTTAACCTGGAGTTTGTCAATTTCAACAGCATCGAACAGAGCTTTGCATTTTTTAAGTGCTTTTCTCAGGTTTTTCTTTTTTGAAATAGTGTCCTGAAGTACGATACGGCACTCATCCATTGCACTATCAGTGTCCCCCGGGTTGACCTCGTAGGGGCGAATTCGGTAGCCCATTAAATTAACCACATCGGCCAGTATCACAACCCGGATAATGCGCAGATAAAATTTCAGGTTAAGCTCAAGGCAGTCGTCATCTGCTGTGTTGTTATCAGGGGAGTCCTGCTCAAATGTCAGTGTTCGAAAATTTTCAAAACCGGCGTCTCTTAACGCTTTTCGGTATTCGGTGTTATACATGCCAAATCTACACGGCCCGCAACCACTGGCAGTCACAAAAACATAATTATCTATAATATCCTGTGTGTTAAGGTTTTTCTCGTCTCTTAAATAAATGAGATGCTTTACCAGATTTCCAACGGTAAAGTAAGTTGGGTTGCACTGGCCGCGATTGCCAAATTCCTTGCCAGTTTGTAAGGCTTCTTTATCAGGGCAGGTAAGTGCTCTGGCTTTATAGCCGAGGGATTTTATAGCGGCTTCCATTAGCTGGTCATGCATATTTGAAAGCCCACCAAACAGTATGGTGGTTGTGCCTTTTTCGTGTTTTTTAAAACCCTTTTTATCGGCTTCATGCCATTGCGGTATAACGGTTATATTATCCAGGGCCTGAAGAGGTGAAATATCAGTTGTCTGTTTTTGATTCCGGGGGAGGGGGATGTTCATTAGTGTGAAATCTCATTGTTAATGTTTCTATTAAATTCTACAACAACGCTATTGGGTACTTCATATTCAGGTGTGGGGTTTATATAGCCATCGACCTTAACCTCAATTTCAGATTCGATCTCAGCATCAGCCTGTTCAAGATATGCAGTTTTTGCTAACTTAAGATCATTAATAATACTTTTTGAGTGACTGGATATGCTGCTTATGTTTATGGTGTTTATTTTTTCAGGCTGTTTGGGTGTGAATCGCGGGGGGGAGTCTGCGAGTTTCTCCTTATAAAGTTGAAGGGTGTAGGCATAGGTCTTAACACGAATTTTTATTGAACCGGATGGTTTGTTGGCATCAATTTCGTGCATTGCCATAAAAGGTGTATTACTGGTACTCATTATTTTATCGATAATACCATAGGTGGGCGCGTCATGTCCGCACTTGAAACTGGACAGGTCCAGCACAGCTACATTGGGGTGCCTGGCGGCAAATTTTGCGGCCCAGACTTTCTGGCAGCTGTTAACTGAAAAGTTCTCAGGCCACACATCCCTGATATCAAAAACATCTGCAATCCGGCCATCTTCAAGGTCTTTTTTAAACAGTGGCTCCAGGAACTCGGTCGATTTGGGAATCGAGCGAATCGATAAAACAGGATAGCCAAGGGTCTGAAATTCCTCCAGTATCTCATGGTTTAAGCCCGGATCATTATGATAAGGGCGTCCAAGCAACAGGAGTGCAATGCTATTTTGCTGCTCAGCATTGTTTATTATTTCCATGCCCTGTTGCTGGAGTTCATCATCAATAATGCTCATGGCTTTTAATGCCTGCTGGCAGGCATGGCGGTTTTCATCGGCGGTGAGCTGCAATAACCCCTGCCATTGCTGAAATAGTTGAAGCTCCAGCAGGTCGGTGTCAACAAAATTAAGCGGTGCATCGCAGTAGCTAATATCACCAAAGAAGTTCTTTTCTTTTGTAAATGCAGCTTTCACAACATTTGCGGAGCCGGCAACGATAGGGCAGGTGGTTTTGCCAGTCGTGTTGCTTACAAAGCTGTTTATATGGGTAATGCTAGGGTACCAGATCGCATCCAGTGGTTTGCGCCTCTGGCCTTTGTGCATCAGGTTATGAATGTGGGCCTGTATGACTTTTGAGGGGAAGCATGGATCAATGGAACCATATTTCCCACCTTCTTTCCAGAGTTCTTCTGAGGTGTAGTCAGAGAAAACAATATTCTTTTTCTTTAGTCCCAGTGCGCTCAGGTAGCAAAGCATAAACGGTGCCACGGTGTAGATATTGAGGGCTTTGGGAATGCCGATTCGAACGGATTTTCGCATCTGCTTAATGCGCTCAGGTGAGGCATTAAATATGCGCTTCTCCGAGCGTTTTTTCAACTGGCCAAAGCCCATCATGCTGCGCCTGTAAAAATAGTAGGTATACGGGCTGTTGGCTTCTGGCATGGGTACTGGCTGGTAAAATGATTTAAACAAAAGATGGGCTTCATAATCAACCAGGTTAGGATACTCTTTTTTCAGATTACGTCTTTCTCTGTTGAGCGCCACAACGGCTTCTTTTGACTCAACCGTGCCTTTTTCGCAGGAAAAGCCTGCAATATATCGAGAAATGTCGCCTTTGGGGGTTTGCGTGTCGATAAAAGTGCGAGAGCAATTATTATCACAGAACGTACAGCGAGTGTTTTCATCTGTTCGGCTGGTGTATTGCAGATTAATGGCGGCATCCAGACCGATAAAGGTTGAATGGCCACGGCGTTGAACCAGGCGTCTGGTTTCCAGGGCGGCACCAATGGCACCGGCCTCACCATTGTGGGGGTGAAGAATAACCTCGGCATTGGGTACGCGTTGCTTTATATAATCGACCTGTGCCTTCAGTGCGGCCATATTGTATTGTGTGCCACCCTGCAATACGAATTTATTACCCAGCTCGGCCATACGGGGTATTTGCACAACATATTGCCAGATGTTTTTAGGCAGCACACGGGCCAGGCCGGAAAACAGTTCATGTTTGGCGAAACCCTCTTTTTGAAAATTGACGCGATCTGTATCAAGAAAAACGGCACAGCCATAGCTGAATTCTGGTGAGATATCGGCACTAAAAGCGGTGCTTGCAAAGTCGTTAATGGCTACGCCAAACTGATCGGCCATTGCCTGTAACAACATGCCATTACCGGCTGAGCACTGATTGGAAAGGCGAAAGTTTTTTACCTGACCATTTTCCATAAACAGCACTTTGATGTCCTGGCCCCCCACATCGCAAACCACATCTATATCATTGCCGCAGTATTTTTTCGCACTAATCATATGCGCAACGGTTTCGACAAGGTTGGTATCCGAGGCCATTGATTTTTCCAGCACATCAGCGGCATACCCCGTAGCGCCAAATCCCTTTATGTTTAATTCGCATCCCTGAGACTGAGCATATTCCTTCAGGCGTTGTAGAATTTCCCGAGTGTCCTTAATCGGGTTGCCTTTTGATAACTGGTATTCTTTAGCCAGAATTTTTCCATTTTCGTCAATCATGACGGCTTTGGAGCTGGTTGATCCGCCGTCTATGCCGATATAGGCATCAATCACAGTGCCTTTTTTAAATGCTACCGGCTCAAATTTAGCCTGAGTGTAGTGCTGTAAAAAAGCATCAAGCTCCTGCTGATTGCTTACCAGTGGCGGCCCGGCACCCTCCTTGAGCTGATCCTGGCGACCTCTGTTAATAAATGCCTCCAATGCACTCGCGCCTTCAAATGGCTGGTATTTGTCGGGTTCATCCTTACCAAATATAACCGAGCCAAAAGCCGCGAAGTACTGGCCATTGTCCGGCACAATAATTAATTCTTCCAGTGGGAGGTCGGGCGGAATATAGCCACGTTCAGCCCAGGTTTGTGGAATTCTGAGTCGCCAGCACTCCTGCAAAAAGGGTAGATAGGCGTTCGGGCCACCGAGCAGAAGTACTTTAGCTTTCAGGGTACTTCCGCGGGTTAGTACCGAGAGGTTTTGCATTACAATGGCATCGGCCAGTGAGTTCATAACCTCATCCGAGGGGATGCTGGATTTGATTAGATTAACAATATCGGTCTCAGCAAACACACCGCATTTTGCCGCAACATGATGCAGTGCTTCAGGGTTGAATTTTATTTCTTTTACCTGATCGTGTTTTAGCCCGACTTTCAGGAAGCATTTGTCTATGGTAGCGCCGGTGCCCGATGCACACTTGTCGTTCATAGAGGTGGTGATCTGTCGTTCGCCCGTGTTTTTGTCCATGTCAAAATTGATGATTTTGGCATCTTGCCCACCTAGCTCGACCACGCTGTTTACATCCGGGTATAATTGTTCAACCGCGAGGGCAACAGCATTTACTTCCTGAACAAAAACCGAGCCAACAACATCTTTAAGGGGCCCGGCACCTGAACCTGTAATAAAGGCCTGAATGCTCGGATTTGATGCATTGGGGAATGATTGCTGGATAGATTGGAGCATTTCCAGCAGCTTTTCGGCCTGGCGGGTTTCGTGGCGCTGGTAATCCTGCCAGATAATGTCCAGACTCACAGGATCCATAACTACGCATTTTACGGTAGTTGATCCAACATCTATGCCAATAAATAACGCTGTATTTTTATTCTGTTCAACCACTGGTAAGTTCCGTTAAATTGAAAAACAGGGCACAAGGCTATCAAAAAAAAGATAGTCCGTCCAAGAAAAATTTAAACTTTGAATACCCCTTCAAAAGGTGTGATTAATCCAGGCTAACGCCAGGGCATGTTTGTTTCAGGTGGTGGGACTGGTGGGCCGCTGTGTGGGTTGTGTTTTTTAAACAGCCTGGTGAAATTTAGTTTTACAGAAGTTTAAAAATAAAGGGAGGTCTATTGACGGTTCGTGAAAATGTCTTTTAGTCCCCTGTACCAGAGCATATAAATATAGTTGTATTGCTTTATCTGTAGTCCCTTCTCTCGCCCCGCCCTGAGCGAATACGTTCATATGTAAAAAATGTAGAAAATTAACATTGGAAAAGGTTTTTTTTAGAAAAGCTAGCAAATAAAAAAAAATTATACAACTTTTTTCTTTTTGATTAA
>VAOX01019648.1_pt1 | contig 30246 bp, 27 predicted proteins | sample 3393891 | NCBI WGS metagenome assembly VAOX01 (sample SAMN08290429, study PRJNA428436) | hydrothermal vent metagenome | isolation source: Deep-sea hydrothermal vent chimney | place: Indian Ocean: Southwest Indian Ridge | depth 2822 m m
CTTAGCTCAGCTGGTAGAGCGTCGCCCTTACAAGGCGAATGTCGGGGGTTCGACTCCCTCAGCACCCACCAAAATGGAGCGGTAGTTCAGCTGGTTAGAATACCGGCCTGTCACGCCGGGGGTCGCGGGTTCGAATCCCGTCCGCTCCGCCATATCAGGCAGAATACTGTAACAGATGAGAATAACATTCCTCTGTTGCAGTGCTTCTGTATCGTTACTTATGTATTATTCCATCATCTCATTTTATATTCATAAAATTTATATCGTATTAGCGTACAGCTCTGTGATTTTCGGTATAATTTGCCTAATTAATTATTCGCATACTCAGGGTTAAAGAAATTCTATGTTACAGGCTATTAGTGATCGTATTAAAGGTTGGCTCGGTATATTAATCGTTCTTCTGATCGGCTTGCCTTTTGCTTTATGGGGAATTCAGTCCTACCTTGGTAATGGCGCCGGGCCGGGCTATGCGGCAAAAGTAAATAGTACCAAGATTTCCATGCCGGAATTTGAGTATGCAGTATCACTACAAAAACAGAAATTATTGCAACGATTCAAAGGCAAATTACCGATTACTGATAAAATATTACGTAAGCAGGTACTCAATCAGATGATTAACCGGCGCTTGTTAGAGACGACCAGTTATGATGAAGGTTATCGTATCTCTGATCCATTGCTGGCAGCAAGGATAAGACAGCTATTTTCAGTTAAGGGTAAATTTGATGGTGCGGATATGAAAGCACGACTGGCTGCAGTGGGTAAAACACCCCAACAGTTTGAGGGTGAATTGCGCAATGAGTTACGCATACAGGAATTTCAGACAGCAATCGTTAACTCAACTATCGCCACCAAAACAGAAATAAGCAAACTTGCCAGACTGGAGCGGCAATTACGTGATGTAAGCATTATTACTTTTAATGCGGATAAATTTGCTGGTAACTACAAAGCCTCTGAAGCAGAAATAAAACAGTATTACGATGCTAATAAACAACAGTTTATGAAACCGGAAAGAGTAAAAGTGGATTACGTCGAAATAACCGGTGAAGGTATTGGTAAAAAAATTCATATTAGTGAAGACAAGATTAAATCAATGTATGCAGATTATCTTGCAGGGGTTAAAAACCGGGAACAAAGGCGTACCAGCCATATATTAATTACTGCCGGGCATGATGCAAAAAGTAGAAAAGCAGCAAAAGCAAAAATTATTGCTATTCAAAAATTGCTGGCAAAAGGCGAACCCTTTGCTGAACTGGCAAAAAAATATTCACAGGACCCCGATTCGGCTAAAAAAGGAGGAAACCTGGGCTGGATTTCTGAAGGTGATATGGTGAAGCCGTTTGAAGATGCGCTGTATTCACTTAAAAAAGGCCAGGTTAGTGCCATTGTTAAAACACGGTTTGGTTATCATCTGATCCAGCTAAATGGTATTCGCAAGCAGAAACCAGAACCGCTATCGGCGGAACGTGCCGGGTTTGAAACTGAATTACGTAAGGAGGCGGTCAGTGATAAATTTTATGATATAAGTGAGAAACTGGCTAATAAAGCATATGAAAACCCGGATAGTCTGGATGAACTTGTTGATACCATGCACCTGAAATTACATACATCAGAGTATTTTACCCGCAGTAAAGGAACGGGCATTGCCAGTAATGAAAAAATAAGGAGCACTGCCTATTCCTCTGAGGTACTGAAGCAGGGGCTAAACAGTGATGTTATTCAACTATCGCCAACTGACATTGTGGTGTTGCGAGTTAATCAACACGTAGCTGCATCGGCAATACCCCTTGCTAAAGTAAAATCCGGCATTGGAGCAATACTTGAAACCAGAGCTGGATATAAGAAGGCGCTGGCGACAGCGATGACGGTGAAGAAAAAGATCGAATCCGGTGTTGCTATTGATCAGTTATCAATGAAAGGGATGAAGGTCGATAATCCAGGTAAGGTATCGCGTACTGACTATGCCAGGGTAAAAGATTTTTCATTGCTGGCTACTATTTTTAAAATACCGACTCCCGTTGGTAATAAACCTGCCGTTAGGGAGCAGGATATGACAACGGGTAATGTTGCGTTGATTGTTTTACATAAAATTTTTACGCCTGAAAAAATTTCGAAGGATAAACTAAATGTAATTTACAATGAGCGCAGACGTCAGATTGCGCTTGATGAATTTTCTGCAGTGCTAAAAGAAATCAAATCAAAAGCGAAAATTAATATTAACAAGCGTATCCTGCATTAAGTATCTGTCTAAATAAAAAGTATCTGTTTGAATAAACAGGGCGAGTAATATCATGAATACCTTAATCCGTTAGCGACAAATGCCCGGTATAAAACTGGCACTGCACTGGCAAATTCTTATTGCCTTATGTCTGGCTGTACTGACGGGTCTGGTTTTTAACGCACATTCCCAACTGGCGGGTGTGTCGCTGATGCCGGTTCTGGATTTTTTTGGTAGTTTATTTCTTAATGCGTTAAAAATGTTGATTGTGCCGTTGATAATGGCATCCATTATTACCGGTATGATGAGTCTGCAGGCTGATACGTTAGGCAGGCTTGGCAGCAAAACCATGCTGTATTATATCAGTACCAGTCTGATTGCTATTTTAACCGGTTTACTGGTCGTAAATCTTTTGCATCCGGGAATAATAGATGGTGTACCGGTAAAGCATATGATCGGTTTATCTGCGAATACAACAACGGTACTGGATAAAGTTGGTGGTAAGGGGGCTTCTGATATTGTCGCGGTGTTGCTGCGAATGGTACCGGCAAATATTGTTACCGCCGCTGCAAAGGGTCAGATGCTGGGGTTGATATTTTTTAGTTTGCTTTATGGTTTTTTTCTCTCCCGTCTGACAGGATCTTCGGCTAAAGTTCAGAAAGGTTTCTGGCAGGGGCTGCTGGATATTATGCTGGCAATGACCGGGCTGATTATGCAATTTGCGCCGCTGGGTGTATATGCTCTGGTCGCAAAAGTAATTCTTGTCTCAGGGGTTAATGCGTTTGCACCACTTTCTGTGTTCTTTTTCAGCGTAATACTGGCGCTGGCAATCCATCTGTTTATTTCCCTTCCATTAATCCTGCGTTTTATTGCAGGGGTTTCTCCGGTAAAACATTTTAAAGCAATGGTGCCTGCGTTATTGACTGCTTTTTCAACCAGCTCTTCTTCGGCAACCTTACCGATTACGATGGATAGTGTGGAAAATCGTGCCGGTGTGTCCAACAGGATAACAAGTTTCACCCTGCCATTGGGAGCAACTATAAATATGGATGGTACCGCATTATATGAGTGTGTTGCGGCGATGTTTATTGCACAGGCTTATGGGCTGTCGCTCGACTTTACCACTCAGTTCACCATTGTATTAATTGCTCTGCTTACCTCAATAGGTGTGGCGGGTATTCCTTCTGCCAGTCTGGTTGCCATTACTATTATTCTGTCTGCTATCGGTTTGCCACTGGAAGCAGTCGGGTTGATTCTGGTGGTTGATCGGGTGCTGGATATGTGTCGAACGGCAGTAAATGTGTTCAGTGATTCCTGTGCTGCGGTCACTATTGCCAGAATGGAGGGTGAACAGACCCTGTTGCTCAGAGATACGCCGAGTGATTCATACTAAGGAGAACGGTAAGTGGATGAATTACCCTGTGTGCTCGTGCTCGGTTCGTGCCGTCCCATGGTCGTCTAGTCTGGTTTAGTATGGTGGTCTGATTTGCGTGTTACTCACTTGAGCCCATTAAACCGGCGGTATGATAGCCCGCATCGACATAAACGACCTCACCGGTAATGCCGCTGGCAAGACTGGAACACAGGAAGGCGGAGGCATTACCAACTTCATCAATAGTAATATTGCGTTGTAGCGGGGCACTTTTTTCTACGTGTTCGATAATCCTGTTGAAACCGGGAATCCCTTTGGCGGCTAACGTTTTAATCGGTCCGGCGGAAATGGCATTGACACGAATACCTTCTGGCCCCAGAGAGTGTGCCAGATAGCGTACATTCGCCTCCAGACTTGCTTTGGCCAGTCCCATTACATTGTAACCAGGGAAGGCTCGTACGGCGCCTAAGTATGTCATGGTGATAATCGCAGCATCATCACGATTCTGCATCATCTGCCGGGCTGCTTTGGCAATCGCTGCCAGGCTGTATGAACTGATATCGTGGGCAGTATTAAAGCCTTCACGGGTGAGATTATCAAGGTAATCACCCTCCAGCATTTCTCTGGGGGCAAAAGCAAGGGAATGTACAATGATATCCAGGCTATCCCAAAAATCATCCAGTTGGTCGAAGACCGCTTCAATCTGTGCATCGTCTTCTACATCGCATGGGATAACAATATCCGAATCGCATTCGCCAGCCAGTTTTTCAACGCGCTCACGTAAACGTTCCCCCATATAGGCAAAAGCCAGCTCAGCCCCTTCGCGATGCATTGCTTTGGCAACTCCCCAGGCAATGGAACGATTACTTGCGACACCAAAGATTAACGCGCGTTTGCCAGTTAAAAACCCCATTATTATTCCTCTTTAATCGCTTTTGGATTAATTCCCCACAACTTTCTGCGGGGGTGGTTATTGATTTTGATGATTGACTAATGATTGCCATCCATTGTCAGTATCAATTTCTTTTGCAGCTCATTATGCCAGTGTCTCCTGCTTAACGCTACCGGTTTGCGCCCTTGCTTTATTGCTGTAAACTTAATCAAAGTAGCCATGATATTTTTTGGCTGGATTATATCGATAATTTTATCAAGATTAACCTATGCGCCGCGTTCAACAGGTTTTTATATTTCATTTTTTTATTATATTGTTCACCTTTGTCAGTACTCCGGTTTATGCGGTATCGGCAATGGCAATGGGGTATAAACCAAAATATCCGGCTAATTTTACCCATTTTGATTATGTAAACCCTGATGCTCCCAAAGGTGGTAATCTGGTGATGATGGGGCAGGGTGGCTTTGACAGCCTGAATCCTTATCTGCTTAAGGGCATTGCGGCTGACGGACTGGGAACGCTGGTTTTTGAGAGTCTGCTGGAAAAAAGTATGGATGAGCCATTTAGCGAGTATGGCTTGCTTGCCGATGATTTTTATCTGGCGAAAGATAGACTTTCGATAACCTTTCATATTAATCCTGCTGCGCGTTTTTCCAATGGAAAACCAGTCACGGCAGCGGATGTGAAATACTCATTTGATACCTTAATGAGCAAACAGGCGCATCCGCAATTTCGGGTATATTATGCCGATGTGAAGTCGGCGACTGTGCTCAATCGTTTAACCGTCAGGTTTGATTTTAGAAAAACCAACCGTGAACTGCATTTAATTATTGGTGAGATGCCGATTTTTTCTCCTGCCTGGGCCGGTAATAAACCGTTTGATAAAACTGATCACACAAAACCGATCAGTAGTGGCCCTTACATTGTTGGTAGCTATAATCTGGGAAAGTCGATTCGTTATGTTAAAAACCCGCATTACTGGGCAAGAAATTTGCCTGTGCGCAGAGGCATGTATAACTATAATACGATTACCTATAAGTACTACAAGGATTCAACCATTGCACTGGAAGCCTTTAAGGCCGGTGGATTTGATTTCTTTTTTGAAAACTACTCCAAGCGTTGGGCGCGCTCCCATGTCGGTCCGCGTTATGATTCAGGAGAAATAATCAAAAGAGAATTGAGGCATAAAAATAATGCGGGTATGCAGGGTTTTGTTTTTAATCTCCGGCGTGACGAATTCAAGGATGTTCGGGTTAGAAAAGCACTGAGCCTTGCCTTTGATTTCGAGTGGGAAAATGCGCATTTATTTTATAACCAGTATGTCCGTTCAAACAGTTATTTCAGTAACAGCGAACTTGCCGCCACCGGCATACCTAAAGGCAAAGAGCTGACTTTATTACAACACTACCGTAATCAACTGCCGCCAGATCTTTTCACCAAACAGTGGAAGCCCCCCGTGACGACGCCACCATCGAGTTTACGCAAGAATTTAATTAAGGCCAGAGACTTATTGCGTGCAGCAGGATGGACGATTCAGGATGGTGTGTTAAAAAATAGACAGGGTCAGGTGTTTACCCTGAATGTGCTGCTGGTGCAGAGGGCTTTTGATCGAATTATCGCACCCTATGCACATAATTTGAAAATACTGGGTATTAAAACGAGTTACCGTACGGTTGATAGTTCGTTGTACAAGCGTCGGCTGGATAATTTTAATTTTGATATGGTTGTTGGTAGTTTTCCTTCTTCTGTTTCACCTGGCAATGAGCTGATGGACATGTTTTCATCCGCTTCTGCTAATCAGAAAGGTTCACGCAATCTGGCGGGTATTAAAAATCCTGTGGTTGATGCGTTAATTCAGAAGATTATTCATGCGCCAGATCGTAAGGCACTGGTTATTGATGCCCATGCGCTTGATCGAGTATTGTTGTATGGTTATTATCTGGTACCGAACTGGTATATCAATGTACATCGTGTGGCGTACTGGAATATATTTGGTATCCCGAAAACGCAGCCGCTATATTACGACCCGATAACATGGATGCTTAAAACCTGGTGGCTGAAAAGCAGCATTAAAAAAGTAATGACGGAATAATTATGTTTGCCTATATTCTAAAACGTCTGTTATTGATGATTCCGACTCTGTTCGGCGTCATGCTGGTTACCTTTACTGTCACCCAGTTTGTGCCGGGTGGTCCGGTTGAACAACTGGTTAGCCAGCTTGAAGGCAAGAATAATACAGGTGAAGTAAGTAGCGGTACCAGTGGTCTGTACCGTGGCGCGAATGGTCTGGATGAGGCATACCTGAAAGAAATACGTAAAATGTACGGTTTTGATAAACCGGTTTATGAACGCTTCTTTGATATGATGGGTAACTACCTCAGGTTCGATTTTGGTGACAGCTATTTTCATAATGAATCGGTGATTAAACTTATTGTATCGAAGCTACCGGTATCCATCAGCATTGGTGTATGGAGTTTTCTTATTGTCTATTCCACCTGTATTCCGTTGGGTATAGCCAAAGCAGTTCGTGATGGCAGCAAGTTTGATGTGGTGACCAGTACCCTGATATTGATTGGTTATGCCATTCCCGGTTTTGTCCTGGGTATCACATTGCTGGTGTTATTCGGTGGGGGTAGTTTCTGGGATGTTTTTCCATTGCGCGGCCTGGTGTCCGACAACTGGCAAACCCTGTCATGGTTCCATAAAATTACTGATTATCTCTGGCACATGGTTCTTCCCATAACGGCTTCTGTTATTGGCAGTTTCGCAGTGATGACAATGCTGACCAAAAACAGCTTTATTGAGGAGATACGCAAGCAATATGTCCTGACCGCCAGAGCCAAAGGTTTAAGCGAACATCAGGTGTTATATCGCCATATTTTCAGAAATGCAGTAATTCCGTTAATTACCGGTTTTCCCGCTGCGTTTATCGGTGCGTTTTTTACCGGCAGCCTGTTGATAGAAACTATTTTCTCTCTTGATGGTCTGGGCCTGCTTTCGTATGAATCTGTACTGAAGCGTGATTACCCGGTAGTGCTTGGAACGCTGTATCTGTTTACCCTGATGGGACTTTTTGCCAAACTGCTGGCAGATATCAGTTATGTACTGATTGATCCACGTATTCATTTTGATTCAGTGGACAGGTAATCTTTTCGTATGTCAAAAACATCTTCTGTATTACCTGCCGGTCTTTCTCCTTATCAGCGTGCATGGTTACGTTTTAAAGCAAACAGACGCGGTTATATCAGTTTATGGATATTCGGCATATTGTTTTTTCTATGCTCCTTCGCGGCCTTTATCAGTAACGATAAACCGCTGCTGGTGTATTACAATCATGAATATTATTTTCCAATCTTTAAGGCCTATCCGGAAACCACATTTGGTGGCGATTTTAAAACAGAAGCCGATTACAGTAGTCGTTATGTGAAACATCTGTTAACCAGTGGTTCAAACTGGATGATTGAACCATTGAATCCATATAGTTATAACACTATTAATTTTTATAGTAATCAACCTGAGCCGGCACCGCCCTCATCACAGAACTTGCTTGGCACAGATGATCGTGGGCGTGATGTACTGGCGCGGCTAATTTATGGCTTCAGAATATCAGTCTGGTTTGCCCTGACATTAATGGTAATTGGTGTAGTGATCGGTATCGTCATGGGTGCGATTCAGGGTTATTTTTCAGGTAAAACAGATTTAATTATGCAGCGTATTATTGAAGTGTGGTCTTCCATGCCGGAGTTGTATTTACTGATTATTTTTGCTTCCATTTTTCAACCCAGTATCTGGCTGTTAATTATTTTATTATCACTGTTTGGCTGGATGGGGTTATCCGATTATGTCCGGGCCGAGTTTTTACGTAGTCGTAATCTGGATTATGTCCGGGCGGCACGAGCGATGGGCTTAAGTAACTGGTCTATTATTACCCGCCATCTGCTGCCTAATAGCCTGATGTCGGTGATTACCTTTCTGCCCTTTAGAATCAGTGGCGCCATTCTGGCACTGACCAGTCTGGACTTCCTTGGCCTGGGGGTTCCGTCCACTACTCCCAGTCTGGGTGAGCTGCTGGCACAGGGTAAAGAAAATATAGATGCCTGGTGGTTATCATTGAGTACATTTGTGGTTTTAGTTGGAACCTTGCTGTTATTGATATTTATTGGTGAAGCGTTACGTGAAGCGCTGGACACACGCAAGATATAACCCTCTGTTAAGTGACGATGAGAAGATGAAAGAAACCTTACTATCGGTGAAAAATTTAAGCGTTGCCTTTAATACCCAGCAGGGTCAGGTGGATGTAGTAAAAAACATCAGCTTTGATATTAAGCGGGCGCATAACATAGCGATTGTCGGTGAATCGGGTTCAGGAAAATCTGTTACTGCATTATCTATTCTTCGCCTGCATGAAAAAAACCAGGTTGTTTATCCATCGGGAAAAATTATTTTTCAGCGGCAAATGGCAGCGTCTACTTCAAATGGAATAGACTTGCTGAGTATGGATGAAAAAAAAATGCGTTCAATTCGTGGTAAGGAGATTTCGATGATTTTTCAGGAACCGATGACATCATTGAACCCGGTTTTTACCATTGGAAAGCAGATTGTTGAAGTCTTAATGTTGCATCAGTCGATGACTCGTATACTGGCACAGCAGCGAGCGGTCGAATTGCTTGGTCGGGTTGGTATCCGTCAGCCACAGCAAAAAGTGCATGACTACCCGCATGTTTTGTCAGGGGGTCAACGTCAGAGAGTAATGATTGCGATGGCACTGGCCTGTAATCCTGCATTATTAATTGCGGATGAGCCTACTACTGCACTGGATGTAACGATTCAGCAGCAGATTCTCGATTTACTGCTGGAAATACAGCAGGAAACGGATATGTCAGTATTACTGATTACCCACGATCTTAATCTGGTCAGACGTTTTGCACAGGATGTTTGCGTCATGAGGCAGGGTGAGATCGTTGAGCAGGATAAAGCGGAAAATATATTTAATCGACCACAACATGCCTACACACGTTTTTTACTCGACAGTGAGCCGGATAAAAAAATCGCACAACATTCAGCTTCCGATAAAATAGTCATTAAGGCGGATAATATACGCTGTTATTTTCCAGTATATAAAGGATTTTTTAAACGTAAGGTTGATGAAGTCAAAGCGGTTGATAATGTCAGCTTAACATTACATTCAGGGGAAACACTGGGCATCGTTGGTGAATCCGGATCAGGCAAAACAACACTGGGTCTGGTTCTTCTTAAACTGATTCATTCAAGTGGCAATATCAAACTTAAAGAAACTGATGTAACGGTGTTTAGTGAAAAGAAAATGCGCCCGTTGCGTCGGCACTTCCAGATTGTTTTTCAGGATCCTTATTCCTCGTTGTCACCCCGAATGACCGTTCGGCAGATTATTGAAGAAGGCCTGTTATTACATTTTCCTCAATTAACAAAATCCCAGCGTGAACAGGAAATTATGACTACGCTCGATGAGGTTGGTCTGGAGCCGGATGTATTATGGCGTTATCCGCATGAGTTTTCAGGTGGTCAACGCCAGCGCATTGCCATTGCCAGAGCGGTAATACTAAAACCGGATGTGATTTTACTGGATGAACCCACCAGTGCGCTGGATGTCTCGGTACAGAAACAGGTGTTAACCCTGCTGGCGCGCCTGCAACAGAAACTCAATTTGAGTTATTTATTTATCAGCCATGATTTACGCGTGGTTCGTGCTATGGCGCACCGGGTGATCGTTATCAGAAATGGTCAGGTGGTTGAACAGGGTGATGTGGAAAGTGTGTTCGATTATCCACAGCAGGAATATACCCGCGAGCTGGCACGTGCATCGTTGTATCGCTAAAAGTGGCAGATTATTTGCAATTAATTAATAGAGCTATCCTCTAATAAACCCCTGGATTTAAGGGGGGTGTGCAGAAATAGCAAATAATACTTGACTGATTTACTGGGTATTAGTACTATAACCAGGTAAATTAGTCAGGAATTGTGAGGTTTCAATGCGATTGTCAACAAAAGGGCGCTATAGCGTCACCGCCATGCTGGATCTTGCTATCCATGATAAGGCCGGACCAGTAACGCTGGCAGATATTTCACAATGTCAGGGTATTTCCCTGTCTTATCTGGAGCAATTGTTTGCCTGCCTGCGTAAAGATGGACTGGTAAAAGGTGTGCGGGGACCAGGTGGTGGCTATCGACTGGCTCGACCGGCAAGTGAAATTAGCATTGCTGAAATTATCAGTTCGGTTGATGAGAATGTAGATGTGACACGCTGTAAAGGTGAGGGGAATTGCCAGTCGGGCGATAAATGCCTGACGCATGAGCTATGGACAAAGTTAAGTGAGCGGCTGTATAACTTTCTCGATGGCATTACTCTGGCGCAGTTTGTCGATCGACCGGGTATTCCTGAATTATCACTGCAACGTGATAAAATGATTGGCCGGTTTATTCTGGCTCGCAAACAGGCGGCGGTGATGAATCGGCGCCGGATTTAGGTTTCCAGAATTCAGTTTCCAGGTTTAAATTTAGCGGTAAACACAGTTTTTAGAGATAGAGGTAATAAATTATGGCATACGGTGAAAAAGTTCTCGATCATTACGAAAATCCACGCAATGTTGGTACGTTTGAGGAAAATGACAGGGTAGGCACTGGTATGGTTGGTGCGCCGGCATGTGGTGATGTCATGCGTTTGCAAATTAAAGTAGATGATGACGGGGTAATAGAAGATGCCGTTTTTAAAACCTATGGTTGTGGTAGCGCGATTGCATCCAGTTCCTTATTAACAGAATGGGTGAAGGGAAAAACACTGGACGAAGCACAGGCCATTAAAAACACGCATATTGCTGAGGAGCTAGCGTTGCCACCGGTAAAAATTCACTGCTCAGTATTAGCAGAAGATGCTATTAATGCAGCGATTGATGATTACCGAAAAAAACAGCAATAGAGAACTTTGCATAAAGTTACAAAAAAGTAAATTTCTATTTTAATACCCCCGTCCGCTGGCGGCGGGGTAGTTTATTTCCGGCTGAATCCATCTTGCTATATAATACGCAAATTTTCCGGTTATGAGGTACCCACGTGCTTGAATCCTATCGTAAACATGTTGCAGAACGTAACGCTGAAGGTTTGCCACCATTGCCGCTGGATGCCACTCAGGTAGCCGCACTGGTTGAATTACTCAAGTCTCCACCCGTTGGGGAAGAAGAATTTATTCTGAACTTACTGGTTCACCGCGTGCCACCGGGTGTGGATCAGGCTGCTTATGTAAAAGCAGCTTTTCTGGCTGATGTAGCCAAAGGCGATACCCCCTGTGATTTAATCGACCCGGTGAACGCTACCAGACTGCTCGGTACCATGCTGGGCGGGTATAACATCCAGCCACTTATTGAACTGCTGGATAACAGTAAAACCGCTGAAGCTGCGGCCAAAGCGTTATCGCATACCTTACTGATTTATGATGCGTTTCATGATGTTGCAGAAAAAGCCGAACATAATGCAGCGGCGGCCAGTGTCATCCAGGCATGGGCCGATGCACAGTGGTTCACCTCAAAACCCGTCATGCCGGAAGAAATTACCGTTAGCGTATTTAAAGTGGCCGGAGAAACGAACACCGATGATCTATCACCCGCTACGGAGGCATGGAGTCGGCCAGATATTCCCCTGCATGCTAAATCTATGTTAATAAACAGCATGGAAAATCCGCTTGAAGTCATTGCAGAATTAAAACGTAAAGGCCATCCGGTCGCTTATGTTGGTGATGTGGTGGGTACCGGTTCGTCACGTAAATCAGCCATTAATTCGGTACTCTGGCACATGGGCAGGGAAATTCCTTATGTACCGAATAAACACGAAGGCGGGGTAATCCTTGGCGGTAAGATCGCCCCCATCTTTTTTAATACAGCGGAAGACTCCGGTGCGCTGCCCATAGAATGTGATGTTGAAAAAATGAATACCGGTGACGTTATCCGTATTCGTCCTTACGATGGCATAATACTGAATGACGCGGGCGAGGAACTGTGTCGTTTCAAACTAAATCCATCAACAATGGCGGATGAGGTGCGTGCCAATGGCCGTATTCCTCTGATTATCGGTCGTGGATTAACCGAGCGGGCGCGTGACCATCTGAGTGAAGGTCATTCAGATCTGTTTTTGCGTCCCGAACAGGGGAAAGATACCGGCAAAGGTTTTACCCTGGCGCAGAAAATTGTCGGCCGAGCCTGTGGTGTTGCTGGTATTCGTCCAGGTACCTATTGTGAACCCAAAATGGCGACAGTGGGTTCACAGGATACCACTGGTGCAATGACCCGTGACGAGTTAAAAGAGCTGGCCTGTCTTGGCTTTTCTGCCGATCTGGTGATGCAGAGTTTCTGTCACACCGCAGCCTATCCCAAACCGGTTGATATTACCCTGCAACACGAACTGCCCGATTTTATGCAAACTCGTGGCGGGGTTGCCCTGCGCCCCGGTGATGGCATTATCCACTCCTGGCTTAATCGTATGATTCTACCGGATACGGTCGGCACCGGAGGCGATTCACATACTCGTTTTCCCATGGGCATCAGTTTTCCGGCCGGTTCCGGACTGGTGGCGTTTGCTGCGGCACTGGGTGTGATGCCACTGGATATGCCGCAATCGGTACTGGTACGATTTAAAGGAGAAATGCAGCCGGGAATCACCCTGCGTGATCTGGTGAATGCTATTCCTTATGTGGCGATTCAACGTGGCTTGTTAACCATTGAAAAGAAAGGTAAAAAGAACGTCTTTAATGGTCGTGTACTGGAAATTGAGGGCTTACCAGAGCTGAAAGTCGAGCAGGCATTTGAACTTTCGGATGCTTCAGCAGAACGTTCCGCTAATGGTTGTACCGTGCGACTGGCAAAAGAGCCGATTATTGAATACCTCAATTCAAATATCACCCTGTTAAAGTGGATGATTATCAATGGATATAAGGACAGACGTACACTGGAACAGCGTATTCTGGCGATGCAGAAATGGCTGGATAATCCGCAGTTACTGACCCCCGACGATGATGCGGAATACGCAGAGGTGATAGAAATTGACCTGGCTGAAATTACCGAACCGTTGCTGGCCTGCCCGAATGATCCTGATGATATCAAACCTCTATCAGAAGTCGCCGGTAACCGGATAGATGAAGTCTTTATTGGCTCGTGTATGACAAATATTGGTCATTATCGCGCTGCCGCTAAAGTACTTGAAAAAGTTACCAGTCTGCCGACACGTATGTGGATCGCCCCGCCGACAAAAATGGACGAACATGAACTAAAGGAAGAGGGTATTTATAATATATTCGGACGCGCTGGTGCCCGCACTGAAATTCCCGGCTGTTCGTTGTGCATGGGTAATCAGGCGCGGGTTGCTGATGGCGCCAGTGTGGTTTCAACTTCTACGCGTAATTTCCCCAATCGCCTGGGCAATGGCGCCAATGTCTATCTGGCTTCGGCAGAATTAAGTACCGTGGCAGCGATTCTCGGACGGATTCCATCGCTACAGGAATATACCGCTGCTATGCGAGATGTCGCGCCGATGGCAGATGATATTTATCGCTATCTGAATTTTGATAAATTGTCGGAATACCGAGATGTGGCAAATAGTATCAATGTAATCCCCGGTTAAGGTTCTTAATATAATGATTAAAACACTGCTTTTTATTGCTGGCGGGGGGGCCTTTGGCGCGCTCTCACGTTATGGTGCGTCACTGGGGGTGTATGCTCTGGTAGGTCGTGGCTTTCCTTACGGAACATTATTTGTCAATGTTGTCGGTTCTTTTCTAATGGGTGTGCTGAGTATTTTACTGCTGGAACGCCTTAGTGTGAGTCCCGAACTCCGGGCAGCTATTCTGGTTGGCTTTTTAGGTGCCTTTACCACTTTTTCATCATTTTCCGTCGAGACCCTTACTTTGATGGAAAATGGTGATACAGTACGTGCATTGCTGAATATCGGGGTGAGTCTGGTATTGTGTTTGCTGGCTGTCTGGTTTGGTGTCAGTCTGGGCCGTCAGTTATGAGGTATAAATTATGAATGTAACCGTTGCACGTATTTATGTTACAGAAGGCAAGCATGTGTACGAAAAAATATTCAAACGACTGCATGATGAGCACAGGGTAAATGGTGTCACCGTATTTCGTGGTATCAGTGGATTCGGTCGTTCGGGTGAAACGCATTCCTCCGAATTGCTGGATATATCTTTTGATCTGCCTGTAGTCATTGAATTTTTTGATACAGACGAAAAGGTTCAGGCGGTAGTCGACACACTGGATGATATTATACCGCAGTGTCACGTCATTACATTCTCTGCCCAGCTTACCTGATTGAAAAATTGTCATCGTAGCGATACGAAGAGGCATGTCTGATTATTCCACAGATGGATGAATCAGCGCTTCCTTATAACAATAACAAAACTGAATAATCAACTATGCTAGACCCGAAACTTATTCGTAGCGATCTACGATCGGTAGCCGAACAACTGAAAAAACGTTATTTTGAACTTGATGTAAGCGCGCTGGAAAAACTTGAAAAAAACCGCAAAGCCTGCCAGATTCAGACAGAAGAATTACAGAATGAGCGTAACAGTAAATCGAAGTTGATTGGCCAGACGAAGGCAGCAGGGGAAGATATTCAGCCTTTACTTGATGAAGTTGCCGGTCTGGGAAAAAAGCTGGATACAGCAAAAATAGAGCTCCAGGAAATTCAGCAGGAAATTGAAAATATCGTTATGGGTATCCCCAATCTACTGCATGAAAGTGTACCGGTGGGCAGGGATGAAAATAAAAATGTTGAAATCCGGCGCTGGGGTAAACCTCGCGAGTTTGATTTTAAAGTAAAAGACCATGTTGATATCGGTGCACAACATGGCTGGCTGGATTTTGAAACGGCGAGTAAACTCACTGGCTCGCGTTATGTTGTGATGCGTGGACAGATGGCAAAGCTGCATCGGGCCATTACACAGTTTATGCTGGATGTGCATACCACGGAACATGGCTATGAAGAAGTGTATGTCCCCTATATTGTCAATCGTGACAGCCTGCGCGGTACCGGTCAGTTACCCAAATTTGAAGAAGACCTGTATTGTGTTGACAAAGAAAATGGACACTATTTAATTCCCACCGCAGAAGTACCGCTAACCAATATTGTACGCAGTGAAATTCTTGATGCGGCACAGTTACCGCTAAAATTTACCAGCCATACCCCCTGTTTTCGTTCCGAAGCCGGTTCCTATGGCAAAGATACCCGTGGCATGATTCGCCAGCACCAGTTTGACAAGGTCGAAATGGTGCAACTGGTAAAGCCTGAAAATGTATGGCAGGCGCTGGAAGAACTGACCGTTCATGCCGAAACAATTCTGCAAAAACTGGAACTGCCATATCGGACAGTCGTTTTATGCAGCGGTGATGTGGGTTTTTCTTCCGCCAAAACCTACGATCTTGAAGTCTGGTTACCAGGGCAGCAGACCTATCGGGAAATATCCTCCTGTAGCTGTTTTACTGATTTTCAGGCACGGCGGATGCAGGCGCGCTGGCGTAATCCACAAACCGGTAAACCGGAACTATTGCATACAGTAAACGGTTCGGGGCTGGCAGTTGGCCGCACTTTGGTGGCAGTTCTGGAAAACTACCAGCAGGAAGACGGTAGTGTACGCATTCCTACGGTACTGCAACCCTATATGGCCGGGGTTGAAAAAATACCGGCATAACGCTATGGGTTAATAGCGAGCCTTACCTCCAGTATCTTTATATCTGTTTCAGTAATAACATAATATGTTATGTAAAATCATGCTATGCGAAATCATGCTATGCACAATCTGACCCCAACGCTTTATTCTGTTGATTCAGTTATTCAACTTGAACGTCTGGCGATAGATCAGTACGCTATTCCCGGTTATAGCTTAATGCGTCGTGCCGGGCAGGCGGTTGTTGACATCATTCGGCAAAAATTCCCAGTGGATAAAAAAATTCTTGTTCTGTGTGGTGCCGGTAATAATGCTGGTGATGGTTATGTGGTAGCGCGGCTGGCAAAACAGGCCGGTTATGCGGTTAACCTGATTAGCCTGATTGATGCAGAAAAATTAACAGGGGATGCTCGGCAGGCCTGTCAGCACTGGCTGGAATGTGGCGAGATACAGTCGTATCAACCGGATCTTCTGGAGCAGGCAGATCTTATTGTCGATGCGCTACTCGGTACCGGACTGGGCAGAGAAGTCAGTGGTGAATGGGCGCGGTTGATTCAAACAGTAAATCGTTCTGCGCTACCAGTAATAGCGGTTGATGTGCCTTCCGGTCTTAATGCTGATACAGGAACGATTGCCGGGGTGGCGATTATTGCCGACTATACGGTAAGTTTTATCGGTCTGAAAACAGGGCTGTTTACTGGCTCGGGACGGGCCTGCTGTGGTGAGATTTTTTTTCATGGCCTGGATATTCCGGCTGAAATCTATGACCGGGTAACGGCTGATGCGAGATTATTAAATAATCGTCCCCCATTGCTATCGGCACGTCCTCAGGATATGCATAAAGGCCAGTGCGGTCATGTGTTGATTGTCGGGGGGAATACCAATATGGCGGGCGCGGTGATACTGGCGGCGAAAGCCGCGTTGCGTTCGGGAGCAGGGCTGGTATCGGTATTCACCCGCGCTCCACACCAGATGGCTGTTACCATTGCCTGCCCGGAAGCGATGGTGATTGGTGATAATACCACCGACCATAAAATTCCTCATCATCTGCTATCACGTGTTTCCCATATTGCTGTGGGGCCGGGGCTTGGCAGGGATGCCTGGGCTGAGCAGTGTCTGGCGCAGTGTTTACAGTCACAGAAACCCGTTGTGATTGATGCTGATGCATTAAACCTGATTGCGATAGAGAAAACTCGTCCTGTTGCAGAATGTGTATTAACCCCTCATCCTGGTGAAGCAGCACAATTATTACAGATGGATACGCTGACTGTTAATCACGATCGTCTGGCTGCGGTAAAAAGTATTTTTCAGCAATATTTATCGTCCTCTGCGACCGAAATGGCAGTCATTTTAAAGGGATCTGGTAGTTTAATTTACGCTGGCAGACGGTTATCAGTCTGTCCCTATGGTAATCCTGCAATGGCAACAGCAGGTATGGGTGATGTGCTTACCGGTGTCGTCGCCGCGCTCATGGCTCAGGGGCTGTCACCCATGAAGGCGGCTGAAACAGCCGTGCTTGCCCATGCACTGGCGGGTGACCTTGCCGCGCGCGGTCGCTCGCGAGGGGTGCTGGCCAGCGATGTTATTGCTTTACTCCCGGCGGTGCTTTAATACCCCGTCTGCTTACTGCGGAGTAGTTTATTTAACCCTGTAATGTTATTTCTGTTATGTTATCGATGAAAAAACAGCCGGAAAATTATACTATTGAAATTCTGCTACAAACCGAGCAGGCGCAGATTGCGCTGGCTAAAAAAGTGGCTAAGGCGGTAACCGGCTCATTTATTTTTTTCCTTGATGGTGATTTAGGTACAGGGAAAACAACGTTTGCGCGTGGTTTTATCCATGCCAGTGGTTTTGAAGGAATAGTAAAAAGTCCGACTTATACTCTGGTTGAACCCTATCCAGTTTCCAGTGACCGAAGCTGCTACCATTTTGATCTGTATCGGCTGGGCGATCCAGAGGAGCTGGCCTTTATCGGTGCCCGCGATTATTTTAATGAAACGGACGTCTGCCTGATTGAGTGGCCACAAAAAGCAGAGGGATTTTTACCCCCAGCGGACTGGTTATGCGAATTTAAATACAGACAGTCGGGTAGAAATGTAAAAATTTCTGCGTTAAGTGATAAAGGTAAGGACTTGATGTTATTGGTGTTTTCTAATTAGTTACTATAGATATATGCTGTATCTATATAAAATTATTAAGAAAATGCTTGCAAAATTTTTTTATTTTGCCAAACTATAGATCAGCAGCATTGTTTATAACCTATAACGTAACCAGAGGTGTGATGATCGCATTCCCACTATTATGGAAAATAATCGTCGAAAATTTCTGAAAAGTCTGGCCGGTTTAGGTGGACTTGCTTCAGCAGGCCTGCCATCCATAGCCTTTGCCTCAAAAAGACTTACCCAGGTAGAAAATATCCGTCTTGCCAGGAACAAGGGTTATGTCCGTCTGGTGTTCGACCTGAATGGCGTTGTTGAACATTCTATTTTTACCCTGCATAACCCGGAACGGGTAGTTCTCGATCTAAAAAATACTAATATGCCACATGGCATGGTTGACCGCATGGCAGCGAGCACATTAATTCGAGATGTGCGTAGCGGGGTGCGTAATAAAAATGATTTACGCATTGTGTTTGATTTAAGTGAACGGGTTACCCCGCGCAGCTTTTTGCTGGGACCTTCCGCTAAATTGGGCAATCGTCTTGTGCTTGATCTACATGAAGGTGTTCAACATGCCGTCCCTGTAATAAAACGCGGCATGCGTGATGTAATTGTTGCCATTGATGCCGGTCATGGTGGTCGGGATCCTGGTGCAACCGGCCGCAATGGTACCCACGAAAAACTTGTTACATTGCAAATTGCCAGAAGACTGGAAAGAACCGTTAATGCACAACATGGCATGAAGGCGGTGTTGATACGTAAGAGAGACCGGTATTTACATCTGCGCGAGAGAATACGCAAAGCCAGAGAATACCAGGCAGATATGATGATTTCAATACATGCCGATTCATTCCCGGATCCACATGTGCGTGGTTCTTCAATTTATGCCTTATCACTTAACGGGGCCTCATCTGAGACCGCCAGAATGCTGGCTAAAAATGAAAATGCATCAGATTTACTATTTGGTGATGTTGATCTTGCCGTTGAAGATAAAATGGTGAAGGAAGTATTATTTGATTTATCGCTAACGGGTACGATTGAATCCAGCATGGATATGGGTGGCGAAATTATACGGCAGATAAAAGCAGTTAATCGGGTGCATAAATCAAAAGTGCAGCAAGCCGGATTCGCCGTATTGAAAGCACCAAACATACCCTCTGTTTTACTTGAGACAGCATTTATTTCCAATCCGAGGGAAGAAAAGAAACTGCGTAGTGCAGCGTATCAGGAAAAAGTGGCGAAAGCGATTACCCGAGGTGTGAGTCGCTACTTTGCCAGAAAGGCACCACCAGGAACATTGTTGTCAGAAATATCAGATAAACGTAGAGATGAAGACCGACATGCTATTTCATGATTTTGTCACATGTCTGTCGGGTAAGTGTGGTATTGTACGAAACAGTTTATATATGCAGGCTGCTATATAATGAAGATAACGAAACTCCAGTGAGTAGAAACGATAGATAACAAAAATAATAACAACTCATGGATAACTGCAAATGACTCTTAACCGGGTCATTTTTTTTATTGAAAAAGTATTCTTCCTTTTTTGATGTTACGGCGAAGTGTATGTGGCCCCGTGTTATGAATTTAATGTGTCAGATTCCCCGGTAGCAAAGAGAAATAATATTTTGAACAATAAGCTTGTTGCACACAGAGGCTTACCCTGCGATTTTCCCGAAAATAGTTTAGCAGGGTTTCGTGCTGTTCTTACCGGTGGTGTAGAATTTATTGAAACGGATATCAATATGACGGCTGATGGTATCGCGGTATTAAGCCACGATGAGACGCTAAAAAGACTGACTAATCACGATTTTTCAATTACAAAATCAACGTTTGGACTATTTAAGAATATTCCTGCTGGATTTCCCAGTCGGTTTGGCAACCAGTTTTCACACCTGCGTATTGCCACGCTGACTCAGTTTGCTCATCTCGTATCAGATTGGCCGCATGTTTATTGTTTTATTGAGCTAAAGCCGGCAAGTCTTGCCTGTTTTGGACATGGCTTTATTGATGCCGTTATTGAAGCCATTAATAGTATAAAAATGCAGTCGATTATTATTTCATTTGATTTTGAAGCGCTGTTATATACCAGACAGAAATATCACTATCCAGTTGGCTGGGTACTGCCCGCATGGTCGGAAGAAAACAGGCTAAAAGCGAGTCAGTTAGCACCTGATTATCTTTTCATTAAGACTGATAAGTGTCCAGATGCTAAAGAGATGTTCTGGCAGGGTGACTGGCGATGGGTTGTTTATACGGTTAATAATTCTGAACAGTATAAAAAATTTCTTTCTTATGGGGTCGATCTTATTGAAACGGATTGTTTTAATACATTTCTGGTTACCTTAAACAATGTAGAATAAAGGGCACCTCTATTAATTGATTGCGCCCTAAATATGGTAGTGTTATGACGTGTTGTTTCTATCGATCATAACAATTTTTTAAAACGGACAGACTAACAGGATGGATAAAAAGTATCCTTTTTATCCGTTTCAGTAATAAGCCCCCCCCCAACAAATAATATTAAGACAAATCTGAGCTGAAAATGAAAAAACGGTTAATGTTGTTATTTATTACACTAATTCCTTCTCTTGTCTATGCCAGCACAGGCACTGCTCATGAAGCGGTCGATTATACGACCACCTGGATGGGAATTATTTCTGTCATTATTTTTGCTTTTGCTTATGCTCTGGTTATTGGTGAAGAATTTCTTCATTTGCGTAAATCGAAACCAGTAATGGTTGCTGCCGGGGTTATATGGGTGCTGGTTGCAATTACCTTTAACAGTAATGGTGATACCCATAGTGCCAATGAATTAATCCAGCATAATGTACTGGAATATGCTGAATTACTATTGTTTCTACTGTCGGCAATGACTTATGTGAATACCATGGAAGAGCGTCAGGTGTTTGGTGCCCTGCGTTCGTATCTGGTTTCAAAAGGGTTGTCGCTGAAAAGTATTTTCTGGTTAACCGGGCTGCTGGCATTTTTTATTTCACCGGTTGCAGATAACCTGACAACGGCACTGGTGATGGCAGCGATTGTTATGGCCGTTGCAAAAAACCAGCCCAAATTTATTGTTCTGGGCTGTATTAATATTGTTATTGCCGCGAATGCAGGTGGGGCGTTCAGTCCTTTTGGCGATATTACGACCCTGATGGTCTGGCAAAAAGGGGTTGTCGCTTTTGATCAGTTTTTCAGGTTGTTTTTGCCTGCTATTGTTAACTGGGCAGTTCCTGCCCTGATTATGTCATTCTTCCTGCCTGCCGGTTCGCCGGACAAGCTGGAAGAGTCGATACAGGTAAAGCCCGGTGGTTTTGTTGTGATCGCTCTGTTCCTGATAACCATTACTATGGCCGTACTGTTCCATAGTCTGCTTCATCTTCCTTCCATGCTGGGGATGATGACTGGTCTGGGGATATTAAAATTATATGGTTACTGGTTAAAACGAACATCCTGTCGGAACGTTAATGTCTGTCGGGAAGGCAGGGATACATTTGAAGATGACACCGTGCTTGTGGAGGAACCTGCATTCGACATTTTCCATCAGTTACAACGTGCAGAATGGGATACCCTGATGTTTTTTTACGGGGTAATATTATGTGTCGGAGGGTTGAGTGCATTTGGTTATCTAACCCTTACTTCACATCTGTTGTATACCCAGCTTGGTCCGAGCTGGGCAAATATTCTTGTGGGTATTGTGTCGGCGATTATTGATAATATACCCGTTATGTTTGCCGTACTTACCATGAACCCGCATATGGATGTTAATCAGTGGTTACTGGTGACACTGACAGCAGGTGTGGGGGGTTCATTACTGTCAATCGGCTCGGCAGCCGGGGTGGCATTGATGGGGCAGGCAAATGGAGTGTATACCTTTTTTAGTCACCTGAAATGGACCTGGGTCGTTGTGCTGGGCTATATTGCGTCCATCGCCACCCATTTTCTGTTGCAGAATATGACGTTGTAAAAAAGTTATACCAGCAGGTTATTCAGTATGAACATTGCTTTCATATTGCTGCTTTTCCAGTCTGCCGGCCAGGCGTGTGTAGAATACGGTACCGGTAAAAAATACCAGACTGGTAAAGATGGTATAGAGGCCGAAGTAGAACTGTACACTTGAGCCAGCAAACCAGACACCGACAATGAAATAATAAATAGCCAGGTACATCGACCAGGCATGGGTATAGACTTTTCCTTTTAACAGGCCAAACAGAGGAAACATCAACGGACCAATCTGAAAAAGTAATACAACAGAAATTAAATTTTTTGCTGGTGGCTGGATCCATAAGTTCCAGAGATAAAACCCCGCCATTAAACTGAAATAGCCAATAAGTGTTACCCATCTGAATAGTGAGATAAGGTTGATGCCTGTTTGTTTTGTCATAGTGTGAACTTTTGTTGTGTTGCAAAAATAGAATTGTATTCCAGTAATAAATTAGTTTTTTCCGAATAATCTCTGGGCTGTGGCTGCTACCCGTTTTCCTAACGCAAGGCACAGCTTGCGTTCTTCCTTGCTTAATGACTGCTTCTTAATATTGTTCGTCACCCGGGTTGCGCCGTAGGGTGTGCCACCCGTCCGTGTTTCGAGTAATTCAGTTTCGGTATATGGCAGACCGACAATAAGCATACCATGATGTAGTAATGGAAGTGTCATACTGAGTAACGTACTTTCCTGTCCGCCATGCAGGCTGCTACTGGCAGAAAATACCGCTGCCGGTTTACCCACCAGTTTTCCAGATAGCCATAATGGTGAGGTGGTATCAATAAAATATTTCATTGCCGCTGGCATATTACCAAAATGCGTGGGGCAGCCAAGAACCAGACCACTGCATTGTTCCAGATCATCCATACTGGCATATAAAGCACCTTGCTCCGGAATGGGAGGAAGGCAGGGCTGGGTGTCGGGTGAAACCGGTGGCACAGTGCGTAAACGTGCCTGCATGCCAGTTACTGATTCGACCCCGCGGGCAATAATATCAGCCATTTCTGCTGTTGTACCCCCCGGGCTGTAGTAAAGAACCAGTATTTCCAGTGCCATTTATTTTCTCTCAATAGCGTTTTATTCATCGAGTGCCGGAGTAGCCGATGTATTCTACCACTTCTGTCATGATCTTTTTATAACGGCTATTGATTGTGTTGCATGGTAGATCTATTATAATGGTCACCGGGATGCCTTTATATCCTTAAACCAGGTCGGTCGTCAAAGTGCGATAAATCATAACAATAAGCGTAATAAATCGTCATTTATTGAATTTATGCGGGTGTATTTTGTCCGATTTTCACAAAAGAGAACATAACTTGACAGTCTATGGTTACATTGTTAGTTTTTAGCACTATAATGCACATAACAAATTTAATGATAACGGCTACCTGTAATTACTTAACTAACACCAAACCCAATTTGGAGATTTTATGACCATGCATACCACTGCCCGTCTGTTTAGTATTGCTATCCTGAGTGTAGGACTGATAACCGGCTGTGCAACAACCAGCGAAGAAACCGCAGCACCGAGTCCTGCGGCGCAGGCAATTACTGCTGCTAAAGCGGAAACCGCTACAGCCAAAGGTTTACACTATGAATGGCGCGATACCGGTAAGATGATTAAGAAAGCGGAAAAAGCGCTTGCTGCCGGAGACGAGGCGAAAGCACTGAAACTGGCAAATAAGGCACTGGCGCAGTCTCGTAATGCCGTTCAGCAGGCTAAACATGAAAACAAGAAATACCTCGATACAATGAGTGTCAGCTACAATGCCAGTGAAACGGCAAGTTCAGCCAGCAACAGTGGTGCGAGAGCGGGTCGTGTTGACAGCTATTCGGTTAAACGCGGCGATAACTTGTGGAATATTTCTGCAAAAGATGAAGTGTATGCCAATCCGTACGAGTGGCCACTGATCTACAAAACAAATCATGACAAGATTAAAGATGCTGATTTGATCTATCCCGGACAGGTTTTTGATATTGATCAGAACGCCTCCGCATCTGAAATTAATGCCGCCATCAACCACGCAAAAACACGTGGTGCCTGGACACTGGGTGATATCGAACAGTCTGATCTGGATTATCTGGCAAAATAGAATAGAACATTGGCGAAATAAAACGCCATTGTCTAATCTTAAAAAAGGTCCGCTTGCGGACCTTTTTTTATTTATGGTGGAAAAATTACAGCGACAGTAATCTAAAAATCAGCACAATAACCCCGCAGCAAGCTGCAGGGGAACAAAACACCCGAAGATTAACGACAAATTAAAGATGAAACAGTGTTACCACGTATTTATCAGCGGTCGGGTACAGGGTGTGTTTTTTCGTGAAAGTACCCGTCAACAGGCGCTCGTACAGAGGGTATCCGGCTGGGTTAGAAATCGTCACGATGGCCGGGTAGAGATCTTTCTTTCTGGAGAAAGTCGACCGCTGGAATCTATGTTGAAATGGCTGAAAACCGGCCCACAATACGCAAAAGTGACCGATGTAGACTATAAAGAAGTAGAGTGTAATAAATTCATTATGGATACCGATAATCATTCGATAGCCCCCTTATTTGAAGTGCGCGTAACAGTATAGAAGTGCAGAGATAATTCATGAATGCCGTATTTGATAAAGCGTTAAACCAGCATCCCCCCCAGTGCAAGCTGGGGGTTGAGGATATTCTTGCCTGGCTGGAAGAAGATCAAATGGTTGATATGGAAAATGCACAAATGCTACGCAAGCTTGCTGTAGGGGAAAGTTACCAGAAAAAACACCCGCTGGAAGTTATTGCTGAGCGTAACTGGGTCAATTTACAGACCGAGAAAGTGTTAACACTGGAATCGCTGTTACAATGGTTTGCTGGGCGAGTTGAATTACCCTTTGTGCGTATTGATCCATTAAAAGTGGAAGTGACGGAAGTGACAGAAGTGATGTCCTACGCTTATGCTGCACGCTTTAATGTACTGCCAATAGAAGTTAATGCAGATAGTATTACGGTTGCAACGGCACAGCCCTTTGATTCTGACTGGGAGGTTGAGCTAGGGCGTATTCATAACAAGGCATTCAGACTGGTTATTGCCAATCCGGCTGATATCCGCCATTTTCTCCTGGAATTTTATTCGGTTGCAAAATCTGTACGTGGTGCACGTAGTAGCGTGGATGAAACCGGCAGCAGTATTCAGAATTTTGAGCAACTTATGGAACTGGGCAATCGAGGTAAACTTGATGCCAATGACCAGCATATTATCAATATTGTTGACTGGTTATTACAGTATGCGTTTGACCAGCGTGCCAGTGATATTCATCTTGAGCCACGTCGGGACATGAGCCCTGTGCGTTTCCGTATTGATGGGGTATTGCAGGAAGTTTATCAAATACCTTCATCGGTAATGAAAGCAGTAACCAGCAGAATCAAGATTATCGGTCGTATGGATGTAGCCGAGAAACGACGACCACAGGACGGGCGGTTAAAAACTCGGGCACAGGATGGCAAGGAAGTTGAACTGCGGCTTTCGACTATGCCGACTGCTTTTGGCGAAAAGCTGGTCATGCGTATTTTTGACCCGGATGTGCTGGTGAAAAATTTCAGGCAACTGGGGTTTAGTAAAAAAGACAATAAAATCTGGCATTCGATGATTGCCCAGCCACATGGTATTATTCTGGTTACCGGACCAACAGGCTCGGGAAAAACCACTACCCTGTATTCCACGCTGAAGCTTCTGGCTAAACCGGAAGTAAATGTGTGTACAGTTGAAGATCCAATTGAACTGGTTGAACCCGCTTTTAATCAGATGCAGGTGCAGAAAAATATTGATCTGGATTTTTCCAGCGGTGTGCGCACATTATTACGTCAGGATCCGGATATTATTATGATCGGTGAAATTCGCGATCGGGAAACGGCTGAAATAGCGATTCAGGCGGCATTAACCGGGCATCTGGTTCTCTCCACCCTGCATACCAACGATGCCCCCTCGGCAATTACCCGGTTACTGGATATCGGTGCGCCACCTTTTTTAATTCAATCCTCAGTAATCGGTATTATGGCACAGCGACTAGTGCGAACATTGTGCCCGCACTGTAAGGCGCCAACACAAATTAGTGATGAGGCCTGGTATGAGCTGGTAAAACCGTGGAAAGCGAAAAAACCACAAAAAGTATTTCGTCCGGTTGGTTGTCTGGAATGTCGGGATACCGGCTATCAGGGCAGGCTGGGAATCTATGAAATGTTCCACTTCTCAAATGAAACCAGAAAGATGATTACCGATAACTGTGATCTAAGTGCATTACGTAAACAGGCCATTAATGATGGCTTGCAGCCGCTACGTCTGAGTGGAGCGAATAAAGTAGCGCGTGGTGAAACAACTGTTGAGGAAGTGCTGCGTGTTGCACCAGCCTCTATAGAGCTATAACGAGAGCTCCCATATATTACCCAAACAAATCATGTACCCTGTGAGGGATAATGTCTGCCTGTCCAGATGAACTATCCAGGGTTATATTAATCTATCCAGAGTTACTAACAGGATAGATAATAAGTATCCTTTTTATCTGTTTCAGTAATATATTAATCTTTTATAATATTTTCATTTGCAGGCTTCGCCTATTCTACCGGTACGGGTATAATACGTACTTTCAGATTTTATATGTGACTGAGAGCCCAAAGGCTCGGGTCAGGCTAATTTTTATCGAGGTATATTATTATGAGCTACTATTTTTCGAAGATTGTTAATACTGATTTTGACGATACAATCAAAGCGGTAACGGCTGCGCTGGCAGCAGAAGGATTTGGTATTTTAACCACTATCGATGTTAGTACTACCCTGAAAAAGAAACTGGATGCAGACCTGAAACCTTATACTATCCTTGGTGCCTGTCATCCTCAGTCTGCCTATAAAGCTATACAGGCCGAAGATAAAATTGGTACTATGCTGCCCTGTAACGTACTGGTTCGTGAAACCGATGATGGCAAAGTAGAAGTGGCTGCTGTCGACCCGGTTGCCTCTATGTCGGCAGTTGAAAACGAATCACTGAGTGCAATCGCCACCGAGATTCAGGCAAAGTTGAAGCAGGTGGTGGCAGGTCTCTAGACGTATTATGTCACAGCCAAAAATTGTAATGTATAGTGGTCGTTTCTGTGGATATTGCACGGCGGCCGAACGTTTACTACAAAGTAAAAATGCTGAGTATGAACTAATTAAAGTGGATGAAGATCCCGCCATGTTTGAACATATGATGGAAATTACCGGGCGACGTACTATACCCCAGATTTTTATTGGTGAACATCATATCGGTGGATTTGATGATCTCTCGGCGCTGAATCAAACCGGTAAACTGGATACCTTACTCAAGCCGGTCTGATTCGTTTGTTTCTGATTTATTTTTAATAACGACTGAGTTTTTATGCAATATTTACCCACTTTTACGCAGATTACACAACGCCCCTGCCTGGTTATAGGGGGTGGTGGTATTGCCGCCAGAAAAGTTGCTTTGTTGAGAAAAGCCCATGCACAGGTGACGGTGGTATCACCGGATTTATGTGAAGAGCTCACCGCATTACATACAAAGAAGCAGATAAAATACATTCAACGTGAATTTGAAGACAGTGATCTTGATGAATGTGTGCTGGTTATTGCTGCAACCAACCAGCGTGAGATTAATGAGCGGGTTTCAACACTGGCGCATCAGTTACGTCTGCCGGTAAATGTGGTTGATAACCCTCAGTTATGTAGTTTTATCATGCCGTCTATTATTGACCGTTCACCGGTAATTATTGCAGTATCAACTGGTGGTTCATCACCGGTACTGGCGAGAATGATTCGCACAAAGCTGGAAGGTAGTATTCCAGGTGCCTATGGTACCCTGGCGAAGCTGGTCGAAGGCTTTCGCGATAAAGTGAAAGCGGCCTTCCCGAAAGTTGAATCACGCCGAATTTTCTGGGAAGAAATACTGGGAGGTCCGGTCGCAGAGCAGGTTTTTTCCGGTCATACAGCGGAAGCGAAAAAAATGCTGGACCATGCGATTGCAGAACAGGCGGAAACACCCGATATGCCCGGTGAGGTTTTTCTGGTGGGTGCCGGTCCCGGCGACCCGGATTTACTAACATTCAGAGCCCTGCGTTTAATGCAGCAGGCAGATGTTGTGGTTTACGATCGTCTGGTATCGCCTGCCATTATGGAAATGGTGCGTCGTGATGCACAAATTGTTTATGTTGGTAAGGAACGTAACAACCATACCATGCAACAGGAAAATATTAACCAGCTATTGGTGCGTCTGGCGAAGGAAGGCAAACGGGTGTTGCGTCTAAAAGGAGGAGATCCTTTTATTTTCGGGCGTGGTGGGGAAGAAATTGAGGAACTGGCACAGGAAGGAATACCCTTTCAGGTTGTGCCGGGTATTACCGCAGCCAACGGCTGTTCATCCTATGCGGGTATTCCTTTAACGCATCGTGATTATGCGCAGTCCTGCGTGTTTGTTACCGGTCATCTTAAAGATAGTTCAGTTGATCTTAACTGGGCCGCATTGGCCCATCCGCACCAGACTGTTGTATTCTATATGGGGCTGCACGGTGCGCCAACCTTGTGTAAGGAGATGGTTGCGCACGGTCTGCCCGCCAGCACACCAGTGGCACTTGTTGAACAGGGAACCACGCCACAGCAACGGGTTTATACCGCAACACTGGAAACATTACTGGATGTAATCGCAAGCAAACACATCAAACCTCCTACGTTGATTATTGTTGGTGAAGTCGTGAAATTACACGACAAACTGGCCTGGCTGGAAGAAAATTATATTGAAAATGCAGACAGTGTTTTTGCGTATAAACAGTCCTGATACAGCGGTGTCAGGTAGTGTCTGTCTTCGTATATTCAACTATTCTTATGTTCTTGTATTAGTGTTTGCTGCTAACAGGAAGAAAAAATTAATATGTGATTTACCGTGACGAAATGCTCTAATTTCGTCATAATACGCGCTGGCGTATAATAATTTATTCAGTATTCTCTCGGACAGGCTCCTGGCGAAGATATCTGACTGTTATTTTTTACTTATTTAAGGGACCTGAAGAAAAGTGTTTACTCATCCATCTGTGTTTTTTCGTTATACGGTATTGTCATTGTTGTTATCTGCTGGTGTTCTAACAGGTGTGGCAGCAGAGGCTGGAACCGTTCGTTATGTTAGTGACCAGCTTACTATTCCGATGCGTTCGGGACCAACCAGCCAGAATCGTATTATTAAGTTTCTTCCCAGCGGAACCATGTTGACGGTACTGGGTACATCCGATGATGGAAATTATCTAAACATTGAAAACCAGGCCGGAAAACAGGGCTGGGTCGAAGTTAAAAGTCTGATGGATCAACCGGCTGCACGCCAGCGTATTGTTGTGGTAAATAAAAGACTGGCACAGGCTTATCAGGCTATTAACCAGCTAAAGAAAAATATTGTTGGCCTGAAGCAACATCAGCAACAGGTGGATACACAATACAAAACGCTAAAAAGTAAAAAGAAAAGTTTACAGGGAAAGTATGATGATTTACGCGTTACTGCATCCAGTTCCATTATCTTATCAAGAGGCAATAAACAACTACAGACCGAGCTGGATCAGGCGCAGGCCAGTGAAAGTGCAATGGAAAAAGAAAATCAGAGACTGAGGGATAACGTTATGCAGAACTGGTTTTTAATTGGTGCAGGGGTTTCTCTCGGTAGTCTGATACTGGGGCTGTTGCTAACACGTATAAACTGGAAGAGTAAGCGTAATAGTTGGGGCGATAGTTTTTAAAATCTGATCAGAGTAAGCGTATTTTTTTATAAGACACAGCGTCGAAAACTAGCAAATACATCCAACCACCCCTTTGTCGATGGCAACAAACGTATTGCCTTTGCGCCGCCAGATGTATTCCTGCGTATTAATGGCTATCGTATCAATCAGCCACCTAAGTTGTGGGGGCTGA
>VAOX01023630.1_pt1 | contig 30218 bp, 30 predicted proteins | sample 3393891 | NCBI WGS metagenome assembly VAOX01 (sample SAMN08290429, study PRJNA428436) | hydrothermal vent metagenome | isolation source: Deep-sea hydrothermal vent chimney | place: Indian Ocean: Southwest Indian Ridge | depth 2822 m m
CAGGCGCTTTGAGGCGGATGTAACGGCGACGCAACTCAATCAGCCCTTCATCCTCGAAGCGGGACAGCACGCGACACACAGTTTCTTCCGCAATACCAAGATGATTGCCGATATCCCCCCTGGACATGCTGAGATTGAATTCGCAAGGTGACAGATGACGTCGCTCAAGGCGCCGCGACAGCCAGATTAGATAAGTCGCCAACCGTTCCTCGGCGTTTTTCTTACCCAACAGCAAAATCAGTTCCTGATTTTGCAACATTTCACGGCTCATAATACGCAGGATTTGATATTGAATGGATGAGTTGCCGCGCACCAGCGCCTCTAGCTGGTTAAACGGAATTTCGCACACCGACGTGGTTTCCAATACCTGCGCTTCGCAATGATAACGTTTGGAATTAATCGCGTTCAGACCAAGCAACTCACCAGCAATATGAAAGCCAGTTACTTGTACCCGGCCATCATCCATCCAAACATAGGTCTTAACTGACCCGCTGCGGATTGCATAGATAGCGTGAAACGGGCGCCCCAGCCGAAAAATATAATCACCCCGCTTAAATACGCGGCGATTTTTCGTGATCTGATCAAGAATGGCATTATCAGCCTCGCCGCCGTCCGGCGGCAAACATAACTGGTAGATTCCGCAATCTGTACATGCGATTGGGTGATCGCGGCAACTTACACCGACGCATGTTGAATCGTCCCGTTCCGCCAATAATATCACCGTCGGCCGCATTGTCTCCCCCGTCACGCCACCGAAACATCCTAGTTAAGTGTGGGCACTTCATGCTAGTGCGGCTAGCGCCATTTTGCAAATGGTACTAGCGTCTCGCGCTAAAAACGGACAGGTCTAAGCCGGCTTGCCACCAATCGCCGCGGCCGGTAAATCAGCTAGGCGATACTTACCCGTGAGCACCGCGCGAGCCAGCTTTTCCACCGTTTGGGAGCTGAGCAAATTGATAATTTTCCGCTTAATCGGCATCCAACGCCGGTGCATCGGACAAGCCGTTTCATCGCTGCATTCCTTAAGCCCTAACAGGCACTCCTCAGCGAATCCAGGACCTTCCGTTAACAACAAGACCTGCATAAGATTAGCCTGGCCCGCTGTATCAGACAAGCGGAAACCGCCCAACCGCCCACGATAAGAATACAACAAATTGCCTTTGCACAAATGTTGTAGCACCTTCGCCAAATAGGCAGCAGGCACGTTCAGTTGCTGCGCAATATTACGGTTTAGCACTACGACGTCGCGTGGCTGCATCGCGACATAGATCATCGCCTGTATTGCATATTGACTCGTACGCGACAGAATCATAATTGAATAATATTCGAGAGATACAGACAGCCAAATTGTACCTCAATGTCCTGATAAGACAAGAGGAATAGCACGAAACCACACACAAACCTTACACTATTAACCGAATATCAACGAATTTACCAAAACCGATGGCGGCCATACTTGGTTGGTAAGGCAACATCCCGAGAAATGGTGCATTCAGACAACGCTTGAGGTAACACATATTTTCTTTAATCGCCGCCATGGGCAACTCGGGGCAATTGGCCACCCATCCTGCCAAAATCAGACCCCGCGAAGCAATTACCTCGGCAGTCAATAACGCATGATTCAGACAACCCAGGCGCAACCCCACCACCAGCACCACGGGTAGTTGCAATACTCGCGCAAGCGTGGAAACATCTTGCGAATCGCCAAGAGGGGCCAGAAACCCACCGACACCCTCGACAACGACCACATCTGCCCGTTTCTGTAACTGCGCGTACGCTGCTTGAATCTGCGCCAGATTAATCGTACGCCCTGTAATCGCAGCTGCAATGTGAGGAGAAACCGGCGGCAAGAATTGATAAGGGTTACGCCAATGCGTCTGCACATCAACGGTTGACGCCCGCCGTAATTGCTCAGCATCATCACACACCATACCACCAGCCGTCAGGTCGCAACCGGAAGCCACCGGCTTCATGCCAACCACGGTCTTACCGGTCGCAGCAAACGCCTCCAGCAAAGCACATGTCACCCAAGTTTTCCCCACACCGGTGTCTGTGCCGGTCACAAAATAACCGTCGTGTGTCACCGCCCGCGCCACCGGATCGCCTGGACGCCATCAGGCAAAGAAGTAAATGTAGATTCCTCGTCCTTCCAAGCATGGCCATAAATGACCTCGTACGTTGCAGACAATTTGCCATCACGACGAAACCGTTCGTAGGATTGCCGTAGTTTTTCCCACGCGGATTTCCCCATCAAACCCGGACGTCGACCCACAACAGCATTGTGAGCACCGATCATTTTGAGGTCACGCATCAGACCCATTAGATCTTCATAGGTCAAGGTGATGTACTCCATGTTCATGACAGGCATACCAAACCCATTACGCAACAAAGCGTCACCAATATCATGCATATCCGTAAAACGGCTGACGTGGGAGAAATCATCTACCTCAGCAAAAGCCTGCCGCAACTCCTTCAGCGTATCTGGTCCGAAGGTGCTGAACATGAATAGCCCATTGACGGCGAGTACATCATGAATACCTTTAAACATGGCGTCCAAATCGTTACACCACTGAATAACCAAGTTCGACCACACCATATCGACACTACCGCTTCGCAATGGCAAGTGCTCCAAATCACCGCATAAGTAGTGATCCCTGGCGACGCCAATGGATGACAATAATCCTTTCCAATTTGACCGCCGCCGCCGCGCCAAACGCGCCATCGCATAAGCCAAGTCGATTGATAGCAGACGAGCCGGCTGATAACGCGCCATCAGCCGGCCACCGCCATAGCCAGTACCGCACCCGCCGTCGAGAATCACCTTAGGCTGATGCTTAAGGTAATCCAAATGAGCGATCATCCGGTCGCAAACCTCTCGCTGAAGTACCGCCGCTTGGTCGTACTGTGAGGCAGCACGCTCGAAAGACCGGCGTACGCATTGTTTATCGAGTCTATCCGATTGAATCATGACAGAAATCTATTAACTCCCGCAGAAATAACGCTCTCTGAGAAAGGAATGGTGCGTGGGAAGCACCACTCATTTTCACCAGCTTGCCGACAGGTAACTGTTGTGCCAACCAAACGGCTGCCGGCAATGGTACTAAGGCATCGTTATCACCATGCACGACCAGGGTCGGCTGCCTAACTGATGAAATGCGGGCACGTAAATCACTCTGGCGAAGTGCCGACAGGCCAGCTGCCAACACCGTTGCTGTCGGCTTACCGCGGCTGAATAATTCCCGGCGCAACCACCGCATCACCGCTCGAGCAGCACTGTCACCTTGCGCCTGCAAGGAAAGAAAACGCACCAGCGTATCTTCATCATTTTCGTGCAAATCGGCGATAAATGCATTTAACGACGCGACGGGAAGACCCCAAGGCCATTTTGCATCACGAACGAAGTGCGGATTAACCGCAACCAGGATCAGCCGTCTTATTTGCTCAGGTGCCGCCAACGCCCATTCCAAGGCAATTTGCCCCCCTAGCGACCAGCCACACACATGTACCGCAGATGGCAACGCCGTGGCCAATTGCGCAGCGACACGCTCCGGCGTCCATGGGTCACAAGCAGCGCTGTAGCCGTAACCAGGCAGATCCACCACGTGAAGCCGAAAAACCTGAGCTAGTGCATCGCGTACCCCACCCCAAATTCCGCCGTGCATTCCCCAGCCGTGTAATAAGACGAAATCCTCTCCCGCACCGAGAGTATCAATGTAAAGGCTCACTGCAATTCCCGCAGCGCATCCACCAGACAATCAACATCCGCTAACTGATGCGCGGCGGACAAGGTAATCCGTAGCCGAGCCTGGCCTCGTGGCACCGTGGGTGGGCGAATAGCCGGAACCCACATCCCCTTCTTCCGCAGGCCCTCAGCAAGTGCCAACGCCGCCTCGCTACTCCCCACCCACAATGGTTGAATCGGAGTCGCCGACGGCAATAACCGCCATCGCGTCTGTTGAACACCGCGCTGTAGACGCTCAATCAGCGCCAGCAGGCGCTCGCGGCGCCAGCGTTCCCCTTGGATTAACGTCAAACTGGTAGCAATTGCGCCAGCCAACGCCGGCGGCAGCGCCGTCGTGTAAATGTAGCTACGCGCGAATTGGACAAGATACTCAACAACCCGAGAATCGCCGGCAACAAATGCGCCGAACACTCCAACAGCTTTACCCAGTGTCGCCATATAAATCAGCCGCGGCGAATCCATACCGAAATGGGATAACACACCACGCCCTTCGTCGCCCAGCACGCCGATCCCGTGAGCATCGTCAAGCAGTAACCAGGCATCGTAACGCTCGCACAATGCCAGCAACTCAGGAAGTAACACTATGTCGCCATCCATGCTAAACACCGCGTCCGACACCACGAGCCTGCGCCGTGCGCGGGACGACGCCAGCAATCGCGCCAGCGAATCAAGATCAAGGTGGGGATAGCGCAGCAAGCGGGCGCGGGAAAGCAAGGCCCCTTCATTCAGCGAGGCATGATTAAGCTTATCGGCAAATACCGCATCGCCACTACCCAACAACGCGGTTATCACACCCTGATTGGCCATATAGCCGGAAGAAAACAGCAGTGCCCGCGGTTTGCCGACAAAAGCAGCCAAGGCAACTTCCGCCTGATGGTGGGCAATAAAATGGCCGCTGACCAAATGGGACGCTCCCGCGCCAACGCCCAAGGACGCCACTCCTTGGCACACCGCCTCGGCAAGAGATGGATGAGCAGCCAAGCCAAGGTAGTCGTTACTGCAAAACCCCAGATAAGTACGACCATCGATCTGAACATGCACGCCCTGGGCGCCCTCTAGCATATGGCGACAGCGCTGCAACCCCTGGCGATGACGTTGATCGAGTTCCTCGGCAAGACAAGAAAACGGCATGCGCGCTTAGTGATCGCTTCCTGCCGCCATCACCTGAACGCCCAACATCTCGAACAGGCGGTGATCTCGCTCGGTGTCAACATTGTCCGTAGTCAACAACCGCTCGCCGTAAAAAATAGAATTGGCACCAGCTAGAAAACACAAGGCGTGCACCGCGTCGGATAACTGACTGCGCCCCGCCGATAGCCGTACCCAGCTGGTGGGTAAAGCAATTCGCGCCACCGCGATAGTGCGCACGAACTCGATATCACCTAGTGGTTCGGTGCCGTGAAGCGGCGTCCCTTCGACCTGCACCAACAGGTTAATCGGCACGGACTCCGGAGGTGGCGTCAAATTAGCCAGTTCGGCGATCAGCGCTGCGCGTTGTCCGCGCGTTTCTCCCATGCCGACAATACCACCGCTGCATACCTTGACACCTGCCTTACGTACTTTCGATAACGTACTCAGTCGGTCGCCATGGGCATGGGTTGTCACAACTTCATCATAAAAATCTGGGGCGGTATCTAAGTTGTGGTTATAGTAATCTAGGCCTGCTTGTGCCAACTGCTCCGCCTGGCCGTCTTGCAATAGCCCGAGGGTAACGCATGTCTCGAGGCCCAGCGCCTTCACCGCCCGCACCATGTCCAGCACCGGCGCCAAATCCTTTTGTTTTGGCCCGCGCCAGGCGGCGCCCATGCAAAAACGAGTCGCGCCATTTTCCTTGGCTTTTTGCGCCGCCGCAATCACCTCATCAACAGCAAGCAAGGGGACACGCTCCACCGCAGTGTCGTGATGCACCGACTGCGCGCAGTAACCGCAGTCTTCGGAGCAGCCGCCGGTTTTAATGGAGAGCAAGGTGCTCACCTGCACGATATTGGGATCGAAATGCTGACGGTGAACCGTCTGCGCCTGAAATAATAAATCGTTAAACGGTAGGTTAAATAACGTCGCCAGATCTTCCGCTGCCCACGACCGCGCGTTCCTCTGCGGCATTATCGCCGCCTGCATGCTTGTCATGCTGCCCTACCTCCACCACTAAATCTCGCCATATTTCCCGAGAACTCCTAATGTAATCCCAGATACCCCATGGAATTAAGACCAGGGCACATAGCGCCCATACCCATAACCACATAGCCAACAGACCGCCGACCCAGCCCTGCAGCACCCCGGAAAAAATCAACACAATCGGCAACGCACCAATCACACCGTAAAAACGATAGGCCGCAATACGATTGTATCGCCGCACCCGTAAATCGGGATGATGGCCCACGGCGGCATAAGCGAAAATTGAACCACCAAACCAAAGAATCACCAGCACCGGAAACGTAATGGCAACCATACTGGCAATATTAAAAATTTGCGAGGCGAAACGGCACTGCCTAGCGCTGACAAGGACCTGTGCTTCACCCGCGGGGTGCGCTACCTCATTCAACGTTTTCCACCCTGCCGCTTAGCCGGTAACTCGGTTAGAATGACTCGAAATCTTCACGGATTCGCTCTCACTTGTCAAATTTTATCCAGTTAATTTTGAACAGCTGCGCAAAGTTTATGCAAATCTCCCAGGATTGCCTACTATGCACAGCGACCAGCGGTGCCGACGCGCTGTGCCCCGCCTGCCGCGCCAAGCTACCCATCCGGCGATTACCCGTATGCCCGGTGTGCGCCGGTGACAGCCCAACCGGCGCGGTGTGCGGCAGCTGCTTACGCCATCCACCAGCATTCGAACACACGATAGCCGGATTCGATTACGCATTTCCCATCGACGCGTTGCTGTGCGCCTTTAAATATGGCGGTGCGCTAAACATTGCCGCCGCATTGGCGCAACCTTTAGCGCACTGCGTACAGCAAACCACACTGCCAAACATCATCGTTCCCATGCCGCTTCATCCGGCGCGGCTACGGGAACGCGGTTTCAATCAAGCCATCGAGATCGGCAACATCATTGCACGCCAGCTAAACATCCCCTTGCGCACCAATGTGTGTACCCGCACCCGCAACACCGCACCACAAGCGTCTCTACCTCGGCGTGTGCGCCGAAAAAACTTACGGGGTGCGTTTGCCTGCGCCACCCCCTTGGATGGAATGCATATCGCGCTCGTGGACGACGTAATGACGACTGGCGCGACACTGCATGAGCTAGCCACCGTTGTCCGCCGTGCTGGTGCCGCCACAGTCAGCGCCTGGGTAATCGCCCGCACGCCCACCGATGGGCGCTCAACTTAACATGAGTACAAATCCGACAAACACTCCTTACAACATCACCAGAAAACACCAACAAGAGCAGAGCAATCAATGGTTATCATTATCGACACCCACTTACACTCAACCCCGGAAAACCCGTCTGACCCTGGACAAAAAATACACCTACCTGGACTATAGCGCATGTTTGCATTAGTGCTATTCGAGCCGGAAATTCCGCCGAACACCGGCAACATCATTCGCTTGTGTGCAAATACTGGCGTTCAATTACATCTGGTCGAACCACTGGGATTTTCCCTCGATGACCGGCAACTGCGTCGTGCCGGCTTGGATTATCATGAATACACGACGCTCCGCGTACACCCAACGTGGACAGACTGCTTGGCCGTACTTGACGGCCGTCGCTTATTTGCGGCGACGACGCATGGCACCATCCGCTATACCGACGCTGCCTACCAAAAAGAAGATGTGCTTATTTTCGGCTCGGAAACGCGTGGCTTACCCTCAACAGTCCTCGCAAACATTCCCTCAAGCCAACGCGTGCGCTTGCCGATGCGCCCTCACAGCCGCAGCCTTAATTTATCCAACGCAGCAGCAGTGATGGTCTACGAAGCGTGGCGGCAAATAGGATTCAGTGATGGGATTTAGCGGGATAAGTTTAAATTAAAAAACTGAACTTAACCTGACGATACAAGCTTCAGATAAAATCGGTAACTGTCAGATTAAGTCTGAACCACTACATATTGAAAGAGCGCTAGCTGCGCATACGCTGTTTCCTATTTTTCCTTCAGATGGCTGATCAACGAGACCGGCAGACATTTCGCCTCCGGCTCTATCAGCACTTCCCGGGCAGGAAACCATTGCGCACCATCGCTCGCCACCAATCCATGAGTATCGCGCCAGCAACTCGGCCAGATCAGCCTCGGCCGCCAGCTGAACAGGCGCTTGACGCTAGCCTCAGCTAGCGCCGTCAAGAGATCTTTAGAAGCACTCCGGCGACCGAAATGCAACTACGTTACCTTTGCTCAGGCTGAGCGCTGGCGTATCCTTGCTGTTTCGGTTCTGCGTTGCCTTCTTCAAGCTTCTCGTGCACCAGGTTTGATTATCATTTTATTATAAAAACCTCGTCACCTGGGTGCGGAATTCTACGCACTACTCTACAAAACGTAACGTGCCAGATCTTCGCTTTGGGCAAGATCGCTTAGACGACTGTTGACGTACGCGGCATCAATGACTAATGGGGCATCCTCATACTTGCCCGCATCGAATGAGACGTCCTCCAATAATTTTTCCATAACAGTATAAAGCCGCCGCGCACCAATATTCTCGGTTTTTTCGTTCACTTGATGGGCGATTTCTGCCAAGCGGCGAATGCCATCAGGCTGAAAATCCAACGTCATCCCTTCGGTTGCCAACAATGCGCCATATTGGCGAGTCAGACACGCGTCGGTGCTGGTGAGTATTTGCTCGAAATCAGCCACGCCGAGGGAATCCAGCTCCACCCGAATCGGCAGACGCCCTTGCAGCTCAGGAATTAGATCAGACGGCTTAGCTAAGTGAAACGCGCCGCTGGCGATAAACAAAATATGATCCGTTTTGATCATGCCATATTTAGTAGAGACCGTAGCACCTTCGATTAGTGGCAGCAGGTCGCGCTGTACGCCTTGGCGCGAAATATCCGGCCCTGAGCTTTCCGATCTGGTTGCTATTTTGTCAATTTCATCAAGGAAGACGATGCCGTTCTGTTCGACGTTTTGCAGCGCACGAATTTTCAGATCCTCCTCGTTAACCAGTTTCATAGCTTCTTCTTCGGTCAACAACTTCATCGCCTCACGAATTTTCAACTTACGCTGGGTACGGCGAGCGTTGCCGACATTCTGGAACATGTTCTGAATTTGAGAAGTAAGTTCTTCCATTCCTGGCGGAGCAATAATCTCCATATGAGCAGGCATCGCAGCAACATCTATTTCGATTTCTTTGTCGTCCAACTGCCCCTCACGCAGCATTTTACGAAATTTCTGGCGGGTGCCGTTTTCCTCAATCGTGGGCTTATCTTCCGCGCCGAAACCGAACTGGCTGTCTCGCGCCGGTGGCAGCAACTCATCCAACACACGCTCTTCCGCCGCATCCCGCGCTTGAGCCCTAACCTTGCGTGTTTCCTGCTCACGGGTCTGCTTGATGGCGGTTTCCGCCAGGTCGCGTACGATGGAGTCGACATCGCGTCCCACATAGCCGACTTCGGTAAATTTAGTGGCCTCAACTTTGATAAATGGCGCATTAGCTAGCTTCGCCAGTCGCCGCGCGATCTCGGTCTTACCAACGCCGGTGGGACCGATCATGAGGATGTTTTTCGGTGTAATTTCATGGCGGAGCGGCGCCGCCACCTGCTGGCGTCGCCAGCGATTACGCAACGCGACGGCAACCGCACGTTTAGCGCCATTCTGGCCGATGATGTGCTTGTCCAGTTCGTGGACGATTTCTTGGGGAGTCATGGGAGTCATGGGATATCTCTACTGCAACCGAGGTAAAGTCATGTGTCTTGACATGCTTACGCTAATACCTCGATAACATGATTTTGGTTGGTGTAAATACACAGGTCGGCGGCTACGGCCAGCGACTTGCTAACGATTTCCCTGGCCGATAATTCACTGTGTTCCAATAGTGCCCGTGCTGCCGCCTGCGCATAGGGTCCACCACTGCCGATAGCGACCAGACCGTGCTCCGGCTCCAGCACGTCACCGTTGCCGGTAATAATGAGTGATGCCTCGGCATCAGCCACCGCCAGCATAGCTTCTAACCGGCGCAGAACACGGTCCGTGCGCCAATCTTTGGCAAGTTCCACTGCGGAACGCAGTAAACGGCCTTGGTGTTTCTCCAATTTCGCCTCGAAGCGCTCGAACAGCGTAAACGCATCCGCTGTACCGCCGGCGAATCCGGCGAGAATGCCTTCATGATACAATCGGCGTACCTTGCGAGCAGTGGCCTTGACGACAATATTACCTAGGGTCACCTGACCGTCACCGCCCAGCGCCACTTGGCCATTGCGCCGAACGGAAAGTATGGTGGTCCCACGAAATTGCTCCATAATTACTTAATCCTTAAAGCCATAATTACCCGGAAAATCGTTTACATTACCCTATGATCGCGACGACGCATGGTCCACCGCCACGAGGGAATACTCTGGTAGATGTGGGCGGATAACCAACTTTTAAAGAGCGACGGAAGGAAATGCGCCAACATCGAGAAGGTTCGCGTGGAACGGCCCAGATCACGCGTACCGAAACGCGCAATAGCCACCGAACAACAATACAACTCGCGCTAGTAACACCAACAGAAGGCTAACCCACAAATCGCTGCAACGTCGCGGCCACACGGTTGACGTAACCACCGCCGAATAACCGCACGTGGACGAGCAACGGGTAAAGGTTGTAAATATCTCGCTTCACGCCCAGGAAAGCAGGAGATATCTCTCGTCGCTCATGGTAGCTCTGAAAAAAGGTGTCACCGAATGTATTGAAGAAGGTAATAAACGCCAGTTCGATTTCGGGATCGGCGAAATAAACTGCTGGGTCGATCAAACCAGTGATTTTTCCACCCTCCGCCAAGACATTACCGCCCCAAACGTCGCCATGGATCAGTCCGGGCCGTATTGGCTCATCGATCCAGTTGGATAATCGACCGGCTAGCGTCTCCAGCGACCTCACCAGCGTCGTCGACAGCTGCCCGGCATCAAATGCTTGACGCGTCATGTTCAGCAATCGCCGGGTGGCAAAAAACTCTAACCAACTGGCGGCGTAAGAATTGGGTTGAGGCAAACCGCCAATCACGGTATCAAATTCAAAACCATAGGCGTTATGAGAAATGTCGTGGAGTTCGCTGAGCAACACCGCGGCGTGGCGCTCCGCCGCGTCGCCGAGGAACGACGATCCCGGCAACCAAGTCATCAACAGGAAGCCAACATCATAACCCAGCGGTCGAGGTGCTGGTAGCCGCGTCTGCCGTGCTAGATAATCGAGCATCCGCCCTTCCACCGCTAACGCGCCAGAAGCGGTGTGATCGATCTTGACGACATAGCGACTATCACCAACACGTACGCTGTAGACGTCACCGACGCAACCACCGGACAACGGCTGGATGTCTCGCGGCGCGGCCCCCAGAATAGTGGCAACCTTCGTGCCAATAGTTGATGGAATCATGGAAAACTCATAGATCACTGGTCAGCGTGACCACCATGACCACGGTTCGCGTGGCGCATTATCACCATGAAACCGGGGCTGTTCAGGTATAATTTCAGTTTTGATCGCAAAGGATGGCTGTAATGCAAGCGCATTATCCCCCCGCCGACATTGAGCCGCAAATTCAGGAACACTGGGAACGGCAGAGCGTCTTCCGGGCCATCGAAGATAACCATCGGCCGAAATACTATTGCCTGTCCATGTTCCCTTACCCGTCGGGCAAGCTGCACATGGGGCATGTTCGCAATTACACTATCGGCGACGTGTTAGCCCGTTATCACCGGATGAAAGGCTATAACGTCTTGCAGCCTATGGGCTGGGACGCCTTCGGCCTTCCTGCGGAAAACGCGGCAATTCAAAATCGTGTTGCACCAGCCACCTGGACTTACGCAAATATCGACGACATGCGTGGCCAGTTAAAACGACTAGGTCTCGCCATAGATTGGAGCCGAGAGTTCGCCACCTGCCAGCCACAATACTACCGTTGGGAGCAATGGTTGTTTACCCAACTTTTCGAAAAAGGTCTCATTTACAAAAAAACCGCGCCGGTCAATTGGGATCCGGTAGACCAGACAGTGCTTGCCAACGAGCAAGTCATTGATGGCCGTGGTTGGCGCTCCGGCGCGCTGGTGGAAAAACGTGAAATCCCCATGTATTTCATGAAAATTACCGCCTACGCTGAGGAACTGCTCGCCGATCTGGATCAGCTATCCGACTGGCCAGAACCTGTAAAAACGATGCAGCGCAATTGGATTGGCAAGAGCGTGGGGGCCGAGGTACGCTTCGCCGTTGAGGGTAGCGAGGACATAATCAATGTATTCACAACCCGTCCCGACACACTTATGGGTGTGACTTATGTCGCCGTTGCCGCCGAGCACCCACTAACAACGGCGGCGGCTCGAGACAATCCCGACCTAGCTGCCTTTGTCGAACAATGCAAGCACGGCGGCGTGGCAGAAGCAGAGCTCGTCACCCAGGAAAAAAAAGGTATGCCGACTGGCCGCGCCGCCATCCATCCACTGACTGGCGAAACCATCCCAATCTGGGTCGCTAACTATGTGCTTATGGGCTATGGTGAAGGCGCGGTCATGGCGGTACCAGCCCACGACGAACGAGATTTTGACTTCGCCCTCCGCTATGGATTACCCATCAAAGCGGTCATCAAACCGATGAACGACGAACTGTCTTTACCGCTAGCACACGCCTTCGTCGAGCGCGGCAAGTTGTTTGACTCTGGCGAATTTTCTGGTCTGGCTTCGAATCTCGCCGGAGAAAAGATAACAGCAGCCCTAGAAAACTATCACCAAGGCGGGCGGAAGGTACATTACCGCCTACGCGATTGGGGCATTTCCCGTCAGCGTTATTGGGGCTGTCCTATCCCAGTTATCCATTGCCCCACTTGCGGCGACGTGCCTATCCCGGCGAAGGATTTACCGGTGGTGCTGCCGGAGGACGTCACGCTCAGCGTCGGTTTCCCGCTGAAGAAAATGGCGGAATGGAGCCAAACGCACTGTCCTCGATGTGGCGACAACGCTACACGAGAAACCGACACTATGGATACGTTTGTTGAGTCCTCTTGGTATTTCGCCCGCTACGCCAGCCATGATTGCCAGGACGCCATGGTGGATGAGCGCGCGCATTATTGGCTACCGGTTGATCAGTATATCGGCGGTATCGAGCATGCTATTCTACATCTGCTATACGCGCGCTTCTTTAACAAGTTAATGCGCGACATGGGGCTGCTAAAAACTGACGAACCATTCACTCGTCTGTTGACCCAGGGCATGGTGCTAAAAAACGGCACCAAAATGTCCAAGTCCAAGGGCAATACCGTTGACCCTCAAGCGCTAATCGACCGATACGGCGCTGATACCGCTCGCCTGTTCATGATGTTTGCCGCGCCGCCAGAACAATCTCTAGAATGGTCAAGTACCGGCGTTGAGGGCGCATCCCGCTTTCTCAATCGATTATGGAAAATAGTATTCGACCATGTAAAATCAGGCATTGTAACTGCCTATCAGGAAGGCGTACTGACGACGGAACAAAAAGCGCTGCGTTTCCAGTTGCATCGAACACTGCACAAAATCAGCGATGACTATGGTCGACGTCAGACGTTCAATACCGCCATAGCAGCGGTCATGGAATTGATGAATAATCTCGCCAAGTTCCGCGATGACACTTTGACGGGGCGCCGAGTCACGCAAGAAGTCTTGGAAAAAACAATGTTAATGCTCTCGCCGATTACGCCACATATCTGCCAAGCGCTATGGGCCGAGCTGCGCCCAGGCACTGATCTGCTCGATATGGCTTGGCCCGAAATCGACACCGCTGCCCTGGCACAAGACGAAATCACGCTGGTGATCCAAGTAAACGGCAAATTACGTGGATCCATCACTGTGGCCAAAAATATCGACCAAACCACCGCTGAACAACTGGCACTAAACCTCACAGCGGTACAAAAATATATCGAAGACAAAACGATAAAAAAAATCATCATGGTACCAGGCCGGCTCATTAACATCGTGGTGTAAAACCCGTCGACCGCCCCGGTAAGCGGCGCAATCCACAGGAGAAACCAACGTGCGTATTATTTTTATTAGCCTTTTTACCTTACTGCTTTCCGCTTGTGGCTTTCACCTTCGTGGTTTCGGCGTTGGCGGCGCCGCCCTGCCATTTAAAACGCTTTATGTGTACGCACAGGCCTACCCAGCACTTGCTGCGGAGGTAACGCGCGCTGTTGCATCCAGCGGCAACACCCAGGTCGTCAATCATCCTCAGGAAGCACAAGTAATCTTGCAACTCACCGAAGTTCGCCGGGAAAAACGCATTCTCTCCTTGAATAGCAGCGGCCGGGTGAACGAATTCACGCTAATTTATCGATTCTCATTTGTTTTGAAAAACCGGGATGGCCGCATCTTACTGGCACCACAGCAAATTGCACAAACGCAGGATTTCTCCTTCAATAATACTGAAATCTTGTCGAAAGAAGCTGAAGAAGCGCAACTCTACATCAACATGCGGCGTAACGCTGTACAGCAACTGCTGCGCCGCCTAAGTTTTGCCAAAGCAAAACACACACGAGGTGAAACCAGAAACCACAACACAACACCGAAAACGGCAAGGCAAAAACAACCAGCCCGATGAAGATTCCTGCCGACCGCTTGGGTCAACAATTAGTGCGAGGACTTGCACCACTATATACCGTCTACGGTGATGAACTGTTACTGGCGCTGGAGGCGGCCGACGCTATCCGTCTCCGGGCGCGGCAAGCGGGATTTGGCGAGCGGGAGCTGTTCACCGTTGATAACAAATTCAACTGGCGCACATTGAAAATAAGCGGCGATAGCCCCTCGTTATTCGCGACGCAACGATTGCTGGAAATTAGGATTCCATCTGGCAAACCTGGTGTCGAAGGTGGTCGCGCGATGGAAGCTCACTGCGCCGCCTTACCACCGGAGACGCTGACGCTGGTTATTCTACCCAAACTCGACCATCAGGCACAAAAATCCAAGTGGTTTAAGGTGCTGGATAAAACCGGTGTTAGCGTCGTGGCCACACCGGTGGAACGATGTCACCTGCCCCGCTGGATTGAACAACGATTGGCTCGCCAACAACAGAGTGCCGCATCGCATACGTTGCAATTTATCGCGGATCGAGTGGAGGGTAATTTACTAGCGGCGCACCAGGAAATTCAAAAACTGGGGTTACTTTACCCGCCAGGAAAGTTATCGTTTGAGCAGGTCAAAAACGCCGTACTGGATGTTTCCCGTTATGACGTATTTAAACTGGCCGACGCGATTCTGCAAGGTGAAGCGGCTCGCGTCGTTAAAATTCTGGACGGCTTGAAAAGCGAAGGAACTGACCCGATTCTCACGCTGTGGATGCTGGCACGAGAAATCCGTAGCCTGGCTAATATCCACTTTGCCATCGCCGATGGAATGCCCTTAGCACAAGCGCTGCGGGCCGAAGGTGTATGGGAATCACGTCACACACTCACCCGGCAAGCGCTCCAACGATTATCCCCCGCCGTGCTGACCACCGCGCTGCGTCACGCCACGGAAATTGACCGAACAGTTAAAGGCCTAGCCCGGGGTGATGCGGGGGACATGCTGTTACACTTGGCACTGATGCTGGCGCAAGGCCATGCGGATCAAACGATATGGACAACGTAGCATCCATCGCCAGCAACTCAGATTTATTAACGAAGTGAGCAAAGACACCGCGATTACCCGGCACACCGGAGAGGCGCCGAAGGGAAGCGCATCGCACGGATAACACCTTAATCACTTGCCCATCAAAGCACGAGGAACTGCCATGGATATTAAACATTATACACAAAACGTTGGCCGCCGAGCGCGAGAGGCTTCTCGATTGATCGCCCGCGCTGACACCAACACGAAAAACCGCGCATTGATCGCGATGGCCCACGCCATCCAGCAAAACGGCGAAAAATTGCTGGCGGCCAACGCCGAAGATATTGAATATGCGCGAGCCAATGGGCTAGATGAAGCGCTTCTTGATCGTTTAGTACTCACAGAAAAAACGGTGGCGACCATGGCGGAAGGTGTATTACAAATTGCCGCGCTGCCAGATCCGGTGGGAGAAATTAGCGGTCTTCACTACCGCCCCTCGGGAATCCAGGTTGGCAAAATGCGCGTCCCACTCGGTGTCATCGGCATTATTTATGAAGCGCGGCCCAATGTCACCGTAGATGCCGCCGCCCTGTGCCTGAAAGCGGGAAATGCTGCTATATTACGCGGCGGATCGGAAGCCGTTCGTTCCAACCAGGCAATCGCGGCCTGCGTACGGGAAGGATTAGATGTCGCTGGTCTACCAGAGGCGGTGGTGCAAGTGATCGAGACAACCGATCGCGCCGTGGTCGGCGAACTGATTACCCTCAACGAATCTATCGACATCATTATCCCTCGCGGTGGCAAGGGGCTGATAGAACGGATTACCCAAGAAGCGCGGATTCCCGTAATAAAACACTTGCACGGCATCTGTCATGTGTATATTGACGACAAAGCCGATCAGGAAAAAGCAGTACGCATTGCCGACAACGCGAAAACACAGCGTTATGGCACCTGTAATACCATGGAAACCCTGCTGGTTGCGCAAGACATAGCCCCATCGGTTTTACCTCGGCTGGCAAAGATTTACGCGGATAAGGGCGTGGCACTACGCGGCGACCAAGCCGCACGCGCGCTAGTTAAAACAATGGATGCCGCCACCGAGGAAGACTGGCACACCGAGTATTTGGCGCCGATTCTGAGTGTACGAATAGTTAACGGGATCAACGAGGCGATCGAGCACATTAACACGTATGGCTCGCAGCACACTGACGCCATTGTCACCGAGGACTATAGTCGGATTCAACGCTTCTTGCGCGAGGTGGACTCCAGCTCGGTAATTGTTAATGCGTCGACCCGCTTTGCTGATGGCTTTGAATATGGTTTGGGTGCGGAAATCGGCATTTCCACCGACAAAATCCACGTGCGCGGTCCTGTAGGACTGGAAGGGCTAACCAGCCAGAAGTACATTGTGCTGGGCGATGGAAATGTGCGCACGTAGACGCCACGTACGCGCTTAGCAATGACAGAGCCATCGCCAACATCACCTGGAGACGCTCCAGTGGAAACCCCATCGCGAACCGCCGACTTAAGATGTCCTCGACGCGCGTATTTTATTCACTAGGGCGGTCGTCGAGCGCGGGTGAACAAACGGAATAGAGTGCACCGTGCCCCCCCATTCCATCACTGCGGGCGCACCCACGATATCGGCCACAACCCAGTCCCCGCCTTTGGCTAAAACATCCGGTCGGCATCCAAGAATCAAGTTGAGTGGGGTATCGTCGTCGAACCAGGTAACTAAGGATACAGATGCCAACGCCGCTAACACTGCCATACGATCTGTTAATGGATTGATGGGCCGATCAGCCCCTTTCGCCAAACGCCTTACCGAGGAATCACTATTCATTCCCACCACCAAACAAGCGCCAAACGCGCGCGCCTGCGCCAGATACGTCACGTGACCACGGTGAAGAATATCGAAACAACCGTTGGTAAAAACCCAGGGGTGCGGCAATGCGACCAACCGCTGTGACAATAGCGCTGGCTCGCAAATTTTCGCTTCAAAATCTGGTAACGAATACACGTTCTCGTCGCCTTTACTGAGACGTCGCTGTGTTCATGTACTGAAATACCGTGACGACTTTCTTCACGCCGCTGGTAGTTCGCGCTATTTTCACCGCATCAGCGGCTTCCTGGTGCGTCACCAGTCCCATTAAATAAACAACACCGTCCTCGGTCACTACTTTGACATAAACCGGTGAGAACTTACCGGCGTCAACGAAACGCGCGATAACCTTAGACATCAGGTAGACATCATGACTCCGTGACGAAAAAGAGGTTGGTGCCGCCACGGTGATCTCGTCGACGATCCCACGAACATCGGGAATCGTCCGAACAATTTGCGCCACGCGCCGTTTTAACGCCGCAGTTGGCGCCTCCCCCGTTAGCAACACGACGTAATTGTAGCTCGTAGCATTCACATGCACCTGGTTTTTAAGTTGCTTACCGAGCCGACCCGCCGCTTTAAATTCGATTTCCTGATCTTCGATGAACGTACCGGTAGAACGGCGATCACTCGCGATCACAGCACCGCCGGCAGCGCCGACCACGATCACAGGAAAACATCCCTGTAGCGCAGGCAACATCAAAATCAGGAATAGCCAAACGGATATTCGCATCTATTCGTCTCCCAGTAACAAACAATCGATCCCGTCGCACAAGCAATGAATCGCCAGTAAATGAATTTCCTGGATGCGCGCAGTGCTGTTGCCAGGAACACAAAGATCAACATCCCCCGCCTGTAATAGTTCCGCCATCTGGCCACCGCCTTTACCAGTTAACGCTACCACGGTCATTTCTCGCTCATGAGCGGCATCGATCGCCCGTACCAAATTACGCGAATGCCCACTACTAGAAATAGCCAACAACACATCCCCCGGCTGGCCTAGCGCTAGCACCTGCTTGGCGAATACCTGCTCATATGCGTAATCATTGGCGATCGCCGTCAACGTCGATGAATCAGTCGTCAACGCGATTGCCGCCAAGCCAGGGCGTTCCCGCTCGAAACGATTCAGCAGTTCAGCTGAAAAATGTTGCGCGTCCGCCGCCGACCCGCCATTGCCACAACTGAGGATTTTTCCGTCTGCCATAAGGCATTCCACCATCCGTTCAGTCGCTATCGCCAGCGGCTCCGCGATGCAGTCAGCCGCCTGGAGTTTCAGCTGGGCACTTTCGGTAAAGTGTTGGTTGATTCTTGCGATTAATTCCATAATCCGTCCCAATTAGCTGCCAAAGGCATCTTTGATCCACTCAATGCGTTGGCACGCCGTTCCGTCCAGTCCGTCCAGCAGCACTGCGTCGAAGCGACAAAGCGGTAAACGCCCTTGGTCACGTAAATAGTGTTGCGCGGTTTTCAGCAGACGCTGTTGCTTGTGCCACGTAATGCTTTCGGCAGCGCCACCGAACATTCTATTGCGCCGCAATCGCACTTCGACAAACACTAACGCCGCACTGTCACGCATAATTAAATCAATCTCTCCAAAACGGCAACGATAATTAACCTCGATCAACAGGAGCCCTTGGCGCCGCAAAAATTGTGCCGCCTGCTTCTCCGCCACGGCACCGGCACGATTCATGGCCCCGCCGAATCGTCCACTTTCACCCGTCCCTGATCGAAAACGGCAGGAAGCAGTTGACGAATAAAATGATGCGCTCCCACCAATTTTATTCTGCCGGTCACCCCGTCCAAATCAATTGCCCCAGGCGGCGTACCATGCATCATCAGATTAATTAAACGAAAAGCGTCGATTCCCAAGGCGTAAAACCGCTGACGCTCTAGTGAGACCGAGCCACCTAGACGTGGATATGTCATAACAGCGGCATTATCTGGTTGCAACAACCATGGCATATCAAGAAAATGCACACCAGATAAATCAATGTTCTTCAGGGTGCGACGACTACCATAAACCATCGACGTCGCATAAAGCGGCAACGTATTTCCGAGGTAAGGACGCACCAGCCTAGCGCGACGCGCGCCCGTAGCGATAAAAATCATATCCGCCGGATAATCCCCTAAATTATCGTGTAATGTAGACAGGTCAGCTAAATCAGTGGAAAAATTCACCTGCGCAACCACCGTACCTCCGAGACGATTCCATTCGTCAAAAAACGCCTGTTGGATCCTTTTCGCCAAAGGCGTATTCGCGGTCAGTATAATTACTGAACGCCGCCCCTCGGCAAAAGCATGCTGCGCCATTTGGCGGGCCTCGTCCTCCACCGACAAACTAAACAGGTAAAATCTGGGAGGAAGCACAACATGATCATCTCGACCGGGAACATTCAGTGTCAATGTTGGTTCTGTGGCAAGACCGCTACGCACTAGAGCGGTAACCGCATTTCGCGTCAATGGACCGATGATCGCTTGATTTCCGTCTTGCACCGCCTGGCGGTAGGCTGACAAAATATCGCCGGTCTGGTCGCTAGTAGGGTAGACTTTCACCGTTAGCTTTGGCACACCGGTTTGCAGGTTGCTCGCCGCCAAAACCCCGCGCTGCACCGCATCCGCCGCCGAGCTGAAGTCAGCCGACTTAAGCGGCAGCAATAACGCCACCTGAGCCGACCGAGGAATTCCCCGCTGGACAAGACCGCCGCCGTTGCCGCTTTCCAGGGGAAACGTCTGCGCCACCGGCGCTTGTGCCGCCGCCCGCACCACTGCAGCAGGTTTGGCCGATGAAGTCACTGCGCCGCGCTCGGGCGTAACCGCACAGCCATTTAACGTAAAAACGATCAGCACCAGCAAAAACAGGAGTAGCCGTTGCATAATCAAAGGACCCTCTCGACTAAGAAAGGAACATTATATGTGGTTGCCACACCGATTGGTAATCTGAAGGACATCACCTTACGTGCCTTAGATATCCTAAGGTCAGTAGATCTTATTGCCGCTGAGGATACCCGGCACTCAGCACACCTGCTAAAGCACTACGCTATCGCCACCCGATGCCTCGCCTATCATGAGCACAACGAACAAAGCGCCGCCGCCAAATTGCTCCAGCGCTTGGATGAAGGCAAAACCATCGCGCTAATCAGCGATGCTGGTACGCCAGGAATCAGTGATCCAGGCACGATTCTCGCTGGCAAAGCACGTGCAGCCGGCCATCGGGTCGAACCCATTCCCGGACCGAATGCGGCGATCGCCGCCCTATCTGTAGCTGGTGCTTCTATCCCACATTTTTTATTTTATGGTTTCCTTCCCCCAAAAAAAGAAACGCGGCGACGAATATTGGCTACGTTAAGCGATTTCCCCTACTGGCTCGTATTTTATGAATCACCTCACCGAATTAAAACGTGCTTGGCAGATCTGGCAACGGTATTGGGTGGTCAGCGACCAATCGTCATCGCACGCGAACTGACAAAAACGTTTGAGAATGTTCACACCACCAATTTAGACGAGGCCATTACCTGGATTGAAGCTGATAGCCACCGACAAAAAGGAGAATTTGTTTTACTAATTGCTGGCAAGGAAAAAATGCCGGACACAGACGAAGGCGAAGATGTACAAAGGTTACTCGGCGTTTTATGCCAAGAACTACCCACGAAACAAGCGGCGCGACTGGCCGCAACCATCACGGGGAAAAAGAAAAACGCCTTATACCGTATTGCACTACAATTAAAATTAGCTGAAGAGCATTAATCTTCATGCCGGTAGCTTGTTTATATTAATCAGGCCCACTCAAAAACAGCAGTACATTCGTAGGCGCAACGCCGCATTGCCCATAAAGTTTGCGACAACTTGCACTATGTGCCTTGGGAATAACGCAAGGCATTGGCAAAAGACCCGCGTGCTATTTATGCCGCCCCCACGCTTGAAGCGCCGGAAGTTGCTTTACAGGCATTTTCTTAACACCGGTTGGAAACAGCCATTGAATCAAATTATAATTTTAACGGGTGGCGGGTAGAGAGACTCTCTCAGCTTAACCAACAGTTACACGGTTTATTGGACATTCTCAAAACCGGTAACTGTCAGATTAAGTTGAACTACTACAATTTACGATTCCCCACCCAACGCCAGCATCAGACTGTTTAACCGACGCACAAAAGCGGCGGGATCGTCTAGCTGCCCACCTTCGCTCAGCGCCGCTTGATCGAACAGAATCTGGCTCCAATCGTCGAAACGTTCGCCCGCCATTTCACTGTGAAGTTTGCTCACCAGCGGATGATGGGGGTTGATTTCCATAATTGGTTTAGATTCGGCAACTGCTTGTCCAGCCGCCTTGAGCATCCGCTCTAGATTGGCACCGAGATCTGGACCATCGACCACAAGGCAGGCGGCAGAATCGGTTAACCGGTGAGTCACGCGCACCTCCTTCACTCGCTCGCCCAACGCCGCCTTGATTTTATCCACGACTGGCTTAAATGTGTCGGCGTCTTTTTGCTGAGTTTGTTTTTCCTCGGCGTCTTCCAGCGCTCCCAGGTCGAGCGCATCCTTGGCAACGGATTGCAATGGTTTATCCGCGAATGTGGGCAAACTCGACACGACCCATTCATCCACCCGATCGGATAGCAAGAGCACTTCGATATCTTTCCGCCGAAATATTTCTAGATGCGGGCTGTTTTTCGCAGCAGCAAATGAGTCAGCGGTAATATAATATATATTATCTTGGCCTTCCTTCATCCGGCCAACGTACTCCGCCAACGACACCGCTTGAACATCACTATCGTTAACTGTAGATGAAAATCGCAGCAGCTTGGCGATGCGCTCACGATTGGCGGAATCTTCGCCAATGCCTTCTTTCAGAACCAACCCAAACTCTTTCCAGAAACGCGCGTATTTTTCTTGATCGTTCTCTGCCAAGTCTTCTAACGCACCCAGTAATTTTTTCACCGAACCGCCACGGATCGCGTCGATATCTTTGCTATGTTGAAGAATTTCTCGAGAAACATTCAACGGCAGATTATTAGAGTCGATCACACCACGGACAAAGCGCAAATAGGCCGGCATCAACTGCTGAGTATCTTCCATAATGAATATGCGCCGGACGTAGAGTTTAACGCCATGGGAGCGATCCCGATCCCACAAATCAAAGGGTGCGTGCGCTGGAATATACAGTAGTTGAGTATATTCCTGACGACCTTCCACTTTACTGTGAATGCGTAATAGCGGCGACTCGAAATCATGCGCAATATGTTTATAAAACTCATCATATTGCGCATCGGTGATTTCGTCCTTCGATCTTGCCCAAAGGGCATTCGCCTGGTTGACGGTTTCCTCTTCATCCTTGTCTTCCGCCTTCATCCGGATGGGTAAGGTAATGTGGTCGGAATATTTGCGGATAATTGTGCGCAACCGCCAGCCGTCGAGAAATTCATCTTCACCTTCGCGAAGGTGAAGCACGATTTCCGTACCCCGGCTGGGCTTCTCGATGGTTTCCACAGAGAACTCGCCTTCCCCGGCCGAGGACCAACGCACACCATGCTCCGCCGTTAATCCCGCGCGACGCGTCGTCAAGGTCACTTGATCAGCGACAATAAACGCCGAATAGAACCCCACACCGAATTGACCGATTAAGTGCGCATCTTTCGCCTGATCGCCAGTTAGCGAGCGGAAAAATTCATGAGTACCAGATTTAGCAATAGTGCCTATATGCTCAATCACTTCGGCACGTGACATACCGACACCGTTATCGGTAATGGTCAGCGTACGCGCTGACTTGTCCAGGGCGACCCGAATTGTCAGTTCACTATCGCCCTCGAACAGTGCGTCGTCACTCAGCCCCTCGAAGCGTAGCTTGTCGCACGCATCAGAAGCGTTGGAGATGAGTTCGCGCAAAAAAATTTCTTTATTGCTATAGAGAGAGTGAATCATCAGTTTCAACAACTGAGAAACCTCCGTTTGGAAACCAAGAGTTTCTTTATGCTGGGTTGCGGCTGTCATGGATTGTTATTGCTCCTTACAGAATACTTTAGGACAAGCGGTTATATGGGGATGAATCTCGCTAGCTTCAAGTGTCTCGGAAAAACGAAGCATATCAAACCAGCGTAACACGATCACGCCCCGATCACTGATAGTGACAAATTTGGTTGCGGCCCGCTTTTTTTGCTTGGTAGAGGGCGTTATCCGCATGAGCAATCAGTAGGCTGGCATCTACACCCGGCTTAGGCCGTAGCGTAGCTGTCCCGATACTGACGGTGAGGCGCGTTAATGAGAGACGAGACGCCGGATGCGGAATAGCCAGCGCGTCAATCTGGCGTTGCAAGTGGACAGCGATCTGACGAACGCCGTCAGCATCCGTCTCGGGCAAAACGACGACAAATTCCTCACCGCCATAGCGTGCGGCCAGGTCGCTGCCTCGCTTCAGTGTGTCACTCACCGCTCGCGCCACTTGGCACAAGCACTGGTCGCCCCCTTGATGGCCGAGTGCGTCGTTGTACTGTTTAAAATAATCAATATCCAGTAGTGCAAGTGAGATTGATGACTCGTTACGAATAGCACGACGAAACTCGTAGGCCAAATGCTCGTCAAAACGACGGCGGTTGGCGATGCCGGTCAGTCCATCTAGATGTGTATAGCGGCGCAATTGTAACGCTTGCTCGCGTAACACGTGCTCTCTGACCGCCGCCGCGGTCACGTCGAAAATTTGCAACATACCGTGGCGCGGCATCGCCGCCACCTCCACCGGCATCACATAAATTTGCTGTTGTAAGCGCTGCCCCGCCCCCCGTGGAGTGGCTTTGGCATATAGTGGGAAAGGGGCTTTGTTTAGTGATTGAGAAAGCAAGCTAGCGCAACCAGCGTACAATGCCGCCCGAATTGCCAGATGCGCCCGCCCGCCGCTCATGTCGGGAAAAACATTCACAAATTTCTGCCCGCACGCGGTCGATGAGGCAATGCCGGAGGCCGTGGCCAGCCACTGGTTCCACATAACGATGGTTTCGGTTTCATCCACCACCAGTAAGCCGGTCATCGCAGAGTGAAGAACGCTGCTGAGTAGATTGAATTGTTGGCTCGACGAGCCATCCATGACGCGCAACTTACGCAGCCGACCGACCGATAAAATGGTCAATATGCTGCGTTAGCTCCTGAAAAGACGGAACATCCATCAGGAAGGCCATATGGCCGTGAATGGCATTTTTTTCCAAAGTAAAATCAATAAACAGCAACATTACCACGTCATCACCATCAGACGCGGCTGATTCTGTATCGATTAATTCGGCAAAGGTACCACGACGATGGCTAGGTAAAGAGCTTTTAAACTCACAACCAAATAGGTTACCTAAAGTGCCAACGCAGGAGTTGAGAATGATATTGCCAATCTCAGTCATCGCCTCCTGCTCCAACTCGGACATCTCGGTTAGCGGAATCTCATCGCCGACGAGTAGCCGCACCAATTCCAAGCTTTTATCCTCGGGAAACATTAGCAGCGCGTTGGTATTCAAGCAACCACTAAACCGCTGGACAACGCCGCTCACCACCTTGCCAGGCGCACCACTAAGCCGCCGCGCCGCCTCCACGCGACTAAGAAATTTAATGGATGGCACAGATAGCAAAATTTCGTCGTTCACCATTTGACTCATGGTCGCCGCCGCCCGTCCTACACCGATATTAAAAATCTCGGTGATAGCATCGTGTTGCGGTTCATTCAGTGGAAACATCAGACGACTCCACCAGCGCCAAAATAGCCGCAACACTATCCGCCTTAATCGGTTTAGTAATAAAACTGCATCCCAACGCTTCGGTTTTACGTCGCACCGGTTCCTGAACATTCGCCGTTAATAGCGCCATAGGCACTGAAACACCTAACTCTTGCAAACGCTCAGCAAGCTCTAGCCCATTCATGCCAGGCATGTTGTAATCAATAGTCACCAAATCAGGCATCACCGCCGCTACGCTAGCCAACGCCTCATCACCCTGGGTCGCCTCGGCAATATGCCACCCGGGACGCTGCGCGAGAATCATGGCTTTAATCATCATTCGTGACACCCTACTATCATCTACCACCAAAACTCGTTTACGTTCCGCACACATCGTATTGCCTCATCAAACCAACTGCCATATGACAAATAAATAATAAAAATCAACCGGATAGATTATAACACGGTTTCCCATCAAGCGCTTAGCGCCACGCGCCCTGAATAAATTTTTCGGCCCACAATAACCCTATCACGGTTTTTCCATCGGTAATCCGCCCATCACGAATCCACTCCATGGCGTCGGCTAACGGCACGGAAATCACATCCAGAAACTCATCGGCATCCCGGCAATGCCCCCGCTGACACAAGCCTTCCGCTAGATAAAACGTTATCTGTTCATTGGAATAACCAATACACGGGTGTATTTTTGCCAGATAACGCCAGTGCGTCGCCTCGTAGCCAGTTTCCTCTCGAAGTTCGCGGCGGCCACAAGTCAGCACCGCTTCACCCTGATCAATCTTTCCAGCGGGCAGCTCGAAAAAATCCTGTCGTAGCGGATAACGGAACTGACGCACCAGCACCACTTCACCCGTATCTAGCCAAGGTACAATCGCCACCGCACCAGGATGAATAATGTATTCACGTCCAGTTACTTGGCCATCTGGCAACGTCACCTGGTCAGCTTTCACGTGCAGCAATCGCCCTTGGTACACCGTTTGCGACGATAATAAGGTCTCATCCAACCGGGACATCACCCTGTTTTCTTCTTCTACGGACATATCGCCTCCCCTATCAAGTGGTCCACTCGAAAACACGCGATCATCGTTGCGAAGAAACGTGACACTGTATCTTTTAGCTTTTTAACGCGTAAACTCCGGCCACATTCTCGCGATCAACCATGAGCGCACCTAATCAGCTTACGGTGAGCACGAAAATACGATATCGTTGAGAAACTCGAGGAGCGATCCACGAAGGCGATGCCTTTCAACGACGTTTCCACGAGAAATTTCATTGAACGATAGCGCGAGCTATCGGCTATAAAATAGCAACCACTCTCTAGGGATGCGATGGTGGTGTCCGCCAACCATCAAAGAAATACGTGCGCACCAGTCACCACGCAAACAGCATGCGCTGGTTCCGGTGACCGGTACTCGCTTACCGCGGCAAGACGTGCATTAGGCTGCCGCGACTGTGTGACGCCACAAGTAACGGTAGATGAATCCCGGTGAAGCGAACACCAAGAAAAGTGCAGAGGTCGTCACATAAAATTCCCATCGCTGGTGATGCACCGGCCCAATGCGCCCCTCCACCAGGTAAGCGATGACGCCACTAACAAAATACCAGGTTACCAATTCCAGCGCGCGCCACTGCCCCGCTTTGCGGCCACTCTTTAACGGCAGCAGAAGGAATAAACGCTCGTTTAGAAACGGCAAATTCGCCGCTACGCCAGCCACAATTAGTACAAAATAAATACTTGTTATCATTTCGGTATCACAAAGAAAGTTGAATGGAATGAAGGCACAAGGCAATCAATGGTTGAGGCAACACACCCAACGCAAGAATACTGAGGCCATTAAGGCTCAATAGCACACGCGCATCCGTTCCCATTTGGAGTGGTTCATGATCCAAAGGTTCATCGAAATACATTAACTTCACCACGCGCAAATAGTAAAACGCGCCAATTAACGCGAAAATCACGGCAGCAACGACCAGCCAGGTGAAGCCAGCTTGCAACGCCGCCTGTAATACTAGCCATTTAGCGTAAAAACCTACAGTAGGCGGAATTCCCGCCATAGAAAAAACTATCAACAGCATGATAAACGCATACCACGGGCTGCGCTTGTTCAACCCTTTCAGATGCTCTAGCCGCTCCGCGTCAAAGCCACGACGAGACAATAACAACAGCACACCAAACGCACCCACTGTCATCAGCACATAGACCACCACATAAAACATTGCCGCGCCGTAACCGGCCATCGAACCACTCAAGAAACCCAGCAGCAAATAACCCATGTGAGAAATAGTGGAATACGCGAACATCCGCTTGATATTGGTCTGAGCAATGGCTGCAATGTTCCCAACAGCCATGGATAACAGCGCCAGAATCACCAGCATCCCCTGCCAATCGGCGATACCTCCTTGCAGCGCTTGAATTAGCAAGCGCAGCACAAAGGCGAATGCCGCTAGCTTAGGCGCCGACCCAATAAATAGGGTAATCGCAGTCGGTGAACCTTCATAAACATCAGGCACCCACATATGGAACGGTACCGCGCCTAGCTTAAAAGCCAGACCGGCGACGATAAACACGAGACCCGTCACAAATAACAGATGATGCTGGCTGCTTTGCTGGATGATGGCTAGGGCAATCTGCTGATTATATAAACTACCGGTTGCGCCATAAACGAGCGACATACCGTAAAGCAATAGACCTGACGCCAACGCGCCCAGCACAAAGTACTTCATCGCCGCCTCTGTCGCGGCAACAGAATCGCGCTGTAACGCCACCAAAGCATAAAGGCTCAATGACATCAACTCTAACCCTAGATACATGACCAAGAAATGATTCGCAGAAATCATGATCATCATGCCCAGCATGGCGAACAATGTGAGGACAAAATACTCACCACGGAATAAGCCCCGCTGCATTAGATAGTCGCGGGAATACGTCAACACCACGAGCACGGTGAGGTAGAGAAGCAACTTCAGCACATCCGCCACCGGATCGGCGATAAACATGTGGTTGAATGTATAACTCGTTGCGCCAGTAAACGCTGTCAGAGTAAGCCACGCGACCACCACCAGCGTGAGCTGGGTCAGCACATAGGCGATCAGACGATTATTCTTCGCGAATGCATCCACAAGCAGAATGATGGATGCCATCACCAAAACAAATATTTCCGGTAAAACAGGAACCAGGTTAGGAACGACGGGGTTCATTAAATTTCCCTTAAGGCGCCAAGCTTACAGCTTGCTCTGGGCCACGTGATTGAGCAAATTGGCAACGGACACATGCATTACTTCGGTCACTGGCTTGGGATAAATCCCCATCGCTAGTACAGCGACGGCAAGTAACCCCAGCACCAGGAATTCGCGAGCAGAAATATCGCTCAATTTTTCCACCGCAGCGTTGCCGACCTTGCCAAAAATGACCCGCTTATACATCCATAGCGTGTAGGCCGCACCAAAGATCAGCGTGAGTGCTGCGGCAAAAGCAACCCAGAAGTTCGTTTGGATCGCCCCCATAATTACCATAAATTCACCGACGAACCCACTGGTGCCTGGTAACCCTGAATTAGCCATGGCAAACAACATGAGAAAAGCGGCGAATAACGGCATTTTGTTAGCCACGCCACCGTAATCAGCGATGTTACGTGTATGCATCCGGTCGTACAGTACCCCAATAGACAAAAATAACGCGCCAGAAATAAATCCATGAGAAATCATCTGTACCAAGGCACCTTCGACGCCGTAAGCGTTAAATAAGAAAATGCCGAGAGTGACAAACCCCATGTGGGAAATGGAGGAATAAGCGATCAGTTTCTTCATATCGGTCTGCGCCAACGCCACCAGACCGATATAGACCACCGCAATCAACGATAGGGTAATCATGACGCCAGCCAAGCGATGACTGGCATCCGGCACAATTGGCAGCACAAAACGGAGGAAACCATATGCACCGATTTTCAGCATCATCGCCGCCAGCACGACCGATCCACCGGTTGGCGCCTCCACGTGCGCGTCTGGCAGCCACGTATGCATTGGCCACATGGGCACCTTCACCGCGAAGGCGGTAAAGAATGCGATAAAAATCAGAATCTGTGCGGTTAACGGAATGGGAAGGCGGTAATAATCTAGAATATTAAAACTCCCGCCGGAGTGATTGTACAGGTAAACAAACGCCACCAGCATGAGCAACGAACCTAACAGCGTATAAAGGAAAAATTTAAACGCCGCGTATACCCGGTTCGGCCCGCCCCATATCCCGATAATGAGAAACATGGGGATTAGCATTGCCTCCCAAAACACATAGAACAGCATCGCGTCGAGAGAGGCGAATACTCCATTCATCAACCCTGACATAATGAGAAACGCGCCCATGTACTGCGCGACGTTCTTTTGGATGGATTTCCAGCCAGCAATCACCACCAACAAGGTAATGAAACTGTTAAGCAGCACGAACAGCACCGAGATTCCGTCCACTCCCAGGTAATAGTTCGCATTGATTGATTCGATCCATGGCCGCATTTCAACGAACTGCATACCGTTGCGCAGGGGATCGAATTGGGTATAAAGCGGCAGTGCCACCACCAATCCCACGATCGCCCCCAGCAACGCAATGATGCGCGCATACGACGCATTACGATCGCTGCCAGTGGCAAGTGTCAGCACGCCTGCCGCAATCGGCAACCATATTACCAGGCTCAACAAAGGTAGTCCGGAAGTCATAAACAGCCTATCTCAATCACACTCATGGCAACGGCAAAAACGCCGCATGGGTATGTATTACAGTCGAATGCGCATTGGACTGCATCTACGCGGCCCATCATCGCGTCACCCAGGTCAAAAAAACGAAAACGCCGATAATCATGGCAAACGCGTAATGATAAATATATCCCGACTGGAAACGGCGAATCGTGGTGGCGAGCCATCCCACCAGCCGTGCCGAGCCGTTAACCAAGACCCCATCAATAACTTTCATATCGCCCCAGCGCCATAACCCACGCCCAAGTCGGCGGGCACCTCCGGCGAAAAACCAAGCGTTGAATTGATCAAAACCATATTTCTGCTCCAGCACGGTATAAATGAAACCAGCGCCACGCTTAACCCGCTCCGCCGCTTGTGGCCGCAACCAATAAAAGTACCAAGCGGTGGCGATGCCAGCCAACGCCAGCCAAAAAGGTGGCGCGCTTACCCCATCAATGATAAATGGCAAGATACCGTGGAATTTCACACCCA
>VAOX01057043.1_pt1 | contig 30176 bp, 16 predicted proteins | sample 3393891 | NCBI WGS metagenome assembly VAOX01 (sample SAMN08290429, study PRJNA428436) | hydrothermal vent metagenome | isolation source: Deep-sea hydrothermal vent chimney | place: Indian Ocean: Southwest Indian Ridge | depth 2822 m m
CGCTAACTGGCAGGCACCCGCTTCCGGTTTTTCCCCCACAGGTTATTATTTGGATGTGGCTACCGATTCTTTGTTTACTTCAATAGTCAGCGGTTATGACCATTTGGACGTAGGACTTGTACTCACGAAAAAAGTTACCGGCCTTTCTCCAAAGACAAAATACTTCTACCGTGTCCAGGGATACGATACAGGCGGCAGCAGTAGCTATTCTAACATAATTAGTGCCACAACTTTGCCTTCCGTTTATGTTTTAACTGTGAGTACTGACAGTCTATTCTTACCGGCGGCAGCGAGCAGTCAGACCACATTTACCATAACTTCAACTATTCATTGGGAAATCCATAATGTGAACAACTGGTTATTGGTAAGCCCTTCCAGCGGAACGGGTAATGAGTCAATTACGGTTACGGCCGATAGTGCAAATAATTCTAAAAACAGAAGAACAGCAAAACTAACAATTTATGGTTCCGGGGTTGATACGCTTTCTGTGGTTATAACTCAGGATTATTTAAGTGCAATTTCCGAGTATAGTATTTCTGACCAAATCAAAGTATATCCAAACCCAACAGCACACACTCTTTTCATTAAATTAAAGGGCTTGAATCAAACGGTAAGTGGATTAAAACTAATGAATATGCAGGGAGAGACTGTGTTAACAGTTGGGAAGGCTAAAGCCAAATCCAATCTGATTCAAATTGATTTAATCCCATTTCCCAAAGGAATATATTACTTGTTTATTAAGTTGGACAAAGTAATAGCAGTAAAGAAAATTTTGATTTTAAAATAGGATCTGAGACTTCAGAACGTTTTTGTAGTAATCCATTATGAATACTGTATGAGCATGTTAGGTTTGTCAGCAATAGTTATCAGAGATTTAGTATCACCTAAAGGATGTGCTTATTATACATTACACGGGATAAATCAGGACAATTTTATCTATGTCAATACTCCGGTAATAATTTTATTAACCTGATTTTCAATCAGCTGTAGATGTTTCATAATAAGTGTAACTTATTGTGAAACAAGTATTTGCGTCTTGGTGTCTTTGCGAGAACGAAAAATCACCGAACTATTGAGATAAATTAAATCATTATTTTGTTTTCAATAAACCACAACTATGACAAAGGAGAGTAAAGCGATAACGGCACAGGCAGCACTAATAGCAAGTAAAATTATAACTATAAGAGATGAAAGGGTTATACTTGATGTTCACCTTGCTGAATTTTATGGAGTTGAAACAAGAGCATTAAAGCAAGCTGTACGCAGGAATAGAGATCGTTTCCCTAATGATTTTATGTATGAACTAACTAATGTTGAAATAGATGATGTGGTATCACAAAATGTGATACCTTCTAAAAGGCATTTTGGTGGTGCTGTTCCTTTTGCTTTTACAGAGAATGGTGTTGCTATGCTATCAAGTGTTTTGAATAGTAAAATGGCAATAGAAATCAATATTGCTATTATGCGGACCTTTACCATGTTAAGGAAGTCATTGCTGTTACAGAAAGACATCATGCAGGAAATAGGGAATATAAAAAGGCAACTGACAGACCACGGTGACAAGATACTGCTAATCTTCGAATACTTAAAGCAGGTAGAAGAATCAAAGCAGCAACAATCAGAACAGGCCAACAGAGAAATAATAGGCTTTAAATAGTAGAAAAAAGCCCCCTCCATCCGGCATATAAATTTTTCATATTTCCTGACCAGCCCCTGTTTAACTATCGACAGTTTTTCCTCAAACGATTGAAACCGTCCGTTTTCTGGTTTTTTTGTATGAAAACATTTTATCTCTGACTGTTGACGAAACAAAAAAAAATAAACTCTTTGTTTTATTAAAAATAATAATAGTTTTGTTTCGACAAATTAATGGGAAAACAGGGGGAAGTATCATGTGTTCAATATTAGGTATTCTGGACATTAAAACCGGAGCGGAGGATTTGCGTGAACAAGCGCTTGAAATGTCGAAAACCATGCGCCATCGCGGCCCGGACTGGTCTGGGATTTATGTAAACGAAGAAGCTATTCTGGTTCACGAACGGTTATCGATTGTAGATGTGGAAAATGGTGCTCAGCCATTGATGAGTGCTGATGGTCGGCTCGCACTCGCCGTAAACGGTGAAATCTATAATCACCGTGAGCTGGAAAAAAAACTACAGCTCCCTTACGATTTTCAAACCAAATCGGATTGTGAAGTCATTAATGCGCTTTATCTTGAAAAAGGCATGGATTTTCTGGAAGATCTAAGTGGTATTTTTGCTTTTGTACTTTATGATAACGAGGAGCATTCCTATTTTATCGGCCGCGACCATATCGGTATTGTCCCTTTATATTATGGTTACGATGAGATGGGGAACTTCTACGTTGCTTCCGAAATGAAAGCACTTATCGGACATTGCACCAAAATTGAAGAGTTTCCCCCCGGACATTATTACAGCAGTAACGAGAAGGAGTTTGTCCGCTATTACAAACGTGATTGGGAAGTGTACGATGCAGTAAAAACCAATGCTACAGATAAGAAACAATTAAAACAGGCACTCGAAAATGCCGTACATCGCCAGCTAATGTCAGATGTTCCTTACGGTGTTTTGCTTTCGGGCGGATTGGATTCATCCATTATTGCGGCCATAGTCAGGAAATATTCGCAACGCAGGGTGGAGAGTTCCGACCTGAAAGAAGCCTGGTGGCCACAGGTACACTCTTTTTCCATTGGTCTGAAAGATTCGCCAGACCTGATAGCTGCTAAAAAAGTAGCCGAATATATCGGTTCTGTTCATCATACGCTTGTCTATACCGTTCAGGAAGGACTGGATGCCGTACGCGATGTCATTTATCATCTCGAAACTTATGATGTTACTACCATCCGTGCTGCCACACCCATGTATCTCATGGCCCGGAAGATTCGTTCCATGGGAATTAAAATGGTTTTATCCGGCGAAGGAGCTGATGAAATATTTGGTGGTTATCTTTATTTTCACAAAGCACCCAATGCAGAAGCTTTGCATGACGAAACAGTGCGTAAACTGTCGAAACTGCATCTTTTCGACTGCTTGCGTGCCAACAAATCCATGGCTGCCTGGGGTGTTGAGGCAAGGGTTCCATTCCTCGACAAAGAATTTCTGGATGTGGCCATGCGCATAAATCCGGAAGATAAAATGGTGAAAAATGGAAAAATGGAAAAACACATACTGCGCGAAATATTTAGCGATTATCTTCCCGAAGAAGTGCTGTGGCGTCAAAAAGAACAGTTTTCCGATGGGGTGGGTTACAACTGGATCGACTCGTTAAAAGAGGTTGCTTCCAAACATGTAAAAGACCTGGAACTTGAAAAGGCAGCTTATCGCTTCCCCATCAACACGCCCCTGACAAAAGAAGCCTATTTTTACAGGATTATTTTTAATAATTTTTTCCCGGGTGACCAGGCTGCTAACTGTGTTCCAGGGGGCAAATCGGTAGCTTGCAGCACTCCGGAAGCCCTTGCATGGGATAAATCGCTCAATAATGTGATTGACCCTTCCGGCCGGGCAGTTCAAGAAGTTCACAACAAATCTTATTAAGATTTACAGAACTCACAACCCAAAGGCCGGAAGCAAACAGTTTTCGGCCTTTTGTGGGATGAAACATAACGGTTAACAACCGATAGAATAAAAAAGTAGTTAAAGACTGACAAAGAATAAATTAAGCATTAATTTTGTTTCGTAAGGAAAAGTATTCGACAAATATCTGACAAGCAGATTCAGTACCCTTTTCCGGCGAGATATAAAAAACAATGAGCCATGCGTACACTAAGTAAAACAAAACTGAAACCGGGGGAAGATGCCCTCGCTTTTCTTGACCTTTATCGGGCATTACAGTATAAAGCCGAAAATTTCCTGCCACCACACTATATGGATGTGCTGAAAAACTTTTACCGGCTTTGTTATGAAGAGCCGGACGATCCGGTATATCAGCAAAAAGAAATACAACGCCAGTTGTTGGTGTTAAAAGAGGCATTCCCGTCATATGGAGATGTTTCGCTCATGCTGTTTCCTCATGAAGAGTCTAAAGCTTTTCAGTACCGCTCCCGTCTGAATAGCTTTCGCAACAGGCTAATAAACCTTATGGATACCGAACTCATCAATGATGAAAAACAGGAAGAAGCACGAAAAGTGCTGGGATTTCAGGATTTCTCCATGGGGACGCCGCCTTTTACCCGTGCTAATCTGAAATTTCGTTTCAGTATTCTGCTTGGCGAAGAGGTCGCCATGCTTCGCCGTTTCCGTGAAGTACTCGGCATTCATGTTGAACAGGAAAAGCTGCAGTGGAACTATCTTATGGATGTGTTGGAGCAAATGATTGTTCAAAGTGCCCATTACACCACCAAAGCAGAAAAAACGGACTTTCTGGAAAGGATGTCGCAAAGCACTTCTTTTAATGGCCTTAACGGACTGCTGACAACCGTGGTGAGCGGTAGTCCCGAAACGGCTATTAGCCTGCTGAAAGAAGAACTTTTTAACCCGGAACAAGTGGTGGTAGTTGATTATGAAAACGATGAGCAGCTTTTTCAAAAGGTGCAGGAAAATAATACAGCTGTTTTTGCTATTAAAGTTAAGTCGCTTACCCGTAATCCTTTTGGTAACCCCAAATGGTTTCCTTTTCTGACCCGGATGATTTTTGTGGATAATTCGCCCATGGCCATCCGTACCAACATCAGCCTGATATTTTGCTTTCACAACAAAATTATCCAAAGCCTCGACAAAGTACACACCAAAAAACTCGGGGCGCTGGCCAACAGCCAAATGAACCTCAGGCTGATACTCGAAAAAGTAAGCCTGCCCAACCTGCAAAAATTCAAGTCAAGCATGGACAATAAAATTGTTTCATACAAAGAAGAACTTGAACAGCTTAAAAAAGAACAACTTGGCGTAACAGATAACCCGGAAAAGAACCTGAGCCTGTTTAAATTTGATGAATTCTCCCGACAGATTATAAAAGACAAATACGCCCTCTCCAAACTGAGTAACTACCTTGACCTCATCATTCGGTGTGCCGACAGCTCACAACAAAAGATGCTGAACAAGGCACTTATCGAGACATTTGAAGAGCGGACACTACAATATTTTTATTCAGGAAACAAGAAACTGCACATTGCTACCGTAGTGGAAGGTGGCGGCAGAAACCAAATCAAAACTTATGGCGACTTTTTGCTTCAGCGAAAGCTCAAAACCGTCAACAAAGAGATTGTGGATCGCTGCCGTGTTATCCTCAACCTCTATCCTGATACCTATCAGCGTACACTGAAAAATCATTTTCATAAAAACTTCGGTATTAACCTGTTTCTCGAAAAATACAAACAGTACCTCATTAAAGCTGAAAATGAGGCTGATAATGAAGGTAGATTAAAAAATGTACTCATAGACCTCGGAATTCTGGAGAAATACAACACGCTTACGTCTGTAGAACAGCGTATTATCAAAGAGTTTATCAGCAATCTTACCAATCTGAAGAAGACTTCTATCTCAGATGATGTGCAAATGATTATCCGCGATGTACTCTTTGGCAAGGAAGACAAAGTGTTGAAACCCTACATTCTTTTCAACAAATACTCTTCCTGGGAATACCTCGATTTGTTTCCTACAGATCGTTTCGATATCAATCCTTTCGATCTGGAGATAGGTATTACGCCTGAAGGAAGAATAGATTTCGACAGACTAACCCTCCGGCTCGAACGTATGAAAAACACTTTTCAGATTTTCGATGAAACCGGGAATATCTGGGATCGTTTTTGTGAAAACCTGACCATTGTCATCAACGACCCGGCCAACCCTTCAGGCTATTCTGATTTTAATAACCCTGCATTGTTGCGCTTTATTAAATTCATAAGTACCAGTAAGACAACACTATTTCTTGATGAAGCTTATAACGATACAGTTAAAACTAAAGATCCTGCCGAGCCTAAGTGGCGTACCATATCACGTTACGTGATGGACAATCTGAATCAGAAATATGCCCGGCTGAACATGGTTTCGTCTATTTCCACCACAAAAAATCTGGGTGCAACGGGTGACAGGCTGGGCGCCATCGTAGCCACCCCGGCTAAAAAGGAAGTCATTGAGTTTGCCCGTAAAAAGAACAACAAAGAAACAGGAAATACAAACTCGTTGTATATGCTTGTGAATATTCTGGAAATAGCACAGCAGGCCAAACGCATCAAGAATAACCTTGAAGAAAAATTGCCCCAAAACGCTTCGCGGCATAAAATAAAACGGCTCATCGAACAGTATATCATCAACACCTGTACCGAACAGGCCGACCATAAAAGCAGAGGGAAAAGTGACAGCCACCTGAAAATGGTGTTTGAAGGCAGCCCGCTGCATATTTTCCTGCTGAACGAAATGGTTTCCATCGACAAGCTAAACATGCTGGAGCTTCCCGATGACTTTAAATACAAGGATGAGCCTTTTTTCGCTTATTACCAAAAGCAGTTGGTGGGTGCCCTTAACGGGTTCCGGGTGAACAAAAACTTCCGTACCGAATCGCTGAAACGGCTGGATATTGCCAAAGAAACGGCATCTGCACTTTTGGAAGGCGAAGAGGGAAAATATGCACGGCTGGTGGCTTCTGACGGCTCTTTCCTGCTCAACATACAGCTGAGTTATTTCTTCTCTTTTCAGGATTTGGAAAAATTTACCCAAAAGCTGGCCGAACAACGGGGGATTGCCGTTATTCCTTATCAAACAGGCTTTCTGCGCTTTTCGCTTGGCGGCTATCTTGAAGGCTCAACAGCCTCTTATGATGTTTTCCGTAAAGAGATAAAAAATGCCCTGGAAATTGTTCTTAAATACTGGAAACTCTTTTATGAAGCCAAAAATAATGAAAAGAACAAAGGCCGCAGTACCGATGATTTGTTAGAGGAAATTTTCTATTTACCCTCTGAACGGGCTTTCATTGACCAGGTTTTGAACGACTTTTCCCTGATACGTAATCTTCAAAAGAAACCTTTCCAAAGTCTGCTTATTGATAACCGATGGACACTTTATCATGCTTCACCTGTCGTTAGCGGTGTGAGCATTCACTCCATTGACGATTCACAGAACGCAGTCATTGAGTTTACCGACAACCTGGAGCGTTGCTCCAACCTTCCTGAATTTATTCAGAGCAGAGCATTTACTTCGATTTACGAAAATCTCCTGCCACAGGTTTACCCCAAAATACCGGCAATCAAACATCTGCCCTTCAGCCAGATACTTGCGTACTATGGTAAATCAACCCTGTTGAAATACATTACCAACAAACTGAATTACGAGCCTAACCATTATGTGTTGGATGCCCCGGATGAAGATTTGATTATGGCAGAAATATTGCTGGAAATGGAACGGTTGCTGTTCTCCTCGGGTAAAACCAAAATCATGGCGCTCCGCAGTAGTGGCAATCATCATTCGGATGTAGCCCGGATGGAAGGGCTGAATAGTCTTCTCCGAAAATATATTGAAGAAATGATGCTCCATTTTAACCTGCCGTTTGAAAATGACCCGTCAGCTCCTTCCATGCAGGAACTGATTCAAACTATTCAGGAAAAATTCGTTGAGATTATCGGTGTGGACATGAAAAGTATCGATTTGGACAATTCTTTGAAAACTTTTGGTGATGAAATTTACGCACATCTCGAAGAGGCAGAACTACATCTTGGAAAAAAACTCTTCGGTGACATCAACCGCCGGATACATGAACGGGTGCATTCTCCCGAATTATCTGCCGTACAGCGCATTGCTTATCTCTATCTATTGAAAGAAAAGAGCACTTTCAAAACAAACATCATCGGTATGTTTAAAGCTTTCCAGCGACAGTTAGATAAGATAGATGACAGGGAAGCCGAAACCCTGATTAATGAATTTTTGTACCGGGCTCTGCCGGAAGAGTGGCATCTGCTTTGGGATGAAGTTTCGGAATATGGAAACAAAAAAGTTCCTCCGGAAGAACTGCATCAGGAAACCCGTTGGTTTGTTCTTTTCCTTATCCAGCTCATGAACAGTACCAAAGCCAACGAGCACTATTATCCATACGTGCATACGGTTATGCGCCTGTCCGAAGCTGTTTTCCTCAAACAAAATTCTGCCATTAATGAAATGGTTCAGCATGGCATCAGTGTTTATGAACATTTTGATATAAAGCAACATACGCTGATTAAAAACGGGGAGGAATCGCTGGAATGGATTCCCCGGATGCTTTCGCAATGCGGTGTGATAGCCACAGAACAAAATGTGCAGACACACACCCGTATTGTCACCGATTCTAAAAAGCGGGAGTTTCCTTACCATCGTCTTGACCGGACGCACGGTGAAGAAAACAAAAAGGAAAAAATCGATGTGCTGGCACAAAAGAATTCCAACGAATACATCAAAGTGCTGGACACACGTCCAATGCCCTCGTTCTTCCAAAACCGTATTCAGCAGTTTATAGGGAACATGGATGCCGGTGATTATCGTTGTAAGATTTTTAATGGCGGACTGGTGAATGAATTATTTGTTTTCCATAAATCCTACATGAAATACCTTGCCGACAATTTCCGGTTGATGCAAAAACAGGAGGTTACTCTCGAAGAGATTCAAAAATTTGTTCCGGATACCATCTGTTTTTACGGTTTCCCCGAAAAACTTATCTCCTTCCCTCAGGTCGGATATTTTGACATTCCGGGACCGCGTGGAAATATCAAAACCATTGTGGCTCCGCTGCGTAAAGAGGCGGATTATTTCGGAAACATCAAAAAGCCACGCTTGACGGTGATGAATGAGAAGATAAAAGAGATGGGAGGCATTCCTATTCACGGCTCTATGTTTGCTGTGGAAGAAGAAGACGGTGCTATTTTCGTAGTGCAGATTAGTGGTGACAGCGGTGTGGGCAAATCGGAAATGCTGGCAGCCATGATGCTGAAATGGATGAAACAAAACCTGACCGGTGTCCGCTCACTGAAAATGATTGCCGGAGACATGCTGCATCTTTTTCCTGACAAGGATGGAAATCTTTACGGCATTGGTACCGAAGAAGGTGATTTCAGTCGCGTTACTGACTTTGACCCGGATTACATAAAATTCTATTATACCCTTTTTGAGAGCGCCTCCGACTCCAACGTGGAAGACCTGAATTCCCGGAGTACCATCAGCGGGCTTTGTGACGTGAGTATTCCTTATAAAATTGACATTATGCTCACGGCCAGTAACTTTGCACGTGAAGAAGCCGGGATTACACGTTATGAAAATCCCGAAAACTTCATTCTTTACCGCAACTCGCACGGCGAACGTAAGGAAAAAGCCACCAGCGGTGATAATCCGAACTTCCAGCGAACGCTGATGCGTTACACCGGCGATAAAAATATTGTGGAGGTGATGGATCGTCATGGTGCTTACATCGACGACGTGCTGGATTGGGAATACGACGATTACACCGGACGTTATTACCTTTGCTCGTCCTACAAAATGATTGACCAGATAAACCTTGAGGAAATGGTCAACAAAATATTCACGGATAAGAAGTTCTGTGAAGGGGACAAAGAGTGGACAATAGTGAATATTGATTTCGATATTATTAAAAACCTCTTTGTGGCACGAGTAGTTTCCGGTGAGGAAGAAAAGCAGCAAATTATTGACCGTAACCTGTTTAACACGCTATTTGATTCGCTGGCCAGCACGCCGGCGGGGCAACCGTTTGTGGCCGAAGAAGGGGAATTTGAAAGTAAGAAGTACCTTGTAGAAGCGCTAAAGACAGGTGAAGGTAAAAAAGTGCAGCTCGGTATCCTCTCCACCGACATTGGCCGGAAAGGCAAAGAGATTACCGGCCCTCAAATTGCTGCTGAAGACATGCGCCGCCTTATTCGCGAAGTACGCAACAAACGTCCTGATATCAATGAAAGCAAAAACCGGGTGAAAAGCCTCATTAGGAAAAAATATGGTTCTGTTTTTGCTGTCGTTGAGCAGAATGCGGAAATCGACCGCTACAATTTCTGGTTATGGCAAATGGAACAGATGCGAAAAGCAAAACTGGTACGTATTGACCGTCACGAAGAAGAAATTGACCTGTCGAATCTGAAAAAACGCATCGACAGTGACCGGGAATTTCAACCGATGCTGGTGACGCCGAACATGAACCGTGAACTGTCGGCCATGAGCGAAACTTACCGGCAGTTGTTGCATCTGCCACACATGGATGCGCTTATCGCTGTGTTCAAAAGCTATACAGATGAGGTTTATGTCGCCGACAACTATACCAAAGAGACGCAGGTAAACAACATCATCGTGCAGCTGTTATTATTGAATCGGCATATCCTCAGCGACGACCTCACCAAAGGCATGCTGATGCACAAGGTTGACCGCGAAACTCTTGCTGCTGCAAAAAAAGCGGCACTGGAAATACTCAAAGAAAACGCAAAATAGTTGGTTCAACCCTCTACCATTGCCGCCAAAGACTATTTTTTGGCTGCAATGGTTTCTATTTCCACTAACACTCCGAGAGGTAGTTCTTTCACAGCAAAGGCAGCCCTTGCCGGAGGGTTTTTAGGATAATATTTTCCGTAAACCATGTTCATGGCGGCGAAATTGCCCATGTCGCTCAACAGGCAGGTGGATTTGATCACATCCGTGAAATCATAACCGGCCTCTTTAAGGATAGCCCCGATATTTTTCATCACCTGTTCTGTTTGTTCGGCTATGCCGCCTTCTATAACTTTTCCGGTTTGCGGATTGATGGCCACCTGTCCCGAAATAAACAACATGCCGTTAGCCTCCACGGCTTGGCTGTACGGGCCTATGGCAGCCGGTGCGTTGGTGGTATGGATAATTTTTTTCATGGATGATATGTTTTTTCAAACATAGTCATTTTCGTTTTATATCTCATAATATTATAATACTTTTCGTTTTGAATCCTATTTCATTATGTTTTTTACACTATTGAAAGCCAGACTGGTGAAAAAATAATTCATGTAATTTGCTGATATTTTCAGATGTATCTTTGCTAAAAAATACAAGCCGTGTCAATAAAATTCATTAGCCGGGAAATTACCATCGGAAATCTTCGTCTTGGTGGCAACCAGCCCGTACGCATTCAAAGCATGACCAACACGCCCACTATGGATACCGATGCCACGGTAGCGCAAGTAATCCGCCTTGCAGAAGCCGGTTGCGAAATGGTGCGGATTACGGCAGCCAATATCCATGAAGCCGAAAATTTGAAAAATATCCGTCAGAAATTGCATCAAAAAAGGAAGGATATCCCACTTATTGCCGACATCCACTTTCTACCTAAAGCAGCGGAAATCGCCGCCCGCATTGTGGAAAAAGTACGCATCAATCCCGGAAACTACAGCGGCTCGCATCACAAAGCAAAAAAATATTCCGACACAGAGTACTATAAAGAGCTGGACAAAACGGCGCAAAACCTGAAACCGCTGCTCAACATTTGCAAGCGCCACAACACCACCATCCGGATTGGCATCAACCACGGTTCGCTTTCCGACCGCATTTTGTACCGATACGGAAATACCGCCAAAGGAATGATGGCCTCAGCCATGGAGTTTATCCGGATATGCCGCGACAATAATTTCGAAAAACTTACACTCTCGTTAAAAGCCAGTGATGTGCCGACCATGATACAGGCCAACAGGCTGATGATACGGGAAATGCAAAAACAGGGCTTGGATTATCCGTTGCATCTCGGCGTTACCGAGGCTGGCAACGAAACTGAAGGACGTATAAAATCGGCCATGGGTATCGGCACCCTGCTTGCCGAAGGCATTGGTGATACCATTCGTGTTTCTCTAACCGAAGCTCCCGAAAAGGAAATTCCGGTAGCTCGCCGGCTGGTGGAATTTTACGGCCGTAATTCCTTTAAACCAGCTGTAAAAAGACAATACCTGCGAGCCAGAGATTTATCGTCAGGGCAGCATCGTGCTGTAGCATTTATGGAGGATGCTCAAAAATTTCCGGATGAAAAGGAGATTCTTCTCCTCTCCTATCCCACTATCGATACGGAAGATTTGCTGCTTCGGGCACCGGTAGATTTTCATCTAGCTTATGAAGACAAAAAAGCGGAAGGTCTGCTTATTGAAAACGGTACGGATAAACAAAATTTCAATCAACTGGCTTTACAGATTTTACAGGCACGCGGGCTGCGTTATTCAAAAACCGAATTTATCGCATGCCCTTCCTGCGGCCGTACACTTTTCGATATTGAAAAGGTGCTGGAAAAAGTAAAAAACCAATTTGGAAATATCAAAGGATTAAAAATTGCCGTGATGGGTTGCTTTGTTAACGGCCCCGGCGAAATGGCCGGTGCTGATTATGGAATTGTAGGTGCGGGATCGGGGAAAATAAATCTTTACAAAGAGGGAAATATCCTTTTCAAGAACCTTTCCGAAGAAGAAGCTTTGGATAAACTGGAAAAACTTATCCTGGCAAAATAGCTACTTTCCTTTCAAAAAGGCTTCAGCAATTCTTTTGATGCTCTCTTCCATGGGTAGAAAATTCATTCCTGTGGCTTTGATAATCTTTTCGTTGCTGTAGCGGTAAACACTGTTGGCAGTTCGGGCAGTTTGCCGGGTAATTAACGGTCTTTTACCTGTCAGCCAAAACCTGATTTTCAATAAACGCCATGTGAGTTCACTTACAAACTTACCGGCTTTGTATTTCGGTGGCTCCACGCCCAGCGAAAGGGCCATCGTTTTAAAAAGATCTTTGTAACTCAGATTTTCACTACTCAGAATAAACCGCTCTCCCGAAATGTCACTCTCCATGAGTAAAATCATGGCTTTGGCCACATCATTTACATCCACGTAACCATTCATGCCTTTGGTGTAAACTTTCAAACCGTGATAAACTGTTTGAAACATCCTGGAGCTGCCTTTGTTAAAATTTCCGGCGCCAAATATAATGGCCGGGTTTACAATGACAGCCTTTAGACCTTCGGCTATTCCGCGCCAGACTTCCCGCTCCGCTTCATATTTGCTTAGGGAATAGGGCGAAATTTTACAGTCTGTTTTCCACTCACTTTTTTCGGTTGTTAACCCACCGTTTCCTGCACGCCCCAATGCCGCTATGGAGCTTACATAGCAAAGCTTTTTAACTTTTTTCTCGAGACAGGCATTCACCACATTTGCCGTTCCCGCAACATTGGTTTCCATAATTTCAGCTTTATCCTTCGGGTCAAAAGAAACCTTGGCTGCAGTATGATACACTTTTTCAATCCCGGACATCGCCTGCAAAAGGGAGTCAATATCCAGGATGTCTCCTTCAACCCATTCGATTCTTGAATAGTATTTTTCCGGTTGGGAAGTGTAATAAGAAAATATTTTTCGAGTCTGATCAATAGACGAGGAAGAGCGTTTCAACACCCGTATTTTTTCTTCTTTTTGCGAAAGCTGAAAAAGCAAATGCGCACCTACAAGTCCTGTTCCGCCGGTCACTAAAATCATGGGGCTAAATTAATTTATTTTGACTATGAAAAGAGTACTTTCCTACCGGATAAATTTACGGATAAAAACATGTCCGGCTGTTTCTACACGAACCAGATAAAGACCTTTCCTAAATTGGGAGGTGTTGATTGTAAATGATTTGGCGTAGGTAGTGGCTCTCAAAAGCTTTCTACCATTCAGGTCGGTGACCAAAATATGTTTGGAGGCACTTGTTGGATACCGAAAGTTTATATAGAGATACCGGCTTGCAGGTACCGGTCCCATGCTAAAATACGCCAGGTTATCGCGGTTGCGGATACCAACCGAGCTTACATTTCCTACTTTTTGCAATGTCCAGTCATTGGGATCTACTACAATTTGTTGTACTTTTCCTGAAACCGGAACCGTAAACTGGTTTGTGTTAGCAGTTTGCTGGAGACGAATAAGGGTATCATGGCCATCAGTAAATTCGATCTTATAATCCATCCACATTTTGAAAAATCCCGGATTGGTTGTTGAGGTTGTTTGCGTGCTTGTCAGATGCAAAATATTGGTTGAATCGTACCATTCAATGGAATAAATGGGAAAGCCTTCACCATAATACCACTGTTTGAAAAACCAGGTGTAGTCGTCACCGGTCACTGCATTCACAACCGACATAAAATCATCGCCCGTGGCTACACCACCGGCAAACTGTTTTTGGTAAGTTTTTAAAATCTTGAAAAAAATCGTGTCGTTGTCTATTTCATGTCGCAACATATGGATGATGAGTGCTCCTTTATCGTAGGTTAGCCGGCTATTGAAAATCCGCCATTCATTACCCGGATAAATCTGGTCTTTCGGAATGTAAACAGAGCCTCCAGGCAGTGAAAGGACATTGTCTTTCGCTTTGATAATAAAAACATGTGCAAGAAGATCGCCATTAATGTATTCGTTAGCAAGATAATCTGCATAAGTAGCAAAGCCTTCGTTTACCCATATATCACTCCAGTCAGCACAGGTAACATTATCGCCAAACCACATGTGACCCAGTTCGTGTGCCACAAGGTCAAATCCGAAATTCCCCAGGGTTGTCATTGTTTGATGTTCCATTCCTCCGGCCAGCTCTGTTAAGCTTTGGCCGTATTTCTCCTTGCGGAAAGGATATGGGCCAAATAATTTAACGTAAAGGTCAATTAAATCTACCGTCTGATTGATAGCACTTTTGGCTTCGCTGAAATATCTATCTGAATTATATATATAATTTTGAACCAAAACAGAATCTCCGGGCGGATTGTCTGGATGGGCATAAAAACTGTAATCCCTGTAATCAGCTACCGCATAGGAAAGCAGATAATAATCAATGGGATACCTTGTTTTCCATTCAAAACGTTTTTTTCCGCCGGGGAGTTTAGTAACGGCTGTAAGCAAGCCCTCCGAACCCGCCATATAGCTGCTGTCAACCGTCAGAAATATCCAGGCTGAATCAGCTTTGTCTTTCAAATCCTGTTTTACCGGGAACCATGTTTTTGCTGCAAAGGGTTCAGACAATGTCCAGGCAACCTGTTTTTTCCAGTAGCTGTTATAGGCTACACTAATTCCGGAGAAAAAACCACCACTTGGAGATATGCCGTGATAGTAGATCTTCACGGTGAAGTGTGTTCCTTTGTTTTGTATGGTCTGAATGGGAAACAGGACATTGTCCCCCTTTCTTGTGGGCACAGATAGTTTCTCTCCTGCCTGAAACGCTGAGTCTATTGCCATTTCGGGAATAAGCTCCACGGCAAAGGTGTCGAGTTTGTCCACCAGAGAGGACACCCCAATTGTCACATTTCCACTCACATAAGTCGTTGCCGGACTTACTGAGATATCCAATCCGTAAAAATGGACATTGTAGTCGAAAAGGAATTTGCTTTGCCAGGAATATTCAGGGTTAAAGGACTGTTGCTTGAAAAATTCCAGGGTTTGGCTTTGTTGTGCTGAAGCATAAAGACCTGTGGAAATAAAAAAAAGCAGGAGTAATTTTCGTAACATTTGTTGTGTTTTATCATTCAAAAGTAGTGAAAAAAGTAATATAATATTTTTCCCTTTGGCAGTAACCTTAACCGGAATATGCTGTATAACATGAAATTTTGACTCGAAGCTGTATTTCGAATTAGTATTATGGATAAAACGGATAATTACCTGCTAAATGTGGATTCCAAGGCTACTTTGCACATTGAGCAATACATTGATGGTTTATTTCGCCAATGGTCGATTAACGAAATTTATCTGGCAAATGTTGTCACCTCCTTTTCAAATCTCATTCATTTATTATTGGTCTCGTCCGAAAATACGGATGTGAACATTACCACTTGTCTGAAAGATGAAGTAATTTCCTTTGGCTTCACCGGGATTAATGCATCAGTGCTCAAGCTTTTTTTAAAAGAACATCATTTGCAGGACATTAGTGATAATTCCACAAAGTCTGTTTTCCTGATACAAAAGATTGCCGATGTAATTGCTGTAGATGGCGAAATTTTAATTTTGGGGTTTAATACCGGAGCTTTACCAGAAGCTTACATAGACGACCGAAAACATTCTCTGAATGATTACTACCATAGCACACCACAAAAAGTTATAAATGATTAAGTATCAGTATGATAGCGTTTCTAAACTCACTATTGACCCAACTGTATATTTTCCCTGGATAAAGCTAGCTATTCAGGAGGAAAGTCATAAGACCGGGGATCTTTTTTATCATTTCTGTAGTGATGATTTCTTACTGAAAATAAACCAGGACTATTTACAGCATGATTCTCTAACCGATATCATTACCTTTCCGTTATCTGTGCAATCAGAAATAATTTCTGGTGAAATATTTATTAGCATTGACCGTGTTAGCGAAAATGCTTCTGCTTTACAAACTGGATTTGAACGAGAGTTTGCTCGTGTTCTGATTCATGGTGTTCTGCATTTGCTGGGCTATGATGACCATACTGATGAAGATAAGTTGCAAATGCGTGCAAAAGAGGATTATTACCTATCTTTGCTGCCGCAAAAATAGTTTTGTTTCACGTGGAACATCATGGAAATGTTTGAAAAATATGACGTCATAGTTGTCGGCGCAGGACATGCCGGATCGGAGGCTGCAGCTGCAGCTGCAAACCTCGGTTCAAAGGTTCTGCTCGTAACCATGAACCTGAATGCCATCGCTCAAATGTCGTGTAATCCTGCCATGGGTGGAATTGCCAAAGGACAGATTGTGCGTGAAATAGATGCCCTTGGCGGCTATTCAGGGTTGGTAACAGACAAATCGATGATTCAGTTTCGCATGTTGAATAAATCAAAAGGGCCTGCTATGTGGAGTCCCAGGGCGCAAAGTGACCGGATGCTTTTCTCTGCTACATGGAGGAGAATGCTTGAGGAAACGGCCAACCTTGACTTCTGGCAGGATACCGTTACAGAACTGCTTATCAAAGGCGATTATGTTTATGGAGTGAAAACTGCCATGGGACAGGAAATATTAGCCAAAACTATCATTCTAACTAATGGAACCTTCCTCAACGGGAAAATTCATATTGGAACCAAACAGTTTCCGGGAGGACGTATGGGCGACCCTGCCAGCTATGGGTTAAGCGAACAGATGACATCTCTTGGATTTGAGACTGCGCGTCTGAAAACAGGAACTCCTGTTCGTGTGGATGGCCGTACCATTGACTTTTCAAAAATGGAAGAACAAAAAGGAGATGAAATTCCAGGGAATTTTTCTTTTCTTCAAAAAACCAAACTCACCCGGCAACGCAGTTGCTGGATAACCTATACCTCTCCAAAAGTTCACGATACGTTAAAACTCGGCTTTGCCGATTCGCCAATGTTTACGGGAAGGATACAGGGCGTAGGCCCTCGATATTGTCCGTCAATTGAAGATAAAATCGAACGGTTTTCTGACAAGACCAGACATCAGCTTTTTGTAGAGCCAGAAGGCTGGAATACTGTTGAATACTATCTTAACGGATTTTCATCCTCCCTGCCCGATTATATTCAGGTGAAAGCACTGCGAGAGATTGTGGGTTTCGAAAAAGCCAAGATTTTCCGTCCCGGATATGCCATCGAATACGACTACTTTCCGCCTACGCAATTAAATTATAGTCTTGAAACCAAAGCTGTCAAGAATTTGTTTTTCGCGGGACAGATTAATGGTACAACAGGTTATGAAGAAGCAGCGGCGCAAGGGCTTATGGCAGGAATTAATGCACATTTAAGTCATAATGAAAAAGATCCTTTTGTGTTAAAGCGGTCTGAAGCATACATTGGGGTATTAATTGATGACCTGATTACGAAAGGAGTAGATGAACCTTACCGGATGTTTACTTCGCGCGCCGAACATCGGATTTTGTTACGTCAGGACAATGCTGACAAGCGTCTTACTACGAAAGGATATAAGCTTGGTCTTGCATCGGAAGAACGTTACCAGAGATACCGGCAAAAGGATGAGAAAGTTGAGAAACTCACGCGATTTATTCACGAGGAGAGTATTCAACCAGGAGAGATAAATTCAATACTTTTGAAAAATAATACTGCACCTTTAAAACAAAAAGTAAAACTGGCGACGGTGTTGTTACGTCCCCAGATAAACCTAAACAACCTTATTTCTGTGCACAAAACGCTGCAAAAACTTGTTGACGAAGATAAATTAGACAATGAGATTATTGCATCCGCGGAAATTCAAATCAAATATGAAGGCTACATCAAAAAGGAGGAAGAGACTGCGAAGAAGCTAAATAAGTTTGAAAATATAACGCTTAAAGAGAACTTCAATTACAACAAGCTAACCTCTATTTCGTATGAAGCCCGTGAAAAGTTGACAAAGATAAAACCGAGAACCATTGGTCAGGCTTCAAGGGTTAGTGGTGTATCGCCATCCGACATCAACGTTTTATTAGTTTATTTGGGTCGTTAAAAATGAAATGTTCCACGTGAAACAACACTCATGAAAAAAATATCGACCTGTCCGGCTTGTCAATCGAAAAACATTTTCAAAACGCTGGATGTAAAAGACTATTTTCTGACACAGGAGAATTTCTCAATTTGGCATTGTAAAGACTGTGGTCTCTCTTTTACAAATCCGAGGCCGGGGGATGAAAGTTTAGGGAAGTACTATGAATCGCTGGAATATCTTTCGCACGACACAAAAGGCAGCGGATTTATTGGGAAACTTTATCAGCTTTTACGAAAAATCAATATAAAGCGGAAATATAATATTATTAATGAACTTATCAGTACTGGAAAAATTCTGGATATTGGTTGTGGAACCGGTGAGCTGCTGAACTACTTTCAAAAGCAAAAATGGGAGTGCCTGGGAGTTGAACCCAACGCCACTGCCAGAAATTTTGCTAAGACACATTACCGTTTAAAAGTAGAGGAGGAGCTAAATATACAAAATTTACAGGCTGAATCTTTTGATATTATTAGTATGTGGCATGTTCTGGAACATGTTTCCGATATTAACAAAAGAATGGATGAGGTGAAACGGCTTCTCAAAAATGAAGGTAATCTTATTATTGCTTTGCCGAACTTATCATCCTGGGATGCAGTATTATACAAGGATTATTGGGCGGGTCTTGACGTGCCTAGGCACCTCTATCACTTTTCACCAGAGGCGTTTTCAAATCTGGCAAAGAGGCATGATCTACAAATAATCAAGACTTTGCCGCTAAAGTTTGATGCCTTTTATGTATCGTTGTTAAGTGAACGGTACAAGAAAACCCGTTTGCCAATTTTCCGGGCTTTTGTTAATGGAGCTAAGTCTAATCGGATTGCTGCAAAAACAGGAAATTATTCCAGCTTGATTTTTGTGCTAAAACAAACCTGAGGTGAAAAATATACTACCTGCATAAGTAGTAATCTCTTTCCTTCAATATACAGGTCAGTCAATTTTTATTACTTTTACCTCATACCATTTCGGAAGAGGAGACATGAAGAAAATCGACAGACACAGTACTTTTATTAAAATCCTGCTTTATACAGTTGGATTTTTCCTCCTTCTCTTTGCTTTCTATGGCCTCAGATACAGGGCAGAAAATGATTATCGTCCGGAATCACTGGTTGAAAAGACAAAAAATACCATTTATAATATTGGTAACCAATGCATTAAGTCCTCTGATAGGGTGTTCGATTTCCTACATCAGAAAAATAAGATAAATTGGAAGCGCTTAAACAAGCAACTTTCTGATAAACAAGCTCATATAATAATCAAGAAGGGTAATTCCTTATTTTATTGGAATAATAATCAAATTCCGGCTGGCCAGCTCTCATCCATGACTGACGGAAAAGTGAAAATTTTATTTCTGGGCGGCAGATCTTATGTTGGTCTGAAAACTGTTCGCGAAAAATATACAGTGGGTATTTTTTATCCGTTGACAAAAAAGATACTTCCTTACGGAGTTCATGTTAAAAATCATCTTATCACAGGGAAAAATGAATTTCCGCTAAAAGATTTAAAAATAACACTGGGGATAACGACTGGAGAGATGCCACCACCCCTGCGCACTCTTTTATTTCTCATATATACAGCAATTTTCTTTTACCTCGCAATTATTCTGTCTCTTCTATACAAAGAATTTGAAAACCGATATGCAGAAAGATATTCATATTTAATGCTGTTCTCATTTTTCATCGACCTAATCATCATTAGAGGAATTCAATATCACTTCGGATTCCCTGAGGTTTTAAAAAACTCATTCTGGCTTTCCGGGCAAATAACCAATCTTCCAGGATTCAGATCGCCAGGAGATTTAGTGCTGAATCTGGTATTATTCTGCGTTGGCCTGTATATGCTGTTACGCTATTTCAAGAAACAACGAAACCAATGGAGAAAGCATATTTTGTTAAAACTACTTCCTCTCCAGTTTATCCTGTTCTCATTACCAGTAGTCTTATACATAATCCTCGAAGGTATTCTTCAAAACAGTGGATTGATTATATTCCCTGAAAATGTATATTTCAGTACAACCGGCGTTGTGCGCCTCTTCCAGTTGCTACTGGTTAACCTTTTATTGTATTTATGGGTAGCTGGGTTTTTGGGTTATTTCAAAAGAAAAGGAACCTCCTTTTGGCAAATCATTGCGACATTGACTCTGGTAGTCATCCTGTTTCTGTTGTTCATGGAGGGAGAAAAGGCAATCATCTCCCTGGCATATATTCTAAGTGTGATGTTGATGGTGATAATCTGGTTTCTGGGACGCAGTAAAAAACCGTACTTCCACAGTATATTGACAATTCTCATACTATCGTTGTCAGCCGCATACTTACTCAACGTTAACGAACAGGAAAATCGTAATGCACACCAAAAATTTACGGCAAATATGCTGACGCAAAAACAAGACCCCTATCTGCAATATCTGCTTAAATCTCACTCTAAAGTAATACTAAATGATACGAATATTATCAAAATAATAATGTCTGGAAAGGAAGGTAAAGAACACCGAATAACCCATTATCTGGACAAAAAATATTTTCACGGAATGTTATCTGCGTACAGCAGACAGGTCACTTTATGTGAACCAGGACAACAACTGGAAATACAACCAGACAATAAAGTTGTCGGATGTAATGCCTTTTTCAGACAGCTACAGGGCAAAGTAGTGGATACCAGTGCAAATTTTGAATTGTCATTGGTAAACAATACCAGCGAAAGTATTTATTACCTGGCCAGGTTTCACTATCCCGACCTGGTGAACGGCAAAGAAGGGGTCAACCTGTATATCGAATTTTATACCAATATCATTCCGAAAGGACTTGGCTACCCGGAGCTTCTACAGGCAGCCGAAGTGGGAGAATTACATTTGTCAGGTTATTCATTTGCCTTTTACGAACAGGGTAAACTTGAATATAAATTCGGAGATTTCTTGTATCCAATCGATATCTCTGACCTAAAAAATGCACCACTGAGGCAATTTTTTAGAAAGGATGGTTACACCCATTATATGCTACCGGTCAATAAAAAGGAGGTCCTTCTTGTGAGCAGACTCAGACAAACAATTTCGGGATGGCTATTACCCTTCTCGTTACTTTTTATTTTGTCCGGTTTTTTTCTTTTGCTATATATCACAATCAAATTTGGAAAACAAATTCTTGAAACATTCAATTATTCCTTTAGCACAAGGTTACAGCTTACGTTGTTTTCCTCACTGTTGATTATTTTCTTTGCATTGACGGCTGTTATCCTCTATTATTTTAATATGAACAACCAACAAACCATAAGCAACAATCTGAAAGAAAAAACCCATTCGGTGCTCATAGAATTACAACACAAATTATCACCTTTCGGGAGTACCGCACTACAAAACAAACAGGAAATTCAATCGTATTTGCAGAAATTTTCCATGGTATTCTTTTCGGACATAAATTTATATGACAACTCCGGGAAGCTGGTGGTTACATCGCGGCCGGAGATTTTTAGCCGGGGACTACAGTCAAGGCTCATCAATCCGGAAGCCTACACCGAAATAGAAAAAAACCATAAGCTGTTTTATCTCAGTAAAGAGCAAATACAAAATGTGGAATTCTATTCTTCCTATGCTCCTTTTATCCTAAGCAACGGGGTCGAAGCCGGAATAATAAACCTTCCCTATTTTGCACGACAATCGGAATTACAACACACCTATTACCAAATGCTGGCAAATTTGATAAACTTGTTTGTTATCACAGGAATGTTGGGTATGCTTTTAATGGTCTATTTGTCCAGATTGCTGACACGTCCCCTCAATATTTTGCAGCGTAAAATTACTTCTGTCAGCATTGAAAGGCAAAACGAAAAAATAGAATGGAGCCGGAATGATGAAATTGGAAAACTCATCGAAGCATACAATCAGATGGTAGAAAAGCTGGAAGAGAGCGCACGGCTGATAAAATATTCAGCACGAGAAAAAGCCTGGCATGAGATGGCCCGCCAGATAGCACATGAAATAAGAAATCCGCTTACCCCCATGAAACTCAACGTGCAATATCTACAGAAAGTCTATTCAGCCAAAGACCCATCCTTCGATGAAAAGTTTAAGTCGGTGAGCCGTTCGCTTATCAACCAGATTGACACGATGGACGAGGTAGCCGGTATGTTTTCCGATTTTTCCAAAATGAAAATTCCCATCGATGAAAAAGCGAATCTAATGGAAGCCATCACCTCCACGACTACACTATTCAGGAAGTCTTACAAGATAAAGATTACTATAGAATCAGAGAATGATAACATCGAGGTTCAAACTTCCATGCAGGATTTGTTACGGATTTTCAATAATCTGTTGAAAAATGCAGCACAGTCCATGGAAAACAGGTCGGATAAAAACATCCAAATTCAGATTTTGCAACGGCAGGAATACGTGGAAGTCCGTGTGACCGACAACGGCAAAGGCATTAACGAGGAAGACAAAGAACATATTTTCCAACCTTATTTTACAACAAAGACGAAAGGAACTGGGCTGGGGTTGGCCATTGTGAAAAACCTAATGACGGAAATGGGGGGAGAGATAATTTTTGTCTCGGAAAAAGAGCTGGGAACAACCTTTATTCTCAAGCTTCCGCTTGCAGCTGAATAATCTGTAATTTTTCTCAGAATAGAATGCCCTTTCAAAAAATAAGCTTTAAATTTGTGCGCACTAAGCCTATGAGCAATTTAAGCGCCATAAAGAAACCCATTGCAGAAGAGATAAAAGCCTACCACAAGGTTTTTCGTACAACCATACGTTCAAAAGTGCCCTTGCTCGACATCATCATGAAGTATATCCTGAAAACCAAAGGCAAAGAAATACGGCCGATTATTGTGATGTACACAGCCAAAATGATGGGGGAAATCAGTGAAACAACATATTATGCCGCCACACTCATAGAGCTGCTGCATACTGCCACGCTGGTACATGATGATGTGGTGGATGATTCCAATAAACGGCGGGGGCTGTTTTCTATCAATGCCTTGTGGAAAAATAAGATAGCGGTGCTTGCCGGTGATTATCTTCTGGCAAAAGGCCTATTAATGGCGGTAGAAACCAATAACCATCATCTGCTGGAGTTTGTCTCAAAAGCTACCCGCGACATGAGTGAAGGTGAACTGCTACAAATAGAAAAAGCCCGGAAGCTGGACATTAGTGAGGAGGTCTATTTTGAAATCATTAGAAAGAAAACAGCATCGCTGCTGGCATCTTGTTTTGCCACAGGTGCATTATCTACCATCACCGACAGGGAAGCAGTAGAAAAACTATGGCATGTAGGTGAACTTACCGGTATTGCTTTTCAGATTATGGACGACCTGCTGGATTTCAGGAAGACTTCCGTTACCGGAAAACCTACGGGTATCGACATCAAAGAAAAGAAAATTACACTACCTTTGATTTACCTGATGAACAACAGCGATAAAACGGAGAAAAAGAAAATTATCCGTACAATTAAGAGACGAAATCAGGATTCCAAAAGTGTAGAACTCCTCATACAAAAGGTTCAGGAATCGGGTGGTATTGACTATGCGCGCCAAAAAATGATGGAGTACAAAAATAACGCTATCCAACTATTACACGATTTTCCAGATAATGAATCCCGCCGTGCACTAGAGGAAATTATCGAATTTACCATCAGCAGAAAAAGCTAAGACTTCCTTACTAAACCAAAAAAAGCTGTCTGAATGAAAACTCAGACAGCCTTTTTTGCATAATGGAACTTCTACTAATTTCCAGAGGTTAGTGAATTACTATTTTTCTGGCAATTGTACCTTTGATATCTGAGGCTGAGCCAATGTATATCTCAACAAAGTAAACACCTTTTGCTAAGGATTGGTTAATTCTTACTTTTTTACTGTTGTAAACCCGGCTGAATACTTTTGCACCAATTTGGTTCATAATTTCAACTCTGTAAATATCCTTTTCCGTATTGATGACAAAGCTGCCGGAGGTAGGATTTGGGAAAATTTCCACACTCCCCAGCAATGCTTCATTATTGTGAATTCCCGTACATTCCTCACGGTATATTTTTATACTACCGTTAGCTACTAACCCCGCGTCATAAACAGAAACACTGTACGTAACTGAATCGCTACCGGGTTTGACAATAGGGTTTTGCTTCGGAGAAAAGAAGCCAAATGGCGTTGAACCCCAGTTAAAGACATAATTGCCGGATCCCCCATTGGTAACAGCAAACAACTGTGTCGTATCACCGGAACACACAGTTGTACGGTTAGCAGTACCCTTAACGCTAAGCGGACTTCTTACCACAATGTAATTTTGTACTGTCTTGGTGTAAGAAGAGTCTGCATCATAGGCAGTAAGTTTTACTGTATAGTAACCGAGAGTATCAAAGCTAACTTTTGGGTTTTGAGAAGTACTGCTTCCTACCCGGTAAGTTACGGTGTTGGGTGTAATTACCCATTTCCAGGCAATGGGATGATTGGTGGACAAGTCAGTGAAACTGACCGTGTCACCCACGAAAGGAGCAACATTATCTGCCTCAAAATCCGCCTGTTTAATCTGTGGAATATAGCCGCCAAACAAAGGAGAAGTCCACAGACCACGACCAAAGGTGCCGCCATACAATTTGCCACTTCCCAGACTATCATATCGAATTTCAAGGTCGTTCACTACGACATTGGGAAGATCTGCCATAAAAGGAATCCAGCGTGACCGGCCCTTTTGTACGTAAACACCCAAATCAGTACCAGCATACAATTCGGTAGTGTCCTTATTCAGCGTATTCTGCACAATGCAATTAACAGGTATTTCAGGCAATCCTGTAGAGATATCTTCCCAGCTTTCACCTCCGTCTCTTGTCTCAAAGACACCAAATTTGTTAAATCCACCCAGCGTAATCCAAACCTTATTGGGATTATCGTTTTTAACGGTAATGTAAGTAATACTCCCATAATTAACCGGAAGAGAACCTGTAATATCTTTCCATGTCCCCCCACCGTCGGTTGACCGGTAAAGAATGGATCTTGTAGCAGCATAAATGTATTGTGGGTTAGAGGGAGCAACGGCAATAGAGCGTAACGTTTTGCCTCCCCACTTACTCAACTTAGTCCAGTTATCGCCCTGGTCGATAGATTTAAAGACATCCTGATAGCCGATATAAAGAGTTTTGTGTGTTTTTGGATCCAAAACAAAAGGCGTAACCCAGGCACCTGATCCGGTGATACCCGAGCTAATATCTTTTGAGCTCTGCCAATGATCTTTTGTTCTCGTGATATCTCCATTGGGCGATTCGCCATATTGTACTTTCACGTCGGTATAATCGATCTGGCAATCCATGCCATCACCACCCATCACATCGTGCCAATTAGCCGAAGAAAGTAACTTTGTACCATTGTCCTGAAGGCCGGCGATTACCTCATTACTGACCGTAGCTGAAGTACTCAGACGATAAATCTGGCTGATAGCCATACCATTGGTTAAGTCAGTCCAATGAACACCGCCATTCGATTTATAAATACCGCCATCGTTACATTCAAAAATGGCATCCGTACCTGGTTGAAAAGCCATGTAATGTTTGTCTGCATGAACAACATCGTTTTTTCCGCCGCAAGTACTAGACCAATGGTTAGCAAGTTTCCAGTTATGGCCACCGTCGTCAGAAGTCCAGTTATTTACGCCACCGACAAAAATTTTATTGGCATTGTGCGGATCGGCTACTAAAACCAAATCGTACCACCCCTGTCCACCACTATCATCGCCGGAACAATTCCATCCCAATAAATTAATGGTATCCTGAACAACCTGAAAAGTATGTCCGTAGTCGCGGGAACGGTAAATACCGTATAAGCCATTATCAGAAGCTACAATAAGCCCGTAAACAACATTGGCACTGTCGGCACTAACAGCAATAGCTACCCGGCCAGCATTAACACCGGATTTATCTACAGCCTGTGTCCAGCTGTTGCCACCATCGATACTGTAGAAAATACCTCCCCACGAGTCACCTGCGTACATATTGGTGTTGGAGCCGGGTTGAAATTCAATTTCCCGAAAGTGGTGGCCATCAATTAAATTAAAGGTAACTCCTCCGTCGGTTGTTTTGAATAAGCCTTTGTTGGTAGAGACCCAAAGCGTATTATCATCGTTGGGATCTTTCAAAATACGGTAAACCATTTCCTGATTTGTTCCTGGCCAGGTTAAACCTGTTTTCTGCCAGGTTTGACCACCATCAATCGATTTTAAAACACCAATGGAGTACGTATCCCAGTGGTCTTTGTCTCCCGTTCCGAGATAAACAATATCCTGGCCACCGTGGTTTTCAACCACAATATCGGCAACACCCAATGACATATTAAAATCCCCCAAAGGAGTCCAGTGACCACCGAGATCAGTAGTCTTCCAGATACCACCGGCAGCGGTTCCAACATAAAGCGTGTTGGTATCCACCGGGCTAAACGCTACGCAATTGACGCGTCCCAGGCCGGCATATCCTCCCGGGGTTTTATCAGGCCCCACACTTACCCAGTTCCCAATAGCTTTTTGTTGAATCGCTTTAGGCTGATTTGCCATATATTGCTTAAACACATCCCAGGCTGTAGTTTTCGGAAAAGCCTCCGTCTTGGGTGTTACACGAGACTCCCAGTACCATTCCCATCGTTTGAACTTTTCATAGTTTTCGTCACGTACTTCATTTTCTGCTTTTGGAGCTGCCTTTACCTTTCCCTGATTCCAGTATTTGGCAAAAGCCTGCTGGTAATCTTTTAAGGTAAGGGTGTGGTTTTTTACTTTGTTTTGTGGTAAATTGTTTTTCCATTCCTGTGCCTGAGCATAGTGAATGAAACCAGCAAAAAGAAACGTAAGAATTAAAATCCTTTTTGTGAATACATTTGTTTTCATAAATATTGAAATTTTGAACGTCGAATAATTGTAAGTATTATGATGAAAAGGAAAGGGAATCAACAACAGAATAAACCTTCCGATTCATTATTTTCCACAAATTTAAGGAAAAAGAAGTTAGTTTTTGTAAAAAAATTATTTCGATGTTTTCCCTAACTTTGCAAAAAAGGAAAGTCTTGAAAAAAATCCTGGTCATCCGGTTTAGTTCTATTGGCGACATTATACTTACAACGCCTGTTATCCGGTCATTAAAAACACAGATAAACTGTGAGTTACATATCCTTACCAAAGAGAAGTACAGCATGCTGTTTGCTACAAGTCCGTATGTTGATCAGATGCATACTTTTCGTGACAAATTAGATGAAATTATCCCGGATCTCCGGATGGAGAACTTCGATTTTGTTGTGGATTTGCATAAAAACCTACGATCGTTCCAGATAAAAAGAGCGTTAAAAGTGCCTTCGGCTTCATTTTCGAAAGCCAATCGGGAGAAATGGCTGCTGGTAAATCTAAAAATCAACCGGTTGCCAAAAGTACATATAGTGGATCGCTATTTTCAGGCGGTACAATCCCTTGGCGTAAAAAACGATGGAAAAGGGTTAGATTACTTTATCCCGGAAAAAGACTTTATTGATTTAAACGAATATCCACTGTTGAAGAAAAAACCTTTTATTGCCTTTGCCATTGGAGGCATGCATTATACCAAACTTTTCCCGGTACAAAAAGTAGTAGCTGTCATTGACGGGTTAAAGCAGCCGGTGGTTTTGCTCGGCGGAAACGAAGACCGTGCAACGGCGGAGCATATCAAAGAGCTATGCTCTCATGATGGCATAATGAATGCCTGCGGACAGCTTAATTTCCATCAGTCTGCTTCGCTTCTCCGGCAGTCGGCATTGGTTATCACCAACGACACCGGGTTGATGCACATTGCAGCTGCTTTTGAAAAACCTGTCATCAGTATTTGGGGTAATACTATTCCCGAATTTGGCATGTATCCTTATGAACCAGGCGAAGAGCAGAAAGTTGTAATAGCGCAGGTAGAAAATCTCAAATGCCGTCCTTGTAGCAAAATAGGCTTCAAAAAATGCCCAAAAGGACACTTTAAATGCATGATGAACCAGGATGAAGACTTCATTATTCGCGAAGCGAATAGGCTTCTCTCTCTCTAACCTGATTGATTAGTCATTTACATGACGTTTATCCATCACTTGTACGGCCTTTTTGAAAATCGGATCAATCTCATGGTAAATGGGATAGAATCCTTTTTCGTTCAGAATATTCCTTCCCACATAAGCTTTGAAGAGGATTTTTATCCTGTTCTCAGATAATTTCACCTTACGGGAGTTTTCGGTAATTCCTTTTGATTTGGCATAAGCCACCAAATCACGGTACTCTTTGCCAGTCATGTTGAAGCCCTTGTCGAAGAGGCTAAAATCAGTGAACTTACGCAACTGAGGCCGGTGGCTGTCCGTATATTCAAAGGCAAACTGATAAATCATACCTTTGTTGGCAAGGATATTATAAAATGAATGGATCGTATCCGTAGCAAGGGGTACATAAATATCGGGCATGATACCGCCACCTCCATAAACTACTTTCCCTTTTGGGGTAACAAATTTCAGGGAATCGTTAAATTTAATACTATCCGGATGTTGCATTTCGCCATCGAGATAGCGGCGGTATGCTTCGGCATAATAGGCTTTGAAATCATCTTTTTTATAAGGTTTCTGAATGCATCTGCCTGTAGGCGTGTAGTATCTGGCAACAGTCAAACGCAATGCCGAGCCATCGGGAAGCCTGATTTGCTCCTGTACCAGCCCTTTTCCGAATGAGCGGCGACCGATGACCACGCCAATATCGTTGTCCTGCAAAGCTCCGGTGACAATTTCGGCTGCCGAAGCGGTACCCTCATTGATCAAAACGGCCACATCTGTATGTTTCAGCTGACCTTTGCTGGTAGAGTAAGCTACCGTTTTCAATCGGTGCAGCCCTTTGGTAAAGACAATTATTTTCCCTTTCGGGAGGAATTCATCTGCCACATGAATGGCTGCATTCAGATAGCCTCCTGGATTGCCGCGCAGGTCAAGAATGAGCTTTTTCATTCCCTCTTTTTTCAGCTTAGTTACAGCGTGATCAAATTCTTCATAAGTAGTTGCCGAAAATTTATTTAGTTTTATATATCCTAGCTGTTTGTTAACCATATAAGCAATGTCGAGGCTGTAAGTTGGAATAATTCCTCTGGTGATGGTAAAGTGAAGGAGTTTGGGAACACCTCGTCGATAAATGGTCACCTTTACTTTGGTTCCTTTTTTCCCTTTCAGTTTATGGATAGCCATGTTGTTGGTGATATGCACGCCTGCCACAAGAGTATCGTTTACTCTCACAATCCGGTCGCCGGCCATGAGTCCCACCTTTTCCGATGGCCCGCCGGGAATCGGATTTATGACCATAATGGTGTCTTTTTCAATACGAAAGCTAATACCTATTCCTTGAAAACTTCCCCGTAACGGATCGTTCATTTCGTTAAATTCAGCAGCGGTAATGTATTGTGAGTGAGGATCCAGGTCATTCATCATCCCCTTAATTGCATCCGTTTCCAAATGCTCCTGGTTTACAGAATCCACATAATTATTATCCACATAATGGATAATTTCGTTCATTTTGTTATAGGCCGACCGGTTTCCGGTAATGAAAGAGATTGCCTTATTATGTGATGCACTATTTTGTAAGAAAAACCCGAAAATAATGCCTGAAATAAGCACCAGTGCAAAAGCTATGGGCAGATAAACACGATAATTACTTTGCCTTTTGGTCATGACCGATAATTTTGAAGAAGATGCAAATATAAGAATAGAAGACTTTCCCTTGCGAAAGGAGATTTTCTTTTATGATTAATTATATTTCAGCAAATTTAATGATGGTACTTTGTCCCGGGAAGGCAGCAGCCGTTTTTA
>VAOX01057508.1_pt1 | contig 29921 bp, 31 predicted proteins | sample 3393891 | NCBI WGS metagenome assembly VAOX01 (sample SAMN08290429, study PRJNA428436) | hydrothermal vent metagenome | isolation source: Deep-sea hydrothermal vent chimney | place: Indian Ocean: Southwest Indian Ridge | depth 2822 m m
ACGCGGTTGCCTTGCAGTCGGCCGCGTAGCCGCATGTGTTTGAGTTGCGGATAAACGGAGGAGAGATCGATCGTAAGCAAGTCGTCAGGCACGCCATAAACAGGGTAGTGGTTACGGGAAGAGCGGGTGCGGCTGCCGTGGAGCAGTGGCTCATAATAGCCGGTAATGGTGCCGCGTGTACTCCCGTCGGGGTTGATTAGCTGGTAGGGCGTAAAGTGGGATTGGAAGAATGCCCGCGCCACGTGGTCATCTGGCTGGCCGAGTGCCACGGCGTCGGCACACACGGTTTGCCATGTAGGCCGTTTTTCCAGTGCGCGACAACTTACCAGAAATGCTTTCCACGCGGCAGTTGTTTTGTCTGCCGACCAGCCGGGAATGGCTTCCCAGGAGACGGCCTTCAGCGATGGTCGAACAGGAGACGCCGCTTTTTGTAGTGATGGCTGATAGCAGGCAGTTAGTATCAGGGGTAACAGTAATACTAGCCAGCGTCTAGCGCGGAAGGCTGGTGGGCCTGGATGTGGCGAAGCGGTTACCGAGGCAGTGATCATGAATATGGCAGGACGAAAAACCTATGATTTTACCAGTTTGATGGCACGGAACCAGCCGTTTGCCATTTGCGGCGTGTCCCATTCTAACTGTAGGCCGGGGGCTTGCGCGAGCACATCTTCGAAGACGACATCCAGCCGGGTCGCCAACTGGCGAAAGATCAAATTGAATGCTCGTCGTAGCGGTGCTGATTGGCCTGGACGAAGAAACTTGTCGAAAATCAACATGCCACCGCCGGGTTTGAGTACGCGTGCGGCTTCTCGCAGTGCCTGCGCCGAGTCAGGCACTACGGCTAAAATTAAATGCATGACCACTTGATCAAAATGACCGTCATTAAACGGTAGAGCAAGGCTATTGCCTTGTACCAAGGAAAGGTCGAGCGTGCCGCGTCGTGGCGTGGCTCGGCGTAGCATGGCGGCGGTAAGGTCGAGGCCAATGTAGCGGTTTTCTGGCGGTAGGTGGGGAAGGTCAAGGCCGGTGCCAATGCCGTTAATCAATACAGTCTGTTCTCTGGCGGGTAAATGCCGCAAATTTTGTGCACGTACGCTAGCCAGAGCGCTGGACAGCATGGCATCGTAAAATGGTGCGATCAGGGTGTAACTGTGTTTGAGAGACATGGTGGGCCTATGATATCCACTGCCAGCAGCGGCGCTTCACCATTGGCAATCCATCTGATTGGACCTAGTGCAGCACACGCGGCATGGCCAGGGCGAAAGAGGGAATGTGTGCGTCAAATTTAGTACCATCCTCGGCGACGATCTGGTAGGTGCCTTCCATGGCACCAAAAGGCGTGTTGATGAATGCGCCGCTGGTGTATTCGAAGCTTTCGCCAGGTTGTAGCAAGGGTTGTTCACCGACGATGCCCAAGCCCCGGACTTCCTGCACCCGATCGCTGGCATCAGTGATGATCCAGTGGCGGCTAATTAGCTGCGCGGCGATGTTGCCAGTGTTGGTAATGTTAATAGTGTAAGCAAATACATAGCGGTCGTTGTCGATATCGGAGTGTTCTTCCACGAAATGTACCTGGGTGGAAACGGTAATTGCATATTTTTTACTCTCAGCCATGGGGCTATTGCACACGATTTTTTTTTCGCTGGCAAGCCAATTTGGTGTTTTGTCGTACGGTGGTGGGGCGGCGACGTGTGTGAAACGGCAAGATGCTTTCTGGGAAAGCATGATTAATTTCTGCAGTCGCTTCGCTATTTCGCCTATGTCCGGCGTCACTATTTACAGGTAAAATGTCGTATTTGCCTTACCATTTGTAAAAGGGATTTGTCATGCCAACTTATCGTATAGCGCCGAGCATTCTATCCGCTAATTTTGCCAAGCTAGGCGAGGAAGTTACTAGTGTACTTCAGGCCGGTGCCGATATTATCCATTTCGATGTAATGGATAATCATTACGTGCCGAACTTGACCATCGGCCCGCTGGTGTGCAAAGCAATAAGGCCGTTGACCGACGCTATGATCGACGTGCATTTGATGGTTAAGCCGGTGGATCGGCTTATTCCCGATTTTGCTAGCGCTGGAGCGAACCTTATTACCTTTCATCCTGAAGCTTCCGAGCATATCGACCGTTCCCTCGGTTTGATTAAGGATTCTGGTTGTAAGGCGGGTCTGGTCTTTAATCCTGCAACCTCATTGAACTATTTAGATCACGTGCTGGATAAGTTGGACATAATATTGATTATGTCGGTGAATCCTGGTTTTGGTGGGCAGTCATTTATTCCCGAGGCGCTCAACAAGTTACGCGCGGTGCGCCGCCTGATTGACGAGAGTGGTCGAGATATTTTGCTGGAGATCGATGGTGGCGTTAAGGTGGACAATATCGCCGACATCGCGCGCGCTGGGGCTGATACATTTGTCGCTGGCTCCGCTATTTACGGCACACCTAACTATAAAGCGACTATCGACGCCATGCGCGCCGAACTGGCAAACGTTTAATTTTTCTAGCAGGCCACAGATCTACCAATACGGCGACACTATGCAGAACCCAGTTCTTTTACCGGTCAAAGTAGTAGCTATAGACCTGGATGGCACATTGCTTGATACCGCCGTGGACATCGGCGAGGCCGCCAACCGTATGTTGGCCGAATTAGGCCGCAATCGGTTGGCGGAAGCGACGGTTGCCAGCTACATTGGCAACGGCGTTTCTCGTCTCGTGAAGCGGGCGCTGACTGGTGAGATGGCTGGCGAACCAGACCCGGCAATATTTGCCTTGGCGTTGGCGGCGTTCAACCGGCATTATGCCGAAGTATTATGTCGGACAACACGTTTGTATCCTGGCGTGCTAGATGGATTGCATGTTTTGCGTGTTGCCGCTTTTCCGCTGGTATGTATTACTAACAAAGCGGCGCAATTTACTCACCCGTTACTCATGGCGACCGGTTTGGCAGCATATTTTGATTTGGTGTTGTCTGGCGACAGTTTGCCAAGGAAGAAACCAGATCCGCTGCCGTTGCATCACGCCTGTCGTCATTTTGGTGTGGTTCCGGCGGAAATGTTGCTGATCGGCGATTCGCTTAACGATGTACAAGCGGCGCGTGCTGCTGGGTGCCCTGTATTTTGCGTGCCTTATGGTTATAATCAGGGCCAACAACCAGTGGCGCAGTGGGATGTTGACCAAGTGGTGCCGGATCTGGTGGTCGCCGCGCGCCTCATTGAGGCGTCATCGTCCTCTGCTGCACGGAGCACAGCATGATGCGTCGATGGCGGCGTTACCTGTGGTCGTCAGCATGCAGCTAATAGCTGCGTTTCTTTTCTTCTTTTCGCATGTGATCTCTGATGACTGAACAGGAATTCAATCGGCTGGCCGCTCAAGGCTATAATCGTATTCCGTTGATCGTTGAAACTTTGGCCGACTTGGATACACCGCTGTCAGTTTACCTGCGGCTGGCCAATAGGCCTTACTCTTATTTGCTGGAATCAGCAGTGAGTGGGGAGCGTTTTGGCCGCTACTCATTCATCGGTTTGCCGGCACGCACCCGGTTGATCGTGCGTGGGCGACAAGTCACCGTGGAGACCGATGGCCTCGTGGTCGAGGCACTGGAGACCAGTGATCCTCTGCGTTTTATTCAGAACTACCAAGCCCGTTTTCGGGTAGCGATGCGCCCTGGTCTACCGCGTTTTTGCGGTGGTTTGGTAGGGTATTTTGGTTACGACAGCGTTCGTCACATCGAACCACGGTTGGGACAGAGCACTAATCCAGATCCTCTGGGGACGCCGGATATCCAATTGCTGCTGTCAGAGGAGCTGGCAGTATTCGATAACCTGCGTGGTCAGTTGTTTCTGATCGTTTACGCAGATTCTAATCGGCCAGATGCTTACGCCACTGCCAGTCAGCGGCTGAGTGAACTTCGTGCGCAATTGCGTCACCAGCCGGTGACACCGCCGCCTGTGGTTGCTGCTGTTGTGATGGCGGCCAAATCTGAGTTTGGCGAAGTACCATTTAAACAGGCAGTGGAGCAGGCTCGGCGCTATATTTACGACGGCGATATTATGCAGGTGGTATTGAGTCAGCGGCTGGCGCTGCCTTATGCCGCGTCCCCTCTGGCGCTATACCGGGCATTGCGCACCTTGAATCCATCACCGTATATGTTTTACTTCGATATGGCTGATTTCCATGTGGTAGGCGCTTCACCGGAAATACTGGTACGCCTGGAAGGTGACATCGTCACCGTGCGCCCTATTGCTGGTACGCGTCCACGCGGTAAAACTCGCGCTGAGGATGAGGCCTTGGCGCAAGGCTTGTTGGCCGATCCCAAGGAGCTGGCCGAACATCTGATGTTAGTTGACTTGGGGCGTAATGATGTGGGGCGTGTGGCGCAAACCGGCACGGTTCGCGTGACCGAACAGATGATGATCGAGCGTTATTCTCATGTAATGCACATCGCGTCTAACGTGGAAGGCCAGCTTAAACCGGAATTGGGAGCTATGGATGTCTTGCGCGCGACTTTCCCGGCGGGGACCGTTAGTGGTGCGCCCAAGGTGCGTGCGATGGAAATTATCGACGAACTGGAGCCGACGAAGCGCGGTGTTTACGCCGGGGCGGTAGGCTATCTTGGATTCAATGGTGATATGGATGTGGCTATCGCCATTCGTACTGCGCTGGTTAAAGATGGTACGCTCTATGTGCAGGCAGGAGCTGGAATCGTCGCCGATTCAGTCGCTGATAATGAATGGACAGAAACTAGGAATAAGGCACAGGCGGTGTTACGGGCGGCGGAAATGGCGTTGAGCGGGCTAGAGTGCCGTGCCGATTGATTATCCACCAAATGTATCAGATGTCGTTTGACGTACTGACGTCGATTTCCAGCATACGTTCGTCACTGTTAGCCTAGCGAAGCGTTGAATTTACTCGGTTAGCTAGCGTGTTTACCGTGGATGGGGCGGGCGAACCAGACGAGGATAATCAGCAAAGCGAAGATAAATCCGGAAAGCCAGAATAGATCGTTGGTGGCAAGTATCACCGCTTGCTGAGTGATGCTGCGATTGAGAAACGCGATATTGGCCGGTGAGCTCAGCCCCAGGTTTGCGAGTCGGTGCAACATCGTTTGGGTAAGTGCGCTGTAGGTGCTGATCTGTTCCGCAAGTTGACTATGATGAAAAATGTCACGTCGGTCCCACAAGGTTATGCTCGCCGAGGTACCCAGGCTACCGGCCAGAATACGGAAAAAAGTTACGAGGCCGGTGGCGCTAGCCATTTGCTGCGGAGGGATTTCCGATAGGGCGAGGGCGAATAGAGGAACAAAAAAAGTTGCTACACCTAGGCCCATAACGAAGCGGGGCACGGCTAGCTGCCAGTAAGTAATATCGGTGTTGATAGAATAAGCGTACCAAAATGAGACCGCAGCGAACACAGTGAAACTGAAGGTTGACCATAGCCGAATGTCGATTTTATATAGATTGCGGCCGATAGCAGGCGCCAGAATTACTGGCAGGATACCAATGGGTGCTACGACCAGCCCCGCCCAGGTGGCGGTATAACCCATTTGGGTTTGCAGCCATAAAGGGATAATTACCAGAATACCGAAGAACACCATGTAGCCGATGCTGAGTGTTAGTACGCCAAAAGTGAAATTGCGCCGGGCAAACAAATGAAGATCAATAATGGGGTGTTTGTCGGTTAATTCCCAGATCACGAGGAAGACGAGGGAAATGCCTGAAACTAATGCCAGGACAATAATCTCACGAGAGTCGAACCAATCCAGATTATTGCCTTTGTCCAACAAGATTTGCAGTGCACCGATACCTGCCACCAACAGCGTCAGGCCAACAACATCGATAGGCTGTTTGATCGTTTCTGTTTCCCGTTTGCCCAGCAGTTGCCAGGCGATATAGCTTGAGAGTAAGCCGATCGGCACGTTAATGTAAAAAATCCATGACCAACTAATATTATCGGTAATCCACCCTCCCATGATCGGCCCAACAATCGGCGCCACTACCACAGTCATGGACCATAAGGCCAACGCCAAGCCTTTTTTTTCTGCCGGGTAATTATTGAGTAGCAGGCTTTGTGACAGCGGTACCATGGGGCCGGCTACCAGTCCTTGAATAACGCGGAACGTGATTAGCATCGGTAAATTGATGGCTAAACCACATAGCCATGAAGCGATAGAAAATAGCAAAGTTGATAGCACGAATAATCGCACCTCACCAAAGCGGCGGGCGAGCCAACCGGGGATCGGTAAGGCGATCGCATTGCTGACAGCGAACGAGGTAATAACCCAGGTTCCCTGGTTAGGACTTACCGCCAAGTCACCAGCGATAGCGGGGATTGACACGTTGGCGATGGAGATATCCAACACTTGCATGAAGGTGCCCAACGCCAGTGCCAGCGTGAGCGGTATCAATACCAGTCCGGAGAGTGGTGGATGAGGCGCGCGGCTCACGGCGTGCCAGACTCACCGGCGGGGATTAGTGGCGGATTGTTGGCGTTGATGATTCGCCTGATGATCGCCGTCACCATCGTGGGGTTGGTCGCATAGACTGCGGTGGTGTAGCGGGGTTGCGATGGTGTGGTGACAGCTAGTACCGGGCCGCTACGATCGTGGGTATCAATTTTTACCCGCATTGAGAGTCCGATGCGTAACGGATAACGTTCCAGTTCACTGGGGTTAAGACTTACGCGCACCGGTAGCCGTTGGATAATTTTAATCCAATTACCGCTGGCGTTTTGTGGTGGTAGCAATGCAAAAGCGCCACCGGTGCCGGGAGATAACCCTTCTACTGTGCCATGAAAGACAACGTCATCACCGTAAATATCGGATGTCAGTTTAACTGACTGGCCGATGTGGATATTGGCTAACTTATCCTCCTTGAGATTAACTTTTACCCACAACTTGTTGAGTGGAACCACTGCCATCAGCGGTGCGCCTGGCGCCACCAGTTGGCCGACCTGAACACTGCGTTTGGCGACGTAGCCATCGACTGGAGAAACAATTCTGCAGCGGGAGAGCGCAAGATAAGCCTCCCGTACTTGTGCTTCTGCTCGTTGCACCGCTGGATGGTTTGCTACGGTGGTGCCGACGACTAATGCACGCGCGGCGTTTAGCCGGGCTAGCGCCAATCGCAGGTCGGCTTTTGCGCTACGGGTAGCGGCCCACGCGTGGGCTAGCACTTCGCGGGAAATGGCTTTTGCACCGATTAGGCGATAACGCCGGTTTAAATCGTAACCTGCTTGGCGCAGCGCTACTCGTTTTTTGGCGACATTGGCTTCATCCTGCTTGACGGTTTCAAACGCCTGGCGAACGCGTCGCACCGTCTCGGCCAATTGTGCTTCCGCTTGCTGCAGGGTGAGTTTGGCGTCACTGTCGTCTAATTTGACCAGCGTCTCTCCGGCCTTTACTCGGTCGGTATTGGCCACATTGACCGCGATGACTGTTCCCGTGATTCGCGGCGTGATTGTGACCTGATTGCCGCTGACATAGGCGTCATCGGTACTTTCCCAATAACGGCCAGTCGTCATCCAGTATGCGCCGTAGGCAATGCCAGCGGCGAGGAAGCCGATGGTCAGGGTGATCAGTAGCATGTTGCGCTTGGATGAGCGCCCGTTGGCAATGGCTGGCGGGGCGGGCGTGTTCATGACGTTCCTTTATTGCGTTTGGTTGTACCGCTGTGGTAACCACCACCCAATGCTTGGATGAGGGAGACGGTAGCGCGCAGTCGGTTGTCTTTCAGTTGGCTTTGGCGTTGTTGTTGGCGGAGCAGATTAATCTCGGCAGCGAGCAGCGGCTGGTTGTCGATCAGCCCTGCGTGGACGCGTACTGCTTCAAACCGCTTGGCCTGACGTGCCGCCATCGTCGCTGTCCGTTGCAGTGTCAGTAGGCGATTCACGGTATTCAGCCATGCTAACCGTGTGGCGACTTGCTCGGCGGCGACGAGTACTTGCCGATTATATTGGTCGATGGCCGCATCGGCTTCCGCGCGCCGTTGTCCTAATTTTGCACGTAAAATGTGACGGTCGAAGAACGGCAGGTGTATGGCCGGGCCGACGGACGCGAGTACACTGCCGGAGGTTAGCCAATGGCTAAGTTCGATACTTTGCAGACCAGCTGCCGCGGTGAGGTCAATGTTTGGGTAAAAGGCGGCACGGATAGCGGTGATTCGCCGTATCGCTGCTTCGGCACGCCATCGTTGGGCAGCAATATCTGGTCGCCAGCTTAGCCAGTCCAGCGGTAGGTGGCGCGGCAATGGGAAAGGGATGTCGAAATGCGTGGGCAATTCGTGGATGGTAAATGATTTATCGGGACCATGGCCGACCAGCGCCGCCAGGCGGTAACGGTAGACGGTAGCTTGGTAACGCAGCGTGCGTACCGCATCTTGATCGCTGGCTAATTTCTGAGTCGCTTCGCGGACGGGTAGCGCATTGCTTAGCCCGTGACGCAAGCGGGTGATGGTGATATTGCGTTGCTTGCGTTGTTTGTGTTCAATTCGCCGCGCCAGCACCAGGCGTGCGTGCGCGCCTTGAAGGCCGAAATAGATGTCGGCGACAGCGGTGCTAAGGGTGAGCCGTACCGCCGCGGTTGCCGCTTGCGTAGCACGGGCTTCGCCCATGGCTGCCGCTAGTGTCGCCCGGTTTTTGCCCCACCAGTCGAGAGCATACACGGCGCTAACCGAGGCATTACCTTCATTCGTTATGCTACCGCCTAACGGCGGCGGCAGAAATCCTTGTCGGCTAAGGCGCTCGCGCACGACTGAGATGTCGCCATGTGTGCGGATAGTCGTATTGAGTGTGGCTAGCCGCACCACTTGCTGGGCTTTGTGAAGGCGAGCTTGTGCTAGCTTGATCGACGGGTTTTGCTTGAGTGCGGTCTGGATGAGGCGGGTGAGCTGCGGGTCGTCAAACCATTTCCACCAATTGGTGGCCAGCGGCCCAGCCGCCTGAAAGCCCGACTGCGCCATTGATTTTTTTATCACTTGCGCGATCGCCGGCTGTAACGGAACTGCGGCCAGTGGCGTTTGAGGTGGCAGTGGCGCACAGCCGGCAATCGTGATGACGGCCAGTGTCCCCCAACGCCAATAGAATGGTAAACACAACGAGAGTTGCATGTTAGTCACTGCTTTCTTGTTCGATGCCACGCAATAACTGACGAAGGGCATGCTCAAATTCTACGCTTTCATTATCGCTAAAATCGGACCATACCGCCGATAGTCGTTGCCATAGTGATGGCATGACATTCGCGGTTAATGTCTTTCCCTCTGGCGTGAGCGTCAAATCAATGCGACGGCGATCAGTGACGCATTCGTGGCGTTTTACCCAGCCGTTGAGCACCAATTCATCCACCAATCGAGTGACATTGGCACGCGAAGATATCAGTGCGTCGCTGAGGTCGGATGGGTTGAGCTTATTTCCCTCGCTGGCGAACAACATTGCCAGCGCAAACAGAGACGCGGTGTTGAGTCCGAACGACGCCAGTGTTTGGTTAAGACTGTCATTAAGGTTTTTAAAGACGAAAAAGAATAGCCGTGTCAGTATGATCTGCTGATGAGGCATTCCCGGTAGCTTGCTGGCAATCCGGTCAATACGTTGCTCGAATCGCAGGAAAGTAATTGTCATGATGTTGTCCCGTGTTTTCGCCAAAAGTAAACCATACCCTGCGTAATAGTTTCATGGTGAACTAAATAAGCATTCTACGCTACCGTGACATACGGCTTTTTTATAAAAATACAAGATCTGTGTCGGAGCGTGAATTCAATGTCCATGGTGAGCAGTGCTAGTTGGGCCGACTCAGCCTCGCGCCGATCGTCGTTTCGAACTGACAGTTGGTCTATTGGTTTTATAAGAGTGTTAGCTGTACGCATTCACCATCGTAGTAATGCGTTAATTGATGTTGTGCTTGCTTGCTGAGAGAGGATTCGGCTTTTTGATCTTGCGCCAATTCGGGTGAGCGCAACCCGTAAATGTCGGTGTCTTGCAATTTGTTTGGTGTTAATTTCCTGACGAACTCGCTGGGCTATTGACTCGGCTCTTTGAAGTCGGAGAGGTCTTAATGTTCTCAAGAATTTGAGATGAGGGAATACGCTTGCACTAACCATATGCAGAAAAGGCCATGGTTACCGCCGCGTTGTTTTACTGAACGAGACACAACACCACAAAATTCCATGATGGAATCAATTGCGATGTTATGTTCCGTGGGTCAAACGTTTACCTACGTCTCGCATCTATCGATACGAGACGCTGTTAAACTACCAGACTGCTGGCGTCCAGTTGCTGTTTTTCCCACCATCCGCAGTTTCACCTACCCGTACGAGATAGCTATTCACGTAATGATGTGGTGGTACCGGCAGATTCAGCGGCGCGGGAGAGCCATCCATCACTCGGCCGGCAAGATCATAACGGGATCCGTGGCACGGGCAGAAAAAGCCACCGGGCCATTTCGGACCTAAATCTGGCGGCGCAATTTGCGGTCGGTACGTAGGGATGCAGCCGAGATGAGTGCAAATACCTACCAGTATTGAGTATCTAGGTTTAATAGAACGAACGCTGTTCACATACTGTGGCAGCTGCTGGGGCTGGAGTGAATCCGGATCCTTCAGCCGCGGGTTTATCGATGGCAGTCGCGCTAATTGCGCTTCTGTGCGATACAGCATCCATATTGGGCGGGAGCGCCAAGGGATGGTGACTAGCTGTCCTGGCTCCAATTTGCGCAAATCGAAGTTCACGGGTACCGCCGCCGCCAAAGTCGCGGCGCTGGGTTCCATGGAATCCAGAAAAGGAAGTGCCAGTGCCGCCACGGCAGCGGCACCAGTCGCGCTGGTTGCGGCGAGTAGAAACCGCCGTCTGCTTACATTAACCGGGTTTTTCGGTAAGTCTTCCATAGTTACCTCTCCATGTCATCAATTCACAGAATGCCGTCCCGGCTATTCACGGTGACTCGGTTTTAACAACCGCGCACCAGCAATTTCAACAGCCGCCGCGATGGGTCATAGTCGCTTACCATGCGGATCTTAAGGAGCGTTAACTGCGCATTTTACCACTATCACTAATAAAATCGACCGTTGCGGAGACAATAAATTCAATAAAAATTACATGGAGGTCCTGTTTTCTACAAAATTACGCAAATGATAGCGCTGCTCAGGTGGGCGACGATAGGTAATGCGGCGTGGCCACGTGGGAGCCGTGGTGTGCTATCTTTCATGTGGCGTGGGAAATGAGAAATGGTTTTCATGATGAAAAACTTATTTTTGCTGGTGCTCGTATTTTTGTTGGCAGGTTGTGCTGCCAGTACTAGTTGGCGCGCGGAATCTTATCAAAAACCATTGCAGGCGACCGCGCGACGTCTGGCCACGCAAATAAAAGCCGGGAAGCTAACGAAAACGCAAGCGGCTGACCGATTAAATCGCGAACGCTTAGCGTTGGTTGGCCATCAGCCTGTTGATGATAGGGTATTCGGTTTTTACCGGCGATTAACCGTGCAACGTGATCACGGCGTTATCACCAGTGCGCAGGCCCGCTTTCAGATGCAGCGCGAATTATTGGCTGTGCGTAAGCGTTACCAACGACATGGTGCTTTATTGAGGCAATCACCAGCGTTTACAAATTTCATGATGTCATTGTACGGATTGCCACCACTGTGATTCTTTCCTCGAGTGGCGATGCTTTGAATCCGCTTCTGATGGTACCGGATCACGCGCTTTGTCTTTGCCACAGCGGCGAGTGTTTCTCCCGTTGTTGCCGTCCCTACTTGGACGGCGCGCAGTCTGCGCCAACGGCGCTCGCATTGATGCGTTCGCGTTATAGCGCCTATACAATGAACCGCGCTGTTTATCTGCGGGAAACTTGGCATAGTTCCACTTGTCCGGTCGCTATCGACTTCGCCGACAACATTCAGTGGCGTGCACTAAACGTCTTGTGGATTGATCGTGGCGGCATGGATGACGTCGTGGGCGTGGTGGCGTTCGTCGCCTATTATGAGATCGGTGGACAGGCAAAACAATTGCGGGAAATCAGCAGCTTTCGCCGCGAGGGGACGCGCTGGTATTACGTGGCTGGCGATATTGCGCCAGCCACTGTTTCTCGCAACTCGCCGTGTCCTTGCGGCAGCGGTAAGAAGTTTAAACGCTGCTGCGCTTTGTCTGTCTAGGCTGTCGTAATCTTTGGTCATATGAGATAAGCGGCCAGTGATGGAACCGCATCATTGCCGCTCATGTTCGCCAAAGATATCTTTGGCGAAGATAACCAGATATACGGTTTAGCTTGCACCATCTGTCTCGCTAAACCTTGTTCATTGTTGCGTGGTGGATTGATCGTGGTAATGGTGCTAAGGTCTAGCTCTGCGGGGGAGAATTGGTTCTTTGGCCTGTCAATAGACAGGTGTCAAAGATTACCGTAATGGGTGGCCATGTGCCCGCGATTCTTAAGTTGTCGCGTGGTTGTGATCTAAATTTCTGATTGATAGCTTATTGGTTACGAACGGTATAGCCGTAATTACGCAATGGAGGGCGTTATGGCGACAGTAGAATTGGGCAAGGATAACTTTATCGATACGGTGACCGGCAACGACATCGTGTTCGTCGATTTTTGGGCACCGTGGTGTGGTCCCTGTAAGTCGTTTGCGCCGGTTTATGAGGAGATCTCGGAAAAATATAATGAAATCGTGTTTGCTAAAGTGAACACAGAACAAGAGCAGGAATTGGCTGGACGCTTTCAAATTCGGTCGATCCCGACACTGATGGTGTTTCGCGAGAATGTGATTATCTTTTCCCAAGCGGGGGCGTTGCCCGCATCCGGTTTGACGCAGTTGATCCAGCAGGTACGTGACGTGGATATGGCGGAAGTACATCGCCAAATTGCCGAAGAATCAGATCAATCGCCATCCGAAGGCTAACCTGACGTGTTTTGCTCTGGGCGCGCCGTTAATATTTCTCGCAATAGCGGTACCGTAACGGGTCGTTGCGTTTCTAACGAATAACAGTCCAATGCTTCTACCGCCGCAACTAGTGACGGCAAATCCCGCCGCCAGCGGTTTAGTAGGTAATTCGCGACATCCGCCGATAGGCGAAAGCCGCGGGCGCGGGCATGCGCTGCCAAGGCCGCCGCTTTTTCGCTATCGTCCAGACCGTGCGTTTGAAAGACGAGTCCCCATCCCAACCGGGTCACCAAATCGGCGCGCAACGCCAGTTGTGCCGGCGCACACGGCCCAGCGGCCAGTAGCCGTCCACCTTCATCTTTTAACTGATTATAACGATTAAACAACGCGATTTGTGCCGCGCCGTCGAGCTGTGTGACTTCGTCAACTGCCACGAAATCATAATCGGCTGTTTCTGCTAGCGATGCACCGGCGACAAAATAGCCTGCACGTAGGCCAGCGCGCCGCGCCGCCGCCACTGCACCACGCAATAAATGACTTTTGCCCACGCCCGTGTCGCCCCAAAGATAGAAAAAACGCTCAGCTAACTTACCGGCCGCTGTTGCGTTCAACGCATGCAATAGCTCAACATTGCGCCCGGCAACGAAGTTGTCGAGGTCGGGAATAAAGTCCTGTGTAATTTGCAGCGGAAGTTGTCGCATGAAAAAAGCCATCAGCTAAAAGCTGTATTGTAAAACGTTTGTCACGAACGAAAAAATAGCGACGATACTTGATTAATCGCAGTATATTTTGCTCGATAAATATTTTTCGTGTGCATGACGTAACCCCACCAGTAGTGCTGCGCTGGCAGGAAGCGCCAACAGGATGCCGAAGAAACCGAATAGTTGGCCGAATGCCAGCAGAGCGAAAATCACCGTGACGGGGTGCAGGCCGATGCGGTCGCCGATCAGCCAAGGTGTTATTACCATGCCTTCCAATCCTTGGCCGATGGCGAATACAATCCACACCGGCAGCAAGCCACCGAACCCGGAAAATTGCATAACGCCCACCAATGTTGCCAAGGTTAGCCCAGTCAGCATGCCAAGATAGGGAACGAACACCAACATTCCCGCCAAAATTCCCACTGGTAATGCGTAATCCAACCCGGCCAACCATAATGCCAGCGAGTAATAGGCGCTCATCAGCAACATCACCATTACCTGTCCACGCAGAAATTCAGCGAGTACCTTGTCGATTTCGTGGGCGATGTTGTTGACCTGGGTGTGCCAGCGACGTGGAATCATTTCATCGACTCGCGCCATGAGCGAGTTCCAGTCACGCAACAAGTAAAATAGTACCACTGGCGCTAACAATACACTGGCGAAGAACGATAGTATCGCCGCACCGCCTTGAGTCATGTAGGGTACAATCTTGGCCGCTACGCTGCCGGTACTTTGCCAATGGCTAGTCCAGATAGCCCTGATCTGAGCGCCGCTAATGTGCCAGTCGACGCCGAAATAACGGTGCAACCAAGGGCCTAGGTGAGATTTTATCCAGGTGGCGTAATCTGGTAACCGTGCCATAAACAACGCAATTTCTTTTTCCAGTAGTGGCAGCAGGATTAGTAGTAATGTGATCAGTAAGCCAAGTAGTCCAGCCATGACCAGTATGGTGCCCACCGTGCGCGGTATCTTGAGTTGTTGTAGCCGATCCACCAGTGGGTCGCTGATATAGGCGAGGATCACGGCAAATAAAAAAGGCGCAAGAATGGGCCGCAGCAAGACAAACAGGATGCCTGCTAGGCTCGCTAGCGCTAGCCACGCAAGAACCCGGAGATCATCGGAGCGTTTTATGGTCATTTCAGTTAAAATTACACCTAGCAAAATGCGTTTGAGGCGGAGACGATACCAGTCAGCGTGGTCCGGCAACGGCCGTTGTCTCCAGTCGCCGCTTCACCGCGCCTAATTTAACCATACCTGTCCGAAGGTGCCCAATTTGTTTCGTGCTTTCCGGTTTTGATGGAAGAAAGAGAGTAGTGTTTTGACCCACTCCGATACCCCTTTGAATGCCCTAAATTATCGTGACGCTGGTGTGGATATCGACGCCGGCGCGCAACTGGTGAAAAACATCCGGCCGCTCGCCGCTAGAACCCTACGTTCCGAGGTGTTAACTGGCCTTGGCGGCTTCGGGGCATTATTCGAGATTTCTCAACGGTATCAATGTCCGGTGCTGGTATCGGGCACAGATGGTGTCGGCACTAAGCTCAAACTAGCGTTTATGCTCAACCGGCACGACACGGTGGGTGTCGATTTGGTAGCGATGAGTGTCAACGATATCCTAGTGCAAGGCGCGGAGCCTTTGTTTTTCCTTGATTATTTTGCTTGCGGTCAACTCGATGTTGCGACTGCCACCACAGTCGTCAAGGGAATCGCCTCGGGATGTGAGCAAGCTGGCTGTGCGTTGATCGGTGGTGAGACCGCAGAAATGCCGGGGATGTATCCGCCCGGAGAGTATGATCTTGCCGGATTCGCCGTCGGCGTCGTCGAGAAAGCGCGAATTATTACCGGTGACGCGATTCGGGCGGGTGACGCAGTGCTGGGACTGGCATCCAGTGGTGCGCACGCTAACGGTTATTCATTAATTCGTAAAATTATCGAGCGGAGTGGCGCCGATTTAAATGCCGATTTTCATGGGCGCTCATTAGCTGACGTGGTACTTGCTCCTACGCGTATTTACGTTAAGCCGATCATGGAGCTAATCTCTCAGTTGCCAGTCAAGGGTATGGCGCATATCACCGGCGGTGGCTTGCTGGAAAACATTCCACGTATGCTGCCGGAAAAAACCGCCGCCGTATTGGACAAGCAATCATGGGATATGCCGCCGTTATTTTCCTGGCTGCAACAGGCGGGCAACGTGGTGGAAGCTGAAATTCACCGTACATTCAACTGTGGTATTGGCATGGTAATTGTTGTCGCTAACGAGCGCAGCGAGGAAGCAATGGCATTATTGCGTTGCTCCGGCGAGGATGTCTGGCGCATCGGCACCATCCATTCCCGCACCGAAGGACACGCGCGAACGGTTGTGGTATGAAGAAAATAGTAGTGCTGATTTCTGGGCGCGGTAGTAACTTACAATCCATTCTGGATGCCACGTTGCCGGTGAAAATTGCCGCGGTCATCAGTAATAACCCGGCTGCCACCGGGCTGGCGATTGCTCGTCGCCGCGGACTTGTTGCCGAGACCGTTGATCACCATGACTTTTCCAGCCGTGAGGCATTCGATGCTGCTCTGGCAGCGCGGATTGACCACTTTGCGCCAGATTTGATTGTGCTGGCGGGATTTTTGCGTATTCTGACCGACGTTTTTGTGCAACGTTACCCAGCACGCATGATGAACATCCATCCATCGCTGTTGCCCGCTTTTCCGGGCCTTGACACACACCGGCGCGCATTAGCCGAAGGGGTAAAAATTCACGGTTGTACGGTGCATTTCGTCACGCCAAGGCTGGATCATGGCCCCGTGATCATTCAGGCGGCAGTGCCAGTATTGTCGGGAGATACGCCGACAACGCTGGCGTTACGTGTGTTGGCGCAAGAACATGTTATTTATCCGCAAGCTATTCGTTGGTTCGTCGACGATCAGTTATCCATCGGGTTTGATGGCAATGTAACTGTTCTCAGCGCCACCGCCGTCCCTTCTGCGTTACTATCGCCATGCCTTTAGTTTATCGCGAGTGCGCTTGGCGTACGTCATGGCGGTCTCGATTACCCTTGGTCTTGTTGTCGGCGTTATTGTCCGTCCCCTTGGCCATTGCGGCGCCTATGCATATTCGCGCCGAGTACGCTATGCTGAGCAATGGCCAGCACGTGGGCGATGTTACTGAACGCTACGACCGTCATGGTCGGGCGTATCAAGTGAATAGCGTCACGCGTGCAGTCGGGATATTCGCTTTATTTGCCAAGGGTACTATTCGTCTGAAAAGCCGCGGCAACATTATTCGCGGTGGTCTGCAACCGTTGCATTTTGAGTACCATCGTAGCAATGACGCAACTAAAGCTGTTTTCGCCGATTTCGATTGGAAACGGCACCGGCTCACAATGAAGCGCAATGGAAAAACAGAAACGACGACACTCCCTGCCGGAACCCAGGATCGACTGAGCCAAATGTATCAGTTTATGTTTCTGCCAAGATATAACCGGGCGTTGCGTTTCTATATGACGAATGGTCGAGCGCTGACGCAGTATCGTTATCGTTACGTGGGCGTGGAAAAGATCTCCACACCTATCGGTACGTTAGTTACCTTCCGATTTAACCAGCACGATCCACGCGATGGTGAAAATACGGACGTTTGGCTGGCCAAAGCATGGCACGATTTTCCTGTACGGGTGCGTATTCAGGGAAAGCGTCGGAACGAAGAACAGTTAATTACCCATCTTCAATTTCACTAAGTGGTAATCGTCGTCATCGTCTGATGAAACGTTTTTCTCTGCCAGTCTACTCACGGCGATTGTTATTGGCGTTGCTTGTTTCTCTTTCGCTTCATTTGCTGGCGTTGTTCGAGCCGTGGATTCAATTACCCACGATAACTCCACACGTTAAGCCCCTGGAAGTGACGTTTCTGATTCAACCAGCCGGGGTTGTTAAAATGGCGTCTCCGACGTATCCAAATCCGCCGTTGCACAAACGCGCGCGGCGGCGTTTGACCATCCCTCGGCATCACCGGGAATCGCCAAAGCCAATCCTGACCACGCCCGTGTCAAAGTCAGCGCTAACATCATCGCCTGCGCCGATGCCGGTACGAAAAACATCGTCTCCTGTGTCAACGGTGCGGCCAATGTTGGCTGCGGCAAAAATTTGGCCGCAGCGGATAGAGTTGGATTACCTTCTGTACAAAGGCGCTCAAGGCCTGATTGTCGGTCGGGTCGTTCACACATTGGAAATTAAGCACGATCACTACTCAATTACCGGCGTTGCTGAGGCGACTGGGCTGTTCTCTCTATTTCGTTCGGGTAAACTGGTGCAAATCAGCCAAGGGACGATTACTGCGGCCGGTCTACGTCCCGATTCATTCTGGGTTGAGCGCGGTCAATCGGCAAACACCACCGATTCAGCCCAATTCAACTGGGAGACGCATACGCTCACGATCCAATCGCCAGATGGTAATCGTGTGCTTCCGTTGTCTGCGGGCACGCAGGATCTGTTGAGTTTCCAGTACCAGTTTGCTGTCAAGCCGCCACCGGTTGGCACTTCAGTCGCACTGGCCATCACCAACGGCCGCAAACTAAACCACGTTATTTACACGGCTGTTGGTAGAACGACGTTGACGTTGCCGGATGGGAGTAAAATGCCCACGCTGCACCTGGTAAAACAGGATAAACCTCACGGGGATCGCACTGATTTATGGTTGGCGGTGGACAAGGGTTATTTGCCGGTTAAGGTTAAGCTAACCCGTAAGGATGGCGATTCCGCACAATGGGTGTTGCAGCACGTCAAAATTTTGAAGGAGAAATAGTCATTATGCCGCTTTCACCAACACTGGTGGGCCATGTTATTCGTGCGCTCGCTGCGGTATTACCATTCAGCGAACCGGCAGATGGTGTTCTCAGCCGCTATTTTCGCCAGAATCACCAATTGGGTATACATGAACGCGCATTGATCGCTGAGACTGTCTACGCCATTTTGCGCCGTAAACGCTGGCTAGACGCACTGGCACCGGACGTTTCACCGCGGCGGTTAGTGTTGGTGGCACTAACTATGTTGCGCGGGATCAGCTTGCGAGAATTGGCGCCATTGCTCGATCCCGATGAGAATGACTGGCTAAAAACACTGAAGGCTCGACCCGTTGAGACAACGTCTCTCGCGGTGCAGGCAGAGTTTCCCGACTGGTTGGTGGATAAGCTACATATCTTTTTGTGTGATGAGGATATTCTCGCGCTGGGACGCGCTATGCAAGTGGCCGCACCATTGGATCTGCGAGTCAACACGCTACGCACTAGTCGCGACGACGTGCTGAACACATTTAACCAGGAAGGCATAGCCGCCACACCGACACCTCATTCGCCACTTGGAGTGCGATTGGTACACAAAATTGCGCTTAACCGTCACCCGTTGTTTCTTTCGGGGATGGTGGAAGTGCAGGATGAAGGGAGTCAACTAGTTGGCTTGCTGGTGGCACCCCGCCGCCGCGACATGGTGGTGGACTTTTGTGCTGGTGCCGGCGGGAAAACCCTGCTGCTCGGTGCGCTTATGCATTCCCAAGGACGGGTTTACGCGCTCGACGTTTCGGAAAAACGACTGAGCCAGTTGAAGCCACGATTGAAACGTGCCGGGTTGAGTAATCTTCACCCGCAGCGAATCAGTCACGAGAACGACGCAAAAATTCAGCGCTTACGTGGAAAAATTGATCGGGTGCTGGTGGACGCACCATGCAGTGGTTTAGGTACGTTGCGGCGAAACCCAGATCTTAAATGGCGCCAATCGCCCACGTCAGTGACGGAGCTTTCTCACAAGCAGGCGGCCATTCTGGCGAGTGCGGCAACCTTGTTGAAGGCTGGAGGGCGTCTCGTCTATGCTACGTGCAGTGTGCTCCCAGAGGAAAACACGCAAATTGTGGAGCATTTTCTCCAGACACACCCTGATTTTCGGCTGGTTTCCTGTGCGGAGGTGTTGCGCGCCGGGCGTATCGATCTCGACACTGGCCCATATCTGCAGCTTACCCCCAATCTTCACGGTTGCGATGCCTTCTTCGCCGCGGTTTTGGAAAAGACGACTGCTGCTGAGAAATAGCGGCGTGGCGTCAATGGCTGACAAGACAGTTAGCCGTGTTGGCCTGGTTTGTTAGTGTTGCAATCTGCCATACAGCCGCCGGTATAATGTGTCGCTTTGCATCAGTTCGGCGTGCGCGCCTTCTTCGATAATATGGCCATCGTCGAAGACATAGGCGTGATCAGCTTGTTTCACCGCGCTTAATCGGTGGGCGATAATCAGGGTGGTGCGGCCGGCTAAGAAGGTATTTAGGGCAAGGTGGAGATGGGCTTCGGTCTCGGCATCTAGCGCCGACGTGGCTTCATCGAGAATAACAACGCTGGGGTTGGATAACGCCATGCGGGCAATGGCTAGGCACTGACGCTGGCCACCGGATAGCCGCACGCCTTGGTGACCAATAATGGTATTTAGTCCACCAGTCATTTTTTCTATGGTTTCCCGTAGCTGGGCGACTTCCAGTGCTCGCCATAGGGCGTTATCGGAGAATGTCCGCCCTAGCGTGAGATTCATGCGCACCGTGTCGTTGAATAGGGCAGGATGTTGCAATACCGTTGCTACGTGTTCGCGTACAATATCTAGGCCAATTTGAGTGACAGGGATACCGTCGAAGTAAAGCCTGCCGGAACGTGCCGGATACATGCCGAGAATCACCTGTACTAACGTGGATTTGCCACCACCACTGGCACCAACCAACGCCACTTTTTCGCCTGGCTGAATATCCAGCGTGACGTGGTTGAGTACCAGTGGCCCGTCACCATAAGCGAAGCACACTTCCTCCACCAGCACACCGACGGTGGCTTTGCCGACAAAAGGATTATGCAGCGTCGGATAGCGCGGTTCCTCGCGTAATGCCAGCAAGTGATTAATGCGGCCCAAGGCGGCTTGCGCACCGTAATAAGCGTATTGAATATTGAGGATTTCCTGCATGGGCGACATCATGAACCACAGATAGCCGAATACCGCCATCATTTCGCCGATGGTGAGGTTGGAAAACACCACCATTAGCATGGCGATGGCGCGAAAAGTGTCGAAACCAACGAGGAATACCATAAACGACAGGCGACTAGCAGCATCACTTTTCCAGGAAAAGGCGGCGGCGTGGGTTTTAATGCCTCGCGCTCGGTCGATTACTCGAGAAAAATAGTGGCGCTCGCGATTGACCGCGCGAATTTGCTGGATGGCGTCTAGGGTTTCAATGAGTGCTTGCTGAAAGAGTTCTATGGCCGAATTTTCCCGTTTTTTCAAGGCTTTTACCCGTTTGCCGATGGTCATGGTGAAATAGACGACTATCGGGTTGAGCAGCAAAATGAACAAAGCTAGTTGCCATTGCATCCATAGTAGAATAGCGGCGGCACCAACCAGCGACAGTACGGCGACGACGAATTTGCTGACAGTGACGCCGATAAACTCATCAATAGCATTGACATCTGTAACAAAATGGGACGTTACCACGCCGCTGCCCAGCGTTTCATATTCTGACAGCGCAATGCGTTGTAATCGTAGTAGAAGTGTTTGGCGTATTTGGTAGGTGATATTTTTCGCGATTAGCGTGAAGTTGCGTGTTTGCCACACGCCTAGACCCAGCGTCATCAGCCGCAGCAGCAGCGTGATCAGTAGCACGGCACCAATATACAGCGCCGGACCATGCCAAGTGGCGGGAAATAGAGCGTTGATTCCGTCTACCATTCGCCCCGGCCGGTGCAGCAATACCTCGTCCACCAGCAATGGCATCAGCAAAGGAATCGGTACGCTAGTGATGACAGCGAGTAGCGCAATAATCTGAGCCACAATCAGCGCGTGTCGGTGGTGCTTGATCATGCCAATGATGTAGGTCCAGTCGTAGACGATGGCGGGGGCGTTGGATGGTGTTTCAGTCGTTGTCATGGGTAGAATTTATCGGTGTTCTATTGAAATTGAGCGGCTAAAAGCTTAACACGCGTATTTCTTAGTGGAAGTGTAGGTGGCCATTTTTTGCGTTTGGTTGTGTTAAATGTGTTGAGCGCCAGTGATACTCTAATCGTCGTGTCGTCTACGCTTTCATAACCCCGCCAATTTCCTTAGTCAGAGGAGATTATGATAAATTCGCTGTCCCAGCGGCTAAGGAGTATCTATGAGCAACATTTTGCAACGTATTTTGACTGTCAAGGCGGCGGAGATAGAAGCTGCTCAAGTGGTTCTGCCACTGGCCGCCGTGCGCGCGGCGGCTGGGGCGGCATCTCCCCCACGGGATTTCATCGGTGCGTTGCGTGCGACAGTCGCGGTTGGACGTGCCGCTGTTATTGCTGAAATCAAGCAAGCTAGTCCCAGCAAAGGGTTGCTACGGGCAGACTTCGACCCGGCGGCCATCGCTGCCAGTTATGCTGCTCACGGCGCAGCTTGTCTATCAGTGCTGACCGATCGCTCTTTTTTTCAAGGGAGCGACGCCTATTTGCGCCAAGCGCGAGCCGTGTGCGCGTTGCCGGTGCTGCGCAAGGACTTTATTATCGACGCTTACCAAGTGTTCGAGGCGCGAGCCATGGGCGCGGATGCCATCCTCCTGATTGTCGCCGTACTGGATTTATCCCGGATGCAATCGCTGGAAGCGCTGGCGCACGATCTGGGCATGGCTGTGCTGGTGGAAACCCATAACGCGGTGGAGCTGGACATCGCCTTGCAGCTCACCACTGCGTTGATCGGCGTCAACAACCGCAATCTGCATACCTTCGAAACTCGGCTTGATACGACCGTACAATTGTTGCCGGGTATTCCACCGCAGCGGTTGCCGGTGACAGAGAGTGGCATTCTGACGCGGGCGGATGTGGTTCTGATGCGCCGTCATGGGGTCGATGTTTTTTTGGTGGGGGAATCATTTATGCGTGCGGCTGACCCCGGCGCGGCGTTGACGGCATTGTTTAACGGGGTTTGATGCGCAGAGCACCATGGATATCTTCTCGACCAGACATAAAAAAGCGGACGCCAACAGGCGTCCGCTTTATCGTTCCTCAGAGAAACCGGCTATGCCGGCGTCAGATTAGAACTTGTGGGTGATGCCGAAAGAGAAGGCACTCGGGTCAGCGTTAAGACTTCCAGCAGTGCCACCATTTGAGCCACCTGCCAAATGATAGACTGCGTTAGTGTCATTAGTCAGCTTGGTGTAGAACGCATAGATCGTGGTGCGCTTGCTGAAGTGGTGATCAACACCGAGCGTCCAATCCTTGACACCCGTGTTACTCGCGTAACTCATATCACCTGCTCTGGTGTAGGCGACATTCAACGCGTTATTGCCGAAGCTGTAAGTGCCATTTAGGGAGTAGGCATTATGGCCGTAGTAATCGTTGCTGCCACCCGGAGTTTTCACTGAACCAAAGTTGTCTTTGGTATTTTCGTAGACGAAGCCCAGTTTGAAGGCTTGCCATTTGTAGCCAAGACCTAGTTTCCAAGCGCGCTCGTATTTGTTGGCCAGCAGCGCTGATGTGACAGATCCTGAACCAGTGGTACCCAGGTTATGCTTCTCGTAGGCAAAGGAACCAAATAGCGGGCCATTTTTATAAATGCCGGCGAGGGACCAAATATTGCCTTTGACCTCGCCGCTGGTCAGTGCATTTTCTGCGCCGGAGACATGGGCAACGATACCAGTGAAGCCATTAACATTTGGCGTGATGTACGCCACCATGTTTCCTGGGCGGCCATCGAAGCTAATAGCAGCAGAGGCGCCGTTGCCGCCACCGAGGATATTCCGGTTATCGGCAACGGAGTTACCAAAGGCGTCTAAGTTACGCGTGGCCATTTTATATGGTGTGTCATGGTGACCCAAGAATACGGTACCCCAGGACCTGCCACTTAGACCAACGAACGTGTTACGACTGGCGAGTGCCCCATTGGTTTTCCCCTGATTAAATTTTGCGCCATCGGCATTGAGGCCACTTTCAACTTGCCAAATGGCGGCCAGGCCACTGCCCAGATCTTCACTACCTTTGAAGCCCAGGCGGGAAGCATTGTCGGTGACTTGACTGGTACGCTGGTCTTTGCCATTAGCGTAGCCGGAATCCACTAAATCGTAGGATATGTTCATTTGACCATAAATGGTCACGTTACTGGAGCCAGCCACGGCAGACGCTGCAGGAATGGCGAATGCACCAGCGATGGCGAGTGCAAGCAATTTCTTTTTCATTCGGTCTCTCCATTAAAGAGGTTTAGGGTCATTCAGTTCTGCAGAACGTCGTCCTGCTTCAGAACGGTTGCATTATCGCGCCGGGCGCTATCGGTCTCCAAGCTCTTTCGCAATTTTGTTGCGAATTTGTCATGGTGGTAGATTAAGTGTGTCTTTTTTGCAACAAGGCCGATGGGCCCATGGTGATGGCAGCGTATTGTCATTTCGTGAGGGGCTCGTGGCTGGCCGCAGTCATATCGCGAAATATTGTGCCAGAATTGATTTGGGTGTGCTCGTGTGTTTCGCGGCGGCGTTATAGCTATCGGCCTACTTTTTGGCGCGAGATTGGCGAATATTTTTTCTCGTTATCGTGCTATTTTGTGGCGCCAGCGGCGTCCATGGTATTCCTGACGCCAGCTATTTAGCTTAGAATGGCGCGTATTGTAGTCGCGAACCCTAAAATTTTCCCTCGATGTCAATGGTAGAACCCTCCGTTTTGACGGGCATTCTCGGTGGCACTTTCGATCCGGTGCATTTCGGCCACTTGCGGTTAGCGCAGGAGCTGGCTGAGCGTCTGAAATTAGCTGACGTACGGTTTATTCCCTCGGGTGTGCCGCCACACCGTGCACCGCCCGCAGTCTCCCCTGCGCACCGGTTAGAGATGGTGCGGCGGGCAATCGTCGGCAATCCCCGTTTTACGCTTGATCAACGGGAGGTGGATAAGACTACTCCCGGTTATGCGGTGGACACATTGAATGAACTGCGCGCCGAAGCCGGAGCGGTGGCGCCGCTATGTTTGTTGATGGGAGCCGACGCTTTTTTAGGATTGAATACTTGGCATCATTGGGAAGCGTTGTTTGACTTGACGCATATTGTTGTTGCGCTTCGCCCTGGTTTCTTTCGTGATTCCTGGGAAGAAGCCATGGGCGAGGCGTTGCGCAGTCAATTGGCGCGGCGTGAACAGGCTACCGAGGATCTACGTTGTGCCCCGGCTGGTGGAATTGTGGTGAAAGAGATGACGCCGCTGGACATTTCTGCTACCCGCATCCGCCGCCAATTACGGCGGGGGGCGAGTCCGCGGTATTTGCTTCCTGAAGTGGTTCTCGAGTATATTTTAGCTAACCAATTGTATAGTTGAGTAATTATGGGATTAGAAGAACTGCGACAAACGGTCGTTGACGCGTTAGAAGAAATCAAGGGTCGCGATATTGTCGCGCTCGATGTTTCCCAGTTGACGAGTGTGACCGACGCGATGATTATTGCCAGCGCTGATTCGTCTCGCCAGACGCGGGCGATGGCGCATAACGTTCGCGAGAAAGTCCGGGCGAAACATGGCGGAGTACTCGGCGTCGAAGGCGAGGACAGCGGCGAATGGATTTTGGTTGATTTGGGCGACGTGGTGGTGCATATCATGCATCCGGCGGTACGCCAATATTACAATCTTGAGGAATTGTGGGGCAATCGTTCGGTGCCGCCGATGTATCCAGCGGCGGTTGCCATTGAGTCATGAAACTGATGGTGCTGGCGGTGGGACATAAGCTGCCGTCGTGGGTTAATGATGGGTTTGCTGAGTATGCCAAACGCTTACCACGAGATACACCGATCGTTCTGACGGAAATTAAAGCGGAGAAACGTAGCGCGGGACGATCAGTGACGCAAATGTTGGAAGCTGAACGTGACCGGATTGTCGCGGCACTACCGCCGCGGGCAGATATTGTGGCACTCGATGAGCATGGTGACGCATTGACGACAGCGGCTTTGTCCCGTCAACTGGATTACTGGCGGCGTGACGGCAGTGCGCCGACGTTCGTAATTGGTGGTGCCGATGGCTTGCACGCGAATATTAAGCGCGATGCTCGTCACGTGCTGGCGCTCTCCGCCATGACACTGCCCCACGGGTTGGTGCGGGTGATACTCGCCGAACAATTATATCGTGCTGTCTCCATTCTGCAGCACCATCCTTATCATCGCGCGTGAGTGTATTTCATGGTGCATAGCAAAGATCATCTCTATCTAGCGTCGCGTTCACCGCAGCGGCGCGAGCTACTAAAGCAAATTGGCGTTCTGTTCGAAGTCATCGTGCCGAAGGTGGACGAATCTCGTCATTCAGGCGAATTGCCGCGAGATTATGTGGTGCGGGTTTGCCGGGATAAAGCGGCTGCCGGTTGGCATTATTTGCAGATGCGTAAATTGCCCCCTTATCCAGTGCTGGCGGCGGATACCACAGTAGTGATAGGCGATGAGGTTATTGGCAAGCCCACTGGCCGGGAGGACGCGCGGCATATTTTGCAGCGGCTTTCCGGTCATACGCATCAAGTGTTGACGGCTGTTAGCCTGATTTTTCAAGAGCGCCATGAGACCCGTTTGTCGGCGACAGAAGTGGTGTTTGCTACGCTGACCGAGCAGGATATTCGTCGTTACATCGCCAGTGGCGAGTCTAGTGGCAAGACTGGTGCCTATGGTATTCAAGGTAAGGCGGCAGTGTTTGTTTCTCGTCTTAGCGGTAGTTATTCAGGTGTCATGGGGTTACCGTTATTCGAGACGGCTCAGTTGTTGACGGCGTTTGGGTTGGCAAACTGGTGAGCGAGGAAATCCTTGTCAATGTCACGCCGCAGGAGACGCGCGTTGCGATAATCGAGCAAGGGTCTGTGCAGGAGGTGCATATTGAGCGGGGCAATGCTCACGGGCTGGTGGGTAATATCTACCAGGGGCATGTGCGCCGAGTGTTACCTGGGATGCAATCGGCTTTTGTTGATATAGGCCTGGAGCGAGCAGCGTTTCTCCATGTGGCCGATATTTGGCAGCCGCTGCCTCATGACGAGGCTAACCACCCCATTGAAAAACAATTGCATGAGGGACAGCGGTTAGTGGTGCAGGTCTTCAAGGAACCTATCGGCACCAAGGGGGCGCGGCTATCAACACAAATCAGTATCGCCGGACGATTTTTGGTGCTCTTGCCGCAGGAACGACATATTGGTGTTTCCCAGCGGATCGAAGACGCGTGCGAACGCGAGTTGCTACGGGAAAAATTGCAGCGACTATTACCATCCGGTGAGGAGCGTGGTTACATTATCCGCACCGTGGCAGAAACGGCGACTGACGCAGAGTTGGCCGCGGATATTGTCTACCTCCATAAGCTGTGGGCAACCATTCAGGAACAAGCGCGGAATATGCCGTCGCAGACCCTATTGTATTGCGATATCGACTTACCGTTGCGCGTGTTGCGCGACTTTGCTACCGACGAGACGGCACGGATACAAGTTGATTCTCGGGAGACCTTTCATAAGGCGCAGGCGTTCGCGCTAGATTACGTGGGTAACGTCTACGATAAGATCGTCCATTATACGGGTGAACGGCCCTTGTTCGAGCTGTTTGGCGTGGAGGACGAGATCGAAAAGGCGCTGGCGCGCAGGGTTGATTTGAAGTCTGGTGGTTACCTGATCATCGACCAAACCGAGGCACTAACGACGATTGATGTGAATACAGGAGGATTCGTCGGTGCCCGTAGTTTCGACGACACAATTTTTAAGACTAATCTAGAGGCGGCGCAGACAATCGCCCGTCAGCTACGATTGCGCAATTTGGGCGGTATTATCATCCTGGATTTTATCGATATGGCGCGCCCGGCGCAGCGTCAGGCGGTGCTGGCCGAGCTTGAAAAAGTATTGGCGCGGGATCGTACGCGGATGACAGTCAATGGCTTTACCGCGTTAGGACTGGTGGAAATGACGCGTAAGCGTACCAGGGAGAGCCTGGAACATATTTTATGCGAGCCTTGTCCGACTTGCCGGGGACGCGGCACACTGAAAACGCCGCAGACGGTCTGTTATGACATTCTGCGCGAGTTGCTGCGCGAGGCGCGCCAGTTCGATGCGCGTGAATACCGTGTACTTGCTTCTCAGTGGGTAATTGATTTGTTCCTTGATGAGGAATCCCAAAGTCTCGCACAGTTGGGCGATTTTATTGGCAAGCCGGTATCGCTTCAAGTGGAAACGCAGTATAGCCAAGATCAATACGACATCATTTTGATGTAGCCGACGGGCTAAACAGCGATTCTGGCGGTTGCGCCGGAGCGTCTATTTCCACAATTTTATGGCGGCCACCAGCGCCGTGCTTGAGGCGAATGTTGATGGCGGGCACGCCGAATGCGTGTTTCAGAAATGCTATCAGCGCTGTGTTGGCCGCGCCGTTAACCGCGGGGGCGGCGATACGGATTTTCAGTGCCTCGCCATGTAGTCCCGTCACCTCAGTGCGCTTGGCGTTAGGTTGAATGTGCAGAGTGAGCGTAAGCCGCTGGCTGGGGACGTCGAACCGGTACCAGACGGCGTTTCTCTCATGGAGTGACGATTCATGTTGGCCATGTCTGCTCACTTCAAAAAATCATCCGATAAGCAACTTGTTCCAGCCATGCTACCGGCAGCATGAGCAGTAGTTGGATAATGAACAGGACCACCAACGGAGAAAGGTCGATACCGCTAATCAGCGGGATGAGCCGGCGCGTTGGCCGCAGGAATGGTTCGGTGAGACTGTTCAGCAGCGGCGCTAGCGGGGTGTAGGGATTTATCCAGCTCAACACCGCCTGGATGACAACTGCGCCCATGAGTAAATAAAGGCTTAAGCTCAACAGTTTGTCCAGAGACCAGAGGATGATGCCGCCAAACACACCGGTACCGACCACGGTCAGCGGGAAATCACCTAACCATAATAACAGCAGCAACATTGCCAGTTGCAATAGCCAGGCGATCGAGAGTGACGCTAGATCCAGTCCCCACAGGCCGGGAATGATGCGGCGCACTGGAAGAACCGCGAAATTGGTGAGCGCGCCGATGAATTGGGAAAAATGATTGCGGTAAGGAGCTCGCATCAGTTGCAGGTAGAACCGTAGCAGAAACGCCATGATGAACAGGTTAAACAGGGATTGGATGATGAATTGTAATGTGTTATTTAGCATCGTTGCTTCCTTTTCGGCTTAATTCATCGCCTAGCTCGCGGGAACGTTCGGCAGCGGCGGCTATGGCTTCGCCAATATGACGCCGGATGTCGGCGGTTTCCATGACTTGCAGCGCGCGCTCGGTCGTCCCGCCTTTGGACGTAACTTGGGCACGTAACTCGGCAAACGGTTCATCGCTTTGCGCGGCGAGCTGACATGCGCCACGGAAGGTTTCAAGGCCGAGGCGGCGCGCATCGGCGGCGGCAATACCCAGTTTCTTCGCGCTTTCTTCCATGGCTTGTAGAAAGTAGAAGACATAGGCCGGGCCGCTACCGGAAATCGCAGTAATCGCATCCATCTGTGCTTCATCGTCGAGCCACAGGACGCTCCCGGCAGCACCGAGGATCGTTTCGGCACGTTGGCGCGCCATTGCGCTCAGGCCGGGGAGGGCGAACAGGCCGGTCATTCCCGCACCGACCCGAGCCGGTGTGTTCGGCATGGCTCGCACGAGCTGCGGGTATTGGCCTAACCAGCGAGAGAGGTCGACAGTCCGCACGCCAGCGGCAATAGAGACGACCAACTGGGTATTAAGCCACTGTCGCAATTGTTTTGCGACGCTGGGAAGTTGCTGTGGTTTGACCGCCAGGACCACGACATCCGCAGTAGCGGCAGCAGAGAGATGCTCGAATACCGCGATTTTCTTGTGTTCATGAAGGTGCTGCCGAGTCTCGGCGCGTGTTTCCACCACGTGCAGCGTCGTGATTTCGACGCCTTGACGCAGCAATCCGTCGATCAGTGCGGTGGCCATGTTGCCACCACCGATAAAACAAATATTCATCATGTGCCTCCGTCGTTTGTCTGCGGGTTGTCTATGCGTGGTTGCCGCGCGCCGAAGATTGCCGTGCCGACTCGGACAACGGTGGCTCCTTCGGCGATAGCGGCATCTAGATCGCCGGACATGCCCATGGATAGTGTGTCGAGGGAAAATCCCTGGCACGTTAGAGATTCTTGTAGTTGCCGTAATTGCCGGAAGGATGCACGTTGAGCGGTACCGGGACGGGGGATCGCCATGAGTCCGCGTAGTGTTAACCGCGGGAGTATGGCGACGGCGCGCGCCAACGCCGGTAGTGCTGTCGGATCTACTCCACTTTTCGTGGTTTCTCCGCTGACGTTGACTTGTAGGCAAATGTTAAGTGGCGGTAACGCCGGTGGGCGTGCATCGTTTAGTCGCTGAGCGATGTTAAGGCGGTCAACGCTGTGCAC
>VAOX01009961.1_pt1 | contig 29891 bp, 23 predicted proteins | sample 3393891 | NCBI WGS metagenome assembly VAOX01 (sample SAMN08290429, study PRJNA428436) | hydrothermal vent metagenome | isolation source: Deep-sea hydrothermal vent chimney | place: Indian Ocean: Southwest Indian Ridge | depth 2822 m m
AGATGCAGGGCGAAATAGGTTTGACGAGTTTTCTTCGTCTGTCAGTGTATAGAGTGTAGCTCACTGCTGTAAACACTTTTCGTCTGCATTGTAGTGGCGCTTTCTGTAATACCGGCCTAAACCTTCTATTGGCTAATACTTTATGGGACACCAATGGGTCAGACCCCAACAGCCAGCTCTTTTCGATCACGTAGTTTAATCCATACAATACTTAATAAAATAATTCCTAATAACGGTACCACACCGATATTAACCGTGTGCCAGCCATAAATATGTTGTAATGCGCCTGCAGACAACGAAGCTATCGAGACTGATGCAAACACAATGAAGTCATTAAATGCCTGCGCCTTGCCTCTTTCGCTTGCATGATAAGTTTGGGTTAATAGAGTGGTAGCGCCTGTGAATGTGAAGTTCCAGCTTAACCCCAATAAAACTAATGCACTCCAGTAATGCCAGTAACTCTCCCCTGTTTGATTGATTAGAACACAAACCAGCCCCAGCACACCGCCTATAAACATAATGGGGTATACCCCAAAACGGTTAATCAAACTTCCGGTAAAAAATGACGGTACAAACATCGCCAACATATGCCATTGAATAATGACCGGTACGGCAGCATGAATTTCAGGAGAATGATGTTCCATCGCAGGAGGAGTTGCCGTCATAATAAAAGACATGACACTGTAACCAAACATTCCACATATCAAGGCAACAATATACTTGGGTTGACGCACAATAACTTTAAGTGGACGCTGTGCCTTAAGAGATTGTTCGACGTCACCTTCAACAGCCTCTGCTGAAGGCAGCGATAAAAAAGACATCAGTACTAAAATTATTACATAGCCTATCACCAAAGACGCATAACCACCGGCGTAAATCGCGCCAGGAATACTGTCTCTTAAGTTAGCAGAAAGTGTCGCCCCCAGAAATGCAGCGAATATGCCCCCGGAAAGCACATAGGCGATTGCCCTACTTTTGAATTTTTCATCCACTGCATCTGCGGCGGTAAATCGGTAGAAATTACCGAAACCATTAAAAATACCCATTAAAGTAATTCCGCTCGTAAAGAGCCAGAAATTTTCAATAGTAATTGCCCAGGTCGCTACCAAGGCTCCTGTAATCCCAAACATACTTCCAAAAATGAATCCTGCTTTCCGACCGAAACGCTCCATAAACATTGAGGCTGGAATACTGGTCAAGGTAATGGCCACAAACATAAGCGCTATGGGTAATGTTTTTAAGAGCGGGTTGGGTGCCAGAGCTTTACCCACATCGGATGATGTAATAATAACCACTGACATTGCAGTCACCATTAGTGCCTGGCCACTGGCCAATAGCACCACATTACGTAAATTCATTCCAGGCACCCACTCACCTTAAAAAAAGATATTATCATCGCCCAGGGTTTAGCAAGTCAAGTAGAGAAACGCTAGCGTAGAATAATGTTATTCAACGAGAACATTATTGGTGATAACCAACATAAGCCATACTACTTTTAGTGTTATATATATTAGCCCTTAAATTCTGCATAACAGTGGCAGCGTCCGCCAAAATGCCTGCGCGCTCCGACAGCCTTTTTTACCCCTACCATCATGTGTGCATAATTCAATATGGTCTGTCCCCATTGAACATGGCGACCAGCATTGCAAACTGTTCCCTTCATACTGAGCACGACAGGCAAAAAAAACCCGCTTCAGAGAAACGGGCAACAAGGATACTCAGATTGAGTCTGGTTGATAAGACTGCAAATCACAAATATCAAACCAAGAGAAAACTGATCACTAACAGTATGGCTACTACCATAAACGACTAGCTCATCAAGTAATAAGATACTTTAGGAGAGTAAATTCACAATCATCTCAATAACCAAGTTTCCTTAAACATAATTTAAAAAGAGTACCCTAACATCCAGAAGCGGTACGTGGAGTGACCACTAGTGCAGAGTTATTACCAAGCTTATAACATTCTCCTGCATCCAGTTCCACCTGAGTCAGCCCAATGAATCCGCCATTAACATAAGCCGCTTGACCTGCGGCACTGCGTACGTATTTAATAAAATCTTTAGCCAGATCTTTATTTTTTGCTGTCGCTAAAAGTGTAATTGAGTAAGTGGCAGGCTTATTAACCACTGGACTCGCATTGACAGGGTTTTTCACTCCGCCCGACCCTCCAGCCTGATCCATACCATCCACCTGATCACCTGCATCTTGAGCAAATTTTAACTCTGAAGTCCAAACCGGCCCTATATCTGCTTTGACAAACCCTGGCTTGTTTAAGATGCCACCCGGAGTTTCTACATGATGCACTCGCGTCTCATGGGTGTTTGCTTTATTCAATACTGCAAACTCACAAAAGCGTAATGTCCCATTCGGTATTGTTGGGTGACCTTGATAATTACAATGCGGGTTAGTCGCAAGATTAAAATCAGTACTGATACCCGTACGAGTAGCTGCTGGGGAGCCTGCTTGTGGTGTTGCGACAAGTGCCAGAGCTGCATTCAGGGCTGCAATATCGGCAGGAGTACCATTTTCACGGATATACTCGTCCATCGCTTTGTACATTTTATTGATGGCTTTATGTATGCCTTCATTAATATGATCTACTTCAGATACCACTATAGTAGACGACAGCATCTTTATCACGATGTCATAAGTACTGGCATATGACCCGGGTGCACCGGCAGTTCCCACTCCTAGTGGATTACCTTTGGCCACCATTATATCTATTTTATTTTTAATATAAGGTATCGCTTCAACTGTAAAACCATTTTTAGCCAAATCCTGCATTAAGGTATAATTGGTTGAAGCAAATATATCAAAATTAACCTGGATATTACCTGGTAAAAAGTTTCGCGTTTCGTCATTCCCTAACACCAAACAGCCTGACTTAATTTGTTTACGTATTAACCCTGGCGGGATTAATTGAATATAATACTCACGTGATTTTTTCTTAAGTTCAGTTAATGTCCAGAATGGATTAGCTTTATATGCAGGTTCAGTCGCATCGCGCCCTCGTGTTGCGTTAAATCCTTGCATAACTTTATCGAATACAACCCACTGGTTACCGGCCATTCCCAGTAACAATTTTGCTTTGGCAGCATTACCATGAAATTCGGTTGCACGACTGGCAGGTAAAAAAGCACAAGCTCCCTTTAAAGTATAACCTTTACTCTTACTATCATCAGCGCTTGCGGTTGCGCCGACTATTAACAAAGAGGAAATTAAACCAAAGAAAAATATTTTTCTGAAGAAATGTTTTAGCTTCATAGTGACTCCATTTTATATTGCGTATTAATCCATTTATTTCAATACGAACGACATACAATTATTCGCCAGCAGTTTAAACAGCAGGGAAAAAGATAAATGTCTCCCAGAAGACACTTAAGTCGCAAACAAAGTGAGGCTAAACGAAATTTCGAAAATTTGTGATAGAGGCGACAATTTAAAAGGAGAGAATCAATGAGTTCTAATTTTATCAATTAACTCATTACATAAATATTTTATTATAATAAAAAATAGTTAAGTGTAGCTTTACAGTGTAAGTATTTTATTGAGCATTATGAATATCAATAAGCTCTGGTCCAGTAGCAGAACTATCAGTACCTCCATTTTCACGTAGATCTTTAGCATTATCACTGCGCAATAAATCAAGTTGCTTTAAATAAGTTTCACTAATATCACCGGTAATATAATTACCACTAAATACCGAATCATCAAATTTTTGAACCTTAGCGCTCCATTTTTTAACCGCGCTCTTCAAATCATCAAGATCTTGATAGACCAACCAATCCGATCCGATTGCTTCATTTATTTCAGGTACAGTTCGATTGTGAGCGACCAATTCATTCGGGCTAGGCATATCAATACCATAAACATTAGGGTAAGCCACTGGAGGAGCAGCAGAAGCAAAATACACATTGCGTGCACCCGCATCTCTAGCCATTTGTATTATTTGACGTGAGGTAGTGCCACGAACAATGGAGTCGTCAACCAATAAGACATTTTTATCTCTAAACTCGAGATCAATTGCATTCAATTTTTGGCGCACCGACTTTTTACGCTGAACTTGTCCAGGCATAATAAACGTCCGTCCAATATAACGATTTTTAATAAATCCTTCACGATACTTTAAACCCAATAGATTCGCCAACTGTAACGCAGAAGTTCGACTAGTATCAGGAATGGGAATCACTACATCAATATCATGATCAGGATGCTCTTTACGTATCCGTGCGGCCAGTTTTTCGCCCATGCGCAACCGTGCTTTATAAACTGAAATATCATCGATAATGGAATCCGGGCGAGCGAAATATACGAACTCAAACAAGCAAGGCGTATATTCAGATTTTTCAGCGCATTGCATGGTATGAATATTACCTTTAAGGTCGATAAAAATCGCTTCACCTGGCTCAATATCGCGGATCAACTCAAACCCTACCATATCTAAAGCTACGCTCTCAGAAGCAATCATATAGTCAGTGCCCTGCTCGGTCTCACGCTTACCAAACACCACCGGGCGAATACCATGTGGATCGCGGAAACCAACGATGCCGTGACCTGCAATCATCGTCACTACCGCATAACCGCCCTTACAGCGTCTATGTACACCCGCAACAGCAGAAAAAACTTCTTTCTCGGTAATAGTATATTTTTTCGAACACCCTAATTCATGCGCAAAAACATTAAGTAAAATTTCGGAGTCAGATTCGGTATTAATGTGCCTGAGATCTTCATGAAATAGTTCGCGCTTTAATTCACCCGCATTAGTCAAATTGCCATTATGGGCAAGAGAAATACCATACGGTGAATTAACATAAAAAGGTTGCGCTTCAGCAGAACTGGAACGCCCTGCAGTCGGATATCGTACGTGACCTATGCCAATATTTCCTTTTAAACGCATCATATGTTCTGTCCGAAACACATCGCGTGCCAAGCCATTTTCTTTACGTAAATATAAACGACCATCGTCACAAGTCATAATGCCTGCAGCATCCTGCCCACGATGCTGCAATACAGTTAACGCGTCATAAATATCTTGATTAACTGCATGGGAAGAAACCACGCCCACTATACCGCACATATAAAACCTCTAATTGACTAAGCTTTAAGATCCCGAACAACAATTATACGGCAAGCCGGGCTAGTTTGGTAACTAAGGATGCACCTGATAAATTAGCGCTGAAGAGATACTGTACAAAATGTCATGACTCGGCTTATTAGGCAACAAAAGCACTAGAGTCATCCCACTTCTAAGGTAATTTTAAGATTGAGGGCCTGTCATTGATAGAATACTGACGCAAACGCTTACTGCATTGATCAATATTATTGCAAGATTTTTTAAGCCAGCCGGCTAATTCCTGGAAATGACCCAAAAAATTAGATTCTTTCCACCATTTTTCCCTGGGTAATTCGGTTTCCCTTGCCAACAATACCAGCACGCCAACAATGAGCAAACCACGAGCGACTCCAAAAAATATCCCTAACATTCTATCTGTACCGCTCAAACCACTTTGCTTAACGGCGACACTCAGCACACGGTTAATAATGGCACCTGTAATTAAAGTACCCAAAAACAGTATTGCAAATGCAGTGACCACTCGAATTGAAGAGGATTCTATAGAGTTGATTAGCTTGGCATCCAGAGGACTATAATAAGAAACCGCCACCCAAATAGCGAGTATCCATATTACCAAAGACATAGCCTCTTTAACAAAGCCGCGCATAATGCTAATTAGCACTGACACAGCCAAAATGGCTAATATAATTGAATCTGCAATACCCATGGGACTAGTCCACCTGTATTTTTCCGAAATACCATCCTATCGATCTTTGATAATCGCCAGGTCCTTGTACTTACCCGCCGCTCTCTTAGCGGGGTACTAATGGTTTAAGAAAACTCCGCTTGAAAAGAGTTCCCTAATTTAATCTCTTTTATTATTATATATTACAATTCTGATATTTATATAAATTCTATGATAAACCACTCATTAATAAACGACGTTTATCGGAATAGGGTTTATTATTTATGTGAAGTAATGTAACCATTTAGCCGGATTCTTTGCCGTAACTTCGCCAGCATTGCTCTTGCTTTTGAATGACTTGCTTCCGGTCCAATGCGAACTCGGTAAACCGTTTGACGACGCGTATTTGCGCGAGTTCGTAATATATAAGCCTTAAAACCCGCTTTATTAAGTTTTCGTTTCAAAATTCGGGCATTGGCCGGACTTTTAAAACTCGCAATTTGTACAGACCAGACCTTAATAGAAGCATAAACGCTCTTACGCCGCTCAGGACTAGAATTAATGGTTCGTGGATTTCGCCTTAGAGAGCTTCGAGTGACCGACGATAAAGATGTACGCGCAAAAGAATTTACAGATCCGGCTCTTGCAACTCTTACCGATGTATTCGCTTTTTTTGTATTAATAGTAGCGCGCGAATGAATTCTGGTATTTCCACTTAGCCGTGACGGTAAACGTGATGAATCTAAGCCGGTGCTATGAGGCTTGGAGACTAATCCAGACACTAGTTTGGCAGATTGTGGCTTCATCAAAGGGACAGTCATTACCGCTACTTTTCGTGAGTTAATTCCGCTTAAAGGGGAAATATTTTGACTCCGAACGCTCAATTTTTGCCGCAAATGAGTTTTAAGATAATTTGGTTCGTGAGGAATATCCGGAACCAGATGCTTACCCGCCCCATCTAAAATCATTGGTATCAAGACCACTGCCAAAGCAATTATAACCGCTGCGCCAACCAGGCGTTGTTTTAGCATTAGTTCCACATTAACCCCCTGCCAGCGATTCAAATTAGTCAGTCAATATTCAACAGGCTAATTGAAACTGCCAGTTATAACCGTCGCTTAGAGTACCTTTTTAAGCCACTAAACGACTTTACATGATAAGTAATTGTAATATAAAAAGTTATTAAAATATACGCTTTTAGCCCCTAGCCTTGCACTATCACCCTTAATAATACTCCGTTTATACAAGTGACATTGCTTCTGCGACTAAAATAAACGAGCCAAAGACCACCACCCTGTCTCCTGAAGCAGACTCAGATTTCAAAGCCTGAACTGCAGCTTTTACATCGCCAAACAAAGTGATTTTGGTAAATATCTCATCTTTATCATGCAACTTTAGTGCCTCGATATCCTTTCCAATTTGAGCAAAACTACGACCTCGAGACGATTCTAGTGGGCAGACAAGCCACTCATCGATGTCGCCACCAATAAGCTCCATAATAGTAGGCAACTCCTTATCTTGTAAAACGCTAAACAGTGCTCTAGTGGTTCCTGAACAACCCATCTGGCGTAAATTCTCCGCCAAAACCTGTGTACTATCATTGTTGTGCGCGACGTCAAATATCCAATTGACCGGCCCAGGCAACACTTCGAACCGACCTGCTACTCTTGCCGATTGAATACCTGTGCGAATAGCTGCTATCGCTACTGGGTGCTTCTGGTACAAACTCATGACCATCGCAATGGCGCTTGCAGCATTGTCCCGTTGCACGAGACCTCGCATAACAGGATAGGGTAAGGAATGTTGAGGATTCACATTGTGAACGATATACGATTGTTGTGGCAGCCAACTCCAGGCGGTTTTATTGCATTGAATTTTATAGTCCCGACCTGCGAGACACAGCTCAATTTTAAGTTGCAAAGCCTTTGCTAACACCGATTCTGGTGGCGAAGTATCGGCGCACACAACAAGCTGCCCCTCTCTCATGACTCCAGCTTTCTCAGCACCAATCAACTCTCGTGTATCCCCTAACCAGGCAACGTGATCTATTCCGATTGACGTGAGCAATACGCAATCGGCATCGATAATATTGACAGCATCCAGTCGTCCGCCGAGTCCAACTTCGAGCAATACAATATCCAGACAATCATCACTAAATATTTCAAATGCCGCAAGCGCACCAAATTCGAAATAGGTTAAACTATTTTCTTGCCTTGACTTTTCGATACGACGAAAGGCTTCACAAATTCTTGACTCAGAAACCATCTCACAATTAATGCGAATTCGTTCGGGATAAGAAAATAAATGCGGTGAAGTAAAACTGCCAACACGATAGCCTGCCGCAGAGTAAATTGCTTCAAGATAGGCAATCGATGAGCCTTTACCGTTAGTACCCGCCACAGTAATAACGGTTTCAGCTAGAGGGGGGGCGCCTAGTGTCTGCCAGACCTTATTGATACGATCAAGACCAAGCTCTATTTCATCAGGATGTAATTGCTGTTGCCAATCAAGCCATTGCTGTAAAGAACTAAACTTTAGGGGATCAACATCCATGTTTTATTTTAAGAATAAATAGTCTATTCGTTAACACTCTGATCTTGTGGCGAGACTTCTTCTTTAATCTCACTTTCTTCGGTCTCTGTAATATTTTCCTGTGGAGGAGATGTTTCTGGCCTGCTTCTATGAAGCAATATAGAAATTAGTGACGAAACCTTTTTTCGCATTTCACGGCGATCAACGATCATATCTATAGCCCCGTGTTCGACCAGAAATTCGCTGCGTTGAAACCCTTCAGGTAATGTTTCCCGTACTGTTTGCTCAATCACTCTAGGGCCTGCAAATCCAATTAGTGCATTAGGCTCACCAATATTAATATCACCCAGCATAGCAAGACTGGCAGAGACTCCGCCCATAGTAGGGTCAGTTAGCACTGAAATATAAGGCACACCTGCTTTTGCCAATCGCGCCAGCGCAGCGCTGGTTTTAGACATTTGCATCAGGGAAATCAAAGCTTCCTGCATACGTGCACCGCCGCTGGCAGAGAAACAGATCAACGGCATATTATATTCGATACAAATATTTACCCCACGCACAAAGCGCTCTCCCACAACGGACCCCATAGAACCGCCCATAAAAGCAAATTCAAACGCTGCCGCTACGACAGGGATTTCACTCATTTTTCCGCGCAGTACGACCAAAGCATCCTTTTCTGAAGTATTTTTTTGCGCCTGGATGATACGGTCCTTATAGCGCTTACTGTCTTTAAATTTCAAAATATCAATAGGCTCAAGGGTCTCGCCAATTTCTTCACGATCACCTTGATCAAGAAAAATATCAAGGCGACGGCGTGCATTAATCCTAATATGATGACTACACTTCGGGCATACATCAAGATTGCGTTCGAGGTCAGCTCGATACAACACTGAGTTACAAGCCGGACATTTTGTCCATAGGCCTTCAGGAACACTGCGTGAACCTCCCTGGGTTTTAATCCTGGAGGGCATTAATTTTTTAAACCAGCTCATATTTTTTTAGTTAACCTGTCTTCTTGTATTATTCTTTAAAATTTATATTCTATCCATACCACTACGCAAGGACATCACTAGCTCTTTAACTTGTTGGTGCATTAAATCGTTATCGTTTACATTATTACCGACTAATTTTACAATAGCACTTCCTACTACCACTGCATCCGCAATTTTTGCTACCTGTGCGGCACTATCCGCATCCTTTATTCCAAACCCTACCCCTACAGGGATTTTTGCATGCTTTCTGATTTGCTCCAACTTTTTCTCAATTGAAGCAATATCAATATCACTTGACCCACCGGTAACGCCTTTCACTGATACATAATAAACAAATCCACGCGATTTAGCACATATAGTCACAATACGCTGCTCAGTACTGGTGGGTGCCACTAAAAATACCGGGGCAATCCCCTTCGCGTCCATATCAGCACAATATTCTTCGGCCTCTTCAGGGGGTAAATCAACCGTTATAACGCCATCTACCCCTGATTTCGATGCCAGATCTGCAAACTCTGCATACCCCATTACCTCGAGAGGGTTAAGATAACCCATTAATATTACCGGAGTTTCCTGATTTTGTTCTCTGAACTGGCGCACCATATCAAAAATTTGTATCAAATTAATATGATGCACTAATGCCCTTTCACAAGCTGCCTGAATAACAGGTCCCTCAGCCATCGGATCAGAGAATGGGATACCCAGCTCAATCATATCAGCGCCCGCCTCTACCAGCAGGTGCATTAAGGGTAAAGTGGCGCCTGGAGTAGGGTCTCCTGCAGTAATAAATGTCACCAATGCTGCTTTAGATTGCTCCGCCAGACTTTTAAACCTCGATTCTATTCTATTCATTACACCGTTATTCCATCTAAAGCCGCGACCGTATGAATGTCTTTATCTCCTCGCCCCGAAAGACAAACCACTATCACTTGATCTTTATTCATAGTGGGCGCAAGTTTTGTGACCTGAGCTAATGCGTGACTTGATTCCAACGCTGGAATAATACCTTCAATACGAGTCAGATCATGAAATGCCTGTAAAGCTTCATCATCCGTTACTGCCGTATAATCCACTCGACCAATATCCTTAAGCCAAGCATGCTCTGGCCCCACTCCTGGATAATCCAGTCCTGCCGACACAGAATGAGTTTCAATAATCTGCCCGTCTTTATCTTCCATTAAGTAAGTACGATTACCATGAAGTACACCAGGACTACCTGCACATAAAGGGGCCGCATGACTCCCGGAATCAAGACCATTACCTGCTGCCTCTACCCCGGTTATTCCTACTGTCTCATCATCCAGAAAAGCATAGAACAAACCAATGGCATTCGAGCCACCACCTACACAAGCCATTAATTGATCAGGCAACTTGCCTGCTTGCTCAAGACATTGAGCCCGAGCTTCACGGCCGATGATTGCCTGAAAATCGCGAACCATTTTAGGGTAAGGATGTGGCCCCGCTACTGTCCCAATAATATAAAAAGTATTATCAATATTCGTGACCCAATCGCGCAAGGCTTCATTCAACGCATCTTTTAGTGTTTTAGACCCTGAAGAAACAGGCACCACTGTCGCCCCCAACAATTTCATACGATATACATTAATCGCCTGACGCTTAATATCCTCTTCACCCATATACACAACGCATTCCATGCCAAAACGCGCCGCCACTGTGGCACTTGCCACCCCATGCTGACCAGCTCCAGTTTCCGCAATAATACGCGTCTTGCCTAATTTCTTTGCAAGCAAAGCCTGCCCTACCGTATTATTAATTTTATGCGCACCCGTATGATTAAGGTCCTCACGCTTAAGGTAAATTTGAGCGCCGCCCAATTTTTTAGACCAGGCCTGTGCATGATACAAAGGTGAAGGCCGCCCCACATAATGAGCAAGGTCAGCGTCAAGTTCGCGCATAAACAATTCATCTTGACTGTATTGATCCCACGCCTTTCGTAAATCATCCAGTGCAGCCATTAGAGTTTCAGCAACAAACACCCCTCCATAAACACCAAAATGTCCACGTTCATCAGGCATATTGCCAAAATCTACTGAGTTATTACCGTGCGTCGACATTTGCTACACCTTCCATAAATTTTTTAATAAGCAGTTCATCTTTAATGCCTGGCGAAACTTCTACCCCTGAGCTGACATCAACAGCCCACGGCTGTACCACTTCTATTGCTTGTTCAACGTTAGCTGCGCTTAATCCACCCGCTAGTACGATCTTCTTTTCTTTCTGTCTGAACCCTGCATTATCGATCATTGATTTTTTAGGTAACAAGTCCCAGTTAAATGACTTTCCTGTTCCCCCAAAAGATCCCTCTTGATAGCTATCGACCAGCAAAGAACGTGCGGACTGATATTCATTAATTGCAAATGAGACTGCTTGCTGATCTTTAACGCGAATTGCTTTCATATAGGCCTGACCTGCTGACTCACATTCAACAACAGACTCATCACCGTGAAACTGCAATAAATCAAGCCCTACACACTGACTAATAGATTGGACCTGCGATAAAGGGTGATTCACAAATAGCCCTACAATAGTGACATAGGAAGGCAAGCACTCCACTAAAGCGCGTGCTTTTTCAGGGGCAATATAGCGGGGGCTTTTCTCGTAGAAAACCAGGCCAATAGCATCAGCACCATAATAAGAGGCAGCAAGCGCATCCTCAATTCGAGTAATGCCGCATATTTTTACACGAGTACGCAAAATATTTCACTAATAATCAATTGGTTACACAATATACTTTAAGTAAACTATAAGAATAAGATATTTCATAATCTGACCCTAAAACCAAGAAGCGATTTTAGCATAAATCATTGAAATTGGGCCGATAAATTTGAATACGCATTATATCTTCGTGCCACAACATATTATTACAAAGCTAAATATAAGTTGCTTACTAATATGATAGTGATGATTAAAAACCAATATAAGAGAAAAACTATGGGGAATTTAGCGAGAGACTAGGCCAAGTAAGAATGTATAATCAATACCTGGTTCCAGCAAAGATCCACTAGAACCAGAGTATTTTAGAATCCAGAAATAAGATTCTTTATCGTATACATCGCAAGCGACCGTTATGGTTTTCTATGCCTCCGTGACAACGACCGAAATTATACAGTCTGGTATGACGCCAATGTCGATTATGAGTTCGGCACGAAGCACGTAATACGTGCTTGTGGACTCTGATATTGCGGCAACTGTGGCGATAGCTTCCTGCTGGAATATGGGGTGCAGGGACGTGTACAGGAGCATGGTGAGCAGGTTGACGCCTGTTACAGTGTAATCGACCGCCTGCATTGCTGATGTTTCCATGACATAAAGAATAGTCGTGTAGAGTCGTATGCTTCCAATGTCCATGAGCATCATTACAACTAGCCACTAAGTTTCGGCCTCTTACGTGAATATTACGGCAGCTATGCTTATACGTTCCTGGTGGGATATGAACAACAGGCCTGTGTGCAGGAGCTGAATGCACAGGAGCCGAGTGCCGGCGTGCTACGCAACGTAAATGCCCATTATGATTGGCAATATTACCGCGGCAACGACGAAACTTTTTGAGTTTCGCGTGAACCCATCGCCCATGATTGTTTTGACAAGTTGCTAGTAAATTATAATAGACAATATGATGACGTTTTACATGAATATTTCGACAGGTATTGCGGTAAGTACCATGCGGCGCACTCACTGCTGCCCGCTTGGCAATCGTTGGATTCGAAAAAGTCTGGAAACTAGCAAAAGTGAATGCCAACATAACAAAACACAAACTAATGATATAGCCTGATCGTTTTTTATTTCTGTATCTCATATTATGTTCTCTATTTTTTATATGAATTAAAAGATTAATCGTAGCGACTATTTTTTAAGCACTTAGCCTTCCATACTAACTATGGAGTTACTCCAACAGTATAGCCCGATGAAATAGTTTTCGGCAAGCCAAAAGCTTTTTACTGCTAAGTGATTTCATTAAAAAAAAGAGGAATGTAAAGTAATACTAGACTAATAAGCTTGATACTCCGTCGAAAGCATATTGGTAAGTACATAAAACATCTTGATGGATATTTGATTGAGAATTATAATTTTTGAACAAAGTCTAGTCGCGACTATTGTAGACGTTAGTATTGAATTGAATTTCATAAACTCCTCCGAAGAAATTAGACCGTACTCTATCTGAGTCGACGCCATTCGGTAAACAGTTCAAATTCGTGTAATACGCGGTAAGTTAGTGGCAATAATATTTATCTCTATTTAGAATTTATATACTTCACTGTCCATTAATAAATTGGATAGGGCTTAGTGTAAGGGATAATTTGAATTTTTCAGGATAATCAACAGCCACCATATAAAGACCATTGGCAGGCGCAGTGATCCCTGCCTTTCTTCTATCTCTGGAATCCAGCACTTGTTGACTCCAACTTACGTCCCGTTCTCCGCTCCCAATGGGAATTAATACACCCATTATATTACGTACCATATGATGTAAGAAGGCATCTGCTTTAATATCCATAAAAATATATTGTTGACTTCGACTAACACAAATATTTTCAATAGTTCTAATACTTGTTTTAGCCTGGCAACCAGAGGCACGGTAGGCATTGAAATCATGGCAGCCCTTTAAGCCCTGTGCAGCTTCATGCATACGCTCATGATCAAGGGGATTATGAATCCAACTACATTGTTGCTGCAAGATAGCGGGACGGCTTTGAGTATTAACAATAACATAACGGTAAGCCCGAGCGATGGCACTGAAACGAGCATGAAAATCTTCAGGCATTTCTCTCACCCAAATAATGCTAATATCTTTCGGTAAATTGGCATTGGTACCCAGTAACCAACTACGCTCGTTACGCACACTCTCCGTATCGAAATGGATCACTTGAGCCTGTGCATGCACACCTGTATCTGTACGACCTGCGCATTGAACTGTCACTACATGATTGGCCACACATGACACCGCCTCCTCTACTGACTGCTGAACAGATACTAAATCTGTGAGTCTCTGCCAACCATAATAATGACAACCATTATATTCTATTCCCATCGCGATGCGCATAAATAAACCTGTTAGCTCTTGGTATTAAATAATATTAATTAGCTGATAGACAACGGCAATTAAGACTGGGTAAGACCACTCATACCAGACGGGATTAGATAGCCGCTGAAAGGTAGCCGACGAATCGACTTTGTTAACGGGCATGTTATGAATCATCTGCTGTAATATATAAACAACTCTGTTTACTGCTGTGATATTGGGTTCACATTTTTCACTCACTTGCTTGTACAACTCTGGTAATTTTTCTACGTACTCAAATGTTAGTATTAAACGCATCACCAATTTATCTCTCAGACCTTGCTTAAATTGCAAGGGCCAACAAAGAGAATGTAACCCTGCAAGTATGTTTGACCGCGTTACTTTGCTGTGCAATATAAAAACCAGTGTAAAAATGTCCAACAAAATTAGAAGGCGCATTAAGGCCATTCTAAATCCTTCGTATGACGGAGACCAATAGGCAGTTGGCCACACTGGAGGCCCTGGAGTAAAACCTATATAGAGAATAATGATTGAGACCCAGAACCAGCGCAAGCGGAAAATTAGCTTACGCCATTTTGGATACCCACCTTCAATAGAAAATAATACGATTAAGCACAGAATAAAGGTAATAAAAGAAGCTGGAAGCGTGACACTTAGCGACAGAGAGATCGCACAAACGATAAAAGAAATTATACTGATTAATGGATGCATGAAAATTAAATAAAGAAGTCACTCAAGTTATAGAACTACATTTTAACTCAAACCCCTACGTCTGGTCGGTTTTTTTTTGAAAAAAAAGGGGCTTGACAGCCCCTTTTTACGTTAACACCGAATATAGCCCCGCTAACCACTGACCATCTGCTGCATTAATTCCTCTGCTTCACCCTTCTGCTGATCAGTCCCTTCTTCAAGAACTTCATCGAGAATACTTCTGGCTCCTTCAGGATCACCCATATCAATATAGGCTTTCGCTAAATCCAGTTTGGTACCCACTTCATCAACATCCGACATTAATGAACTGTCAGAATCATACGGATCTAAGTCATTATCAGTGGAGGATAATAGCTCTGAGGCATCGCCCATATCAAAAGAAACAACGTTTTCAGCATTCGCAAAATCAGACTCAGCGTTCATGTCACTTTCAATAGCCGCCAATTCTGACTCCAAACTGGAAGTAATGTCATTGGCAGATGAAGCACCACCATCAATATCATTAAAATCAAAATCAAGATCAAAATCTTGTCCTGTATTTTGTGCTGCTGGAGCTGACACAGGTTCACTACCATCAGAGAACAACGCATTGCCAGGGCTCAACTCTCTACCCATCTCCAAAACTTTATCCCACATACCATCAGTCTTGCCATTTAACATATCAAACAGCGTGCTAGCTTCATATTCAAATGCCTCACGGTTTTTGGCACCATGATAGATATCTAAAAGCTTATAACGGAGATCAAGACGATTAGGTTCAGCTTGCATTGACTCCTTAATTAACATTTCAGCAGCTTCATATTTACCATAGGCGTAAAATACATCTGCCTCTGTTAATGGATCCGATTCGCCACTGCTCTGGGTACTATCCAGATTACTCACCACAAAATCACTCAAGTAGGAAGATTGTGAAGTGCTGCCACCGGCATCCGCTACCATAGACTCAGGTTGCTGCTGCGCCACTGATGGACGTGCAGGTTGCTGAGACGCTTGAATACCTGCATCAGTAGGATGTTCATTCTCAAAATCAAGAATTGATTCATGAAATTCATCTCTGGATCGTCTCATTTGACGCACTATCAAGAACAACAATATCAAGGTAAACAAAATACCGCCGCCGACTAAAGCAGCCATCATAGGATTCTCTTTAAGGTAATTCATCCATAACGTATACTTTGTTTTTGCCATTGCCATAAAACCACCGCCAGAACCAACTTCTGTTTTAAATGGCGTGGTAGCAATTTTACCTTTGTTTTTCAGCTCCGATAAATTAACCTTTTTAAACCCTGCAACCGCGAAACAGTTTCGATCATAGTTCTTCTTACAATAATCCTTAACTGCAAGAGATCGCTGGAGACGTGCCATTGTGGCGCTTTGTATTGTTAATAAACGCTTGGTCTTCAACTGCTCTGCAAATTCTTTTTCAGTATTACTACGAAGGTTAGAAGTACTCTCATGATCCTTCGCTATAATAGCTTTGGCTTTAGCTTCAGCATCACCGTCCGCAGCTCCATTTTTGCTGCCATCAGTTTTATCCGCACCGATCTTTCCTTTGGCTTCAGCGTTTTTATTAGGGGGCAATACTTCAAAACGGCCCTTATATGCAGTTTCAGTCGATTCTGTTTTCTTAATCACTGGCTGTGATTCAGCAATTGACACCGGTGCACTGAAGCCTTGCTTAAAGATTTCGGTATCTGCTCGATATCCCTTCATTGCATCTGCATGACTTAAGCCCGCTAATGTAGCGCCATCAGGAATCACCAGCTTTCGTCCTGCTTTTACTAAATGGATATTATTGCGAACAAAGGCATTAGGGTTCGCGCGTTTAATTGCCATCATTGTTTGATGCAAAGAAATTCTGCGGTTGCCACGAATTCGTTTGGCAATAGCCATCATCGTATCGCCACGTCTCACCCGATAAGACTTTGCGTTACTAGTATCGGTATCACCAGTGCCTGCAAGATTAACGTCTACTTTACGATCAAGGTCGATACGTGGAAATTGATTACCGGGGGCGGTGGGATCATCCTTACCTTTGCGTTTGGAATCTTCATCTTCACCTGCATAAAATGGAGCGTCGAACTTTTTGTCAGGCTGAGGGATTCTAGCCTTGTCAGCCTTAGACTCAGACGGTTTAGAAATAACAAATTTACGTGGCTTGTCTTCTGCTTTAGTCGTCTCTTTAGTTTCTGACTCAGAGGACTCTACCGGCTCAGGAGCTTTTTGAGCGATAATTCGGTTATTAATTTCAGTAATTGGTGGGTCAATTAACAACGCATATTCACGAAGAATTTTACCCTTTGGCCATTTAACCACCAACAACAAATTTAAATAGGGTTCTTTAAAAGCAGACCCTGATAAAATCAATATATAGGCCTTGCCATTTTTCTTACGAATCAGTTTGAATTTTAGTCGATAGAGAGAAGAGTTATATTCTATGCCTGCACGCTTAAATTCAGACTCGGAGGCAAGTCGTACAGTAAGATCTTTTAACTCTGATTGATCTATAGTTAAAATTGGGATTTCAACGTTAATAGGTTGATTTAGATAGGATTTAAGATTCGCATCACCTAGCCCCAGAGACCAAACACCCAAAGGTACCAAGCCTGCTAGCATGCCAATGATCAATGCCCATTTACGCGTCATATTGACTCCCTACACCACTTTTTAATCCAATTAAACAAATGCTGACTTAAAACTTACTATTTTTCTATAATATATAGTCTATTTACATGAAATATCTAGTGTTTACAAATATTCATCACATAAAACTTGCGCAATTTGCACACTATTCGTAGCCGCACCCTTACGAACATTATCGGCGACCACCCAAATATCTAAACCTTTTTCATGGGAAATATCCTCACGGATACGCCCAACATACACAGTATTGTGATTGACACCTTCAGTCACCGCGGTGGGATACCCCCCATCCTGGTGCTTGTCCAACAAAGTGATGCCTGGTGCTTTTTTGAATAATTTAGTCGCTTCATCAGCAGTAATCTTTTTATCAGTTTCAATATGCAATGCTTCAGAGTGCCCATAAAACACGGGGACTCGTACCGCTGTCGGATTCACAGTAATGGAATCATCCTCAAATATCTTTTTAGTTTCCCACACCATTTTCATTTCTTCTTTGGTGTAACCATTATCCTGAAACACATCTATATGCGGTAAAACATTAAAAGCGATTTGCTTTGGGTAAACTTTACATTCTACTGATTGCCCATTCAATAACCGAGCAGTTTGTGATGCCAGTTCCTGAATTGCATCCTTGCCAGTCCCCGACACGGCCTGATAAGTCGCAACATTTATTCTTTTTATTCCGACTGCGTCCTTGATAGGCTTGAGTGCTACCAGCATTTGAATAGTGGAACAGTTCGGATTAGCAATTATACCACGGTTTTTGTAATGTTCTATAGCATGCGGGTTAACCTCTGGAATTACCAGTGGTATATCATCGTCATAGCGAAACTGTGAAGTATTATCTATGACGATACACCCTGCTGCGGCTGCTTTTGGCGCATAAACCTTTGAAACTGACGCGCCTGCCGAGAAAAGCCCTATCCGTACTTTAGAAAAATCAAAAGTATCCAGATTTTGTACAACAATCCTTTTGTTACGAAACATTGCCGTACTACCAGCGGAACGTTCACTGGCCAACAAATGTAGTTCGTCTACTGGAAAATTTAATTCCTCCAGCACTTTGATCATTGTTTCACCCACTGCGCCAGTGGCACCTACTATCGCTACATTTACTGTCTTTGTCATGGTTCTAACCCTTCAATTTTCTAATTTTAAATTTTGCTTTTACTGGTGTCTGTGCGTAAACACCCATTAGCGTCATGTTATTTTTTCAATGCTGCCAACACAGCATCACCCATTGCACTGGTACTAATTTGTGTCATTCCTGGTGAAAAAATATCGGCAGTACGAAGCCCTTGATCAAGGACCGAATTAACAGCGCCTTCAATTTTATCCGCTACCTCCGGCATCGCCAAACTATAACGCATCATCATAGCGACTGACATAATAGTCGCCAACGGATTGGCTACGTTTTGGCCTGCAATATCAGGAGCAGAGCCATGTATAGGCTCGTACATTCCCTTGCTATTTGAATCAAGAGAGGCGGAAGGCAACATTCCAATCGACCCCGTCAGCATTGCTGCAGCATCCGATAAAATATCACCAAACATATTGGTAGTGACCACCACATCGAATTGCTTTGGTGCTTTTACGAGTTGCATCGCCGCATTATCAACATACATATGGCTTAATTCTATTTCCGGGTATTCTTTTGCAGTGCGGATCATGATTTCTCGCCACAATTCAGTCACTTCTAACACATTAGCTTTATCCACTGAGCAGACCCGTTTATCACGTTTCATCGCGATTTGAAATGCTACATGGGCAATACGCTCAATCTCAGATTCGTTATAAATCAAAGTATTATGGCCTTCACGTAATCCATCTTCTCGCGTATAAATACCGCGAGGTTCACCGAAATAAATACCTCCCGTTAACTCACGTACAATCATTAAATCCAGACCCGACACAATTTCAGACTTTAATGATGAGGCATCGGCCAGTTGCGGGGCAAGAATCGCAGGACGTAAGTTCGCAAATAAGCCAAGGTTCGCACGCAACCCTAATAGCCCCTGTTCGGGGCGTAAGGGACGATCAAGTGATTCCCATTGTGGCCCTCCTACTGCTCCCAATATCAATGCGTCAGCTTCCTTGACCACAGTCATGGTAGAGTCAGGCAAAGGAGTCCCATACTCCTCATAAGCAGTGCCTCCTATCAACGCTGACTCAAGCTCTATATTGAGGCCTTCACCTTTTTGCAAATATTCAAGCAGCTTCACCGCTTCGGCGACAATTTCCTGTCCAATGCCATCTCCAGGCAAAATAGCAATTTTAGTGGTCATACTTCTTTCCTCTTAATTCATTATCCATGGCTCGGATTGAATGCGTTTTTTCTCGTAGGCTTTAATCGCATCAGTATGCTCCAAGGTTAGGCCAATATCATCAAGGCCATTAAGCAAACAGTACTGACGAAATTCATCCACATCAAACTTAATGTCATCATGACCAGGGACGCTAATGACTTGCTGTTCAAGATTCACAGTAAGCGAATACCCTTCAGTTGATAAAGCTTGGTCAAATAACTGATCAACCTGCGATGCCTCTAACACTATTGGCAACAAACCATTTTTAAAACAATTATTGAAAAAAATGTCCGCAAAACTCGGCGCAATAACGACTTTAAAACCATAATCCTCAAGAGCCCATGGCGCATGCTCGCGCGACGAACCACAACCAAAATTTTCACGTACTAACAATATTCCTACACCCTTATAACGAGGCTGATTAAGAATAAAATCTGGATTAACAGGACGCTGACTATTATCCATACCCGGCTCGCCTTGATCCAGATAGCGCCATTCATCAAACAAATTGGAGCCAAAGCCGCTACGCTTAATTGATTTTAAAAACTGTTTTGGAATTATTGCATCAGTATCAACATTAGAACGATCCATAGGCAAAACAGTGGCAGTAATAGTTTCAAATTTTTTCATTGTAATTACTCAAGTTAATGGACCTCACTTCAAATACACGAAACTGAATTCCTGTCTGTGGCCAGATTCCAACCCAGATTCGGACTCTGGGACGGAGTCGAATATTGAAAGCAGTAAAGTCTGGCCCTCAAAAAATTAGCGACTTACATAGGTCCGCCCCCTATAAGTCGTAAAAACAATAACTTACGTAGGTCCGACCCCTGTAAGACCCCCCCGCCCGGTAGGTAAACAGCCGCCTTTATATTTCAGTAAAATGGCCCGCAATCGCAGCAGCAGCGGCCATAGCAGGGCTCACCAAATGGGTGCGCCCACCCCGCCCTTGTCTGCCCTCAAAATTTCGATTTGAAGTCGATGCGCAGCGTTCTTTAGGTTCAAGTTTATCCGCATTCATTGCTAAACACATTGAGCAGCCTGGCTCCCGCCATTCAAAACCAGCATTAATAAATATTTGATCCAACCCTTCTTTTTCCGCTTGCCGTTTCACTTGTCCTGAGCCCGGCACCACCAAGGCCAACTTCACTCCGCCCGCTACTTTATGGCCTTTTGCTACCTGCGCAGCCTCACGCAAATCTTCAATGCGTGAATTGGTACAGGAGCCTATAAATACTTTATCAATACAGATATCTGAAATACGAGTATTGGCTTTCAAGCCCATATAATCCAAAGCGCGTTGCATGCCCTCACTTTTGACCGGATCAGGCTCCTGCTCAGGATCAGGGACTACCGAACTAATTCCTGTCACCATTTCAGGAGAGGTTCCCCACGTAACTTGAGGTTCAATGCTGGCCGCATCAACAATGAGTTCTCGATCAAAACTAGCGCCTTCATCTGAGACCAACGTTTTCCAGTAGTCAACAGCCTGCTCCCATTGGGTACCTTGTGGTGCGTAAGGTCGCCCTTTGAAATATTCAATGGTTTTAGCATCCACCGCTACCATGCCTGCGCGTGCGCCCGCTTCAATCGTCATATTACAAACTGTCAAACGTCCTTCTACTGATAAGCCTTCAATTGCCTCTCCAGCAAATTCTATCGCATAGCCGGTACCACCAGCGGTCCCAATAGTGCCTATAATTTTAAGAACGATATCTTTGGCGGTGACCCCGGATGACACTTTACCAATGACCTTAATTAACATATTTTTGGATTTTTTCTGTAACAAACACTGTGTGGCCAATACATGTTCCACTTCAGACGTTCCTATACCAAACGCCAATGCCCCTACCGCTCCATGCGTTGAGGTATGCGAATCACCACAAACCACAGTCATACCCGGTAAGGTTGCACCAAGCTCTGGCCCCACGACATGAACAATGCCTTGCAAGGGGTCGAGCATTTTGTATTCTTTTATACCAAACTCATCACAATTACGATCAAGCGTTTCAACCTGCAAACGAGACACCTTATCAACTATTCCCGCAATCCCCTGACTACGATCAGTAGTAGGCACATTATGATCAGGCGTCGCAATAACAGACTGCGCGCGCCAAGGTTTACGACCCGCCATACGAAGTCCTTCAAACGCTTGAGGAGAAGTCACTTCATGAACCAGATGACGGTCAATATAAAGTAACGATGTATCTCCCTCATTCCGTACTACATGAGAATCCCATAATTTATCGTATAAGGTTTTAGCGCTCACGATTATTTCCTCATTCAACCAGTTTCAATCTAAATTCATACTTTCATTCGAAGATATTATCTAATTTAACGGCTTAAATGTTATTACACAAGGTTCTTATTATCATATATACTATTCCTTTAAGGAATACTTATTTTAGACAAATCTTGATTCGGGACAAACAGTGGATACAGAACAACTCAATGCTTTTGTCATGGTCGCCAAGCACGGCTCTTTTTCGAAAGCAGCCACTACTCTCTTTCTCAGCCAGTCTGCCGTCAGCAAACGAATTGCAGTCCTGGAACAGAACGTCAAAACACCACTATTTGATAGAATAGGACACCGCATCGAATTAACAGAAGCAGGCGAACTCCTTTTGCCTAGGGCGCTTAGTATATTAAGGGAAATTGTTGATAGCCAAACAATGATTCAAAATCTGAATCACAAAATTGTAGGCAGTCTACGATTGGGAACCAGTCACCATATTGGCTTGCACCGTTTGCCGCCGGTATTACGAAGTTTTACCAATCAACATGAACAAGTATCACTTCAACTTGATTTTCTCGACTCAGAACAAGCGTGTATTGCTATTGAAAAAGGAGATCTGGAACTTGCCATCGTCACACTTCCACTCAAGCCCTCACCTGTCCTACGCACGACTCCGGTCTGGATAGACACCCTTGAACCAGTCGTTAGCTTCGATCATGAACTTGCCCACAAAACCAAAGTCACTCTTAAGCAACTAAGTGAATACAACGCGATTCTGCCCGCGAAAGGAACCTTTACCCGTGCAGTACTCGAAAACGCAATGCAGCAACAAGATATTGAGCTTAAATCCAGCCTGTCTACCAACTACCTGGAAACAATCAAAATGATGGTATCCGTCGGTCTTGGGTGGACTATTTTACCCCGCTCAATGCTAGATAGTGACCTTAAAGTACTGAAAATACCGCAGCTTAAGTTACAGCGCCAACTTGGAATTGTCACACATCCAGGTCGAACTTTAAGCAATGCCACCCGGGCATTCATCAAATTACTACAACGTGATTTTTCCTCGAATCATGACCGTTAACCTCCTGACTCTTTAGTTGAACGGCCGTCGGCCGATAATTACGGTTAATCACAGTGCCTACCTGGAATTCTGGTAAAGCACTTATGCTCGTTAACTATGAGCTATTCAGCGGTACGAGAAACACATAAAAACCCTATGAAACTGCGGTCAATCTTACATCTGGTCATCACTTGGCCAAAATACCCAATCATTTCAGCACTTTTTGTGATATGTACTACTATAGTAATAGCTGACAATCTGCTCTTAACTGATCAGCAAATTGCAAATATCAGAGAGAAATTTGGTCAATCGGCGGCTAAGCGCTTAGAAAAATGGCGCGCCCTGGTCAGCCGTGCAAACCGCATGACAGAAAGGGACAAGCTTACTGCCGTCAATCGGTTCTTTAATAAAATGCGCTTTATCTCTGACCGGCGACATTGGAATGTTGAAGATTATTGGGCGACCCCTGCGGAATTTATGATAACTAATGGGGGCGATTGTGAAGATTTCTCAATAGCCAAATACTTTACGCTCAGGTCGATGGGAGTGAAATCAGAAAAACTTCGTCTTATATACGTAAAGGCACTTTCACTCAATCAAGCTCACATGATTCTTGCATATTATTCAGCACCGGAGAGTGAACCGCTGATTTTGGATAACCTGGACAAAAAAATAAAACCGGGATCTCGACGTAAGGATCTAGTTCCAGTCTATAGTTTTAATGGAGATTACTTATGGATTTCAAAGCAGATAAAAGGTCGAGGTGAAATGGTTGGCAGTTCTACTCGTATCAGTTTATGGAACAAAGTTCGGCGTCGCATGCGTAAGGAGCAACAGCAATACAGCAGCAAACGTTGATTATGGAGTACGACTAAAATGAGTCTAAGCAACCGCTTAATAATTTTTATTGGAAGTTTATTTTTACTAGTGTTAGTTGGAACCCTAACCATTAGCGTGACCAACACCCGCAGTTATTTCAACAATCAGCTTAAGATCACCTCTCAGGACACCGCGACTTCTCTTGGAAAATCGATTGCCAGCGCATTAGCACGCAACGACTCAGCGGAGCTAAAATCTATTATAAAAGCAGTTTTTGATCGCGGTCAATATAGTGTCATTGAAGTGACCGACCCCAAAGGCGCAACACTAGAAATGCTGCAACAAAAACCTGTCACAGTACAAAATGTGCCGCAGTGGTTTATTACCCTCGTGCCTCTACAGGTACCTCACGGCCGCCAGGGCCTGGTGGCCTCTAACTTTAGTCAACTAGGATTTTTAAACATAACAGTCCATCCAGGTGCAGCTTATGCCGAACTCTGGGAAACCTTTAGTGACAACTTGTGGTGGTTATTTTTTATCGGCACTCTCGCAGTCGTTACCACTGTCCTCCTTATTAACCATCTATTAAAACCTTTAAGCGCTCTAGAAAATCAGGCCAATGAAATAGCCAAAGGCCATTTTGTTGTACAGGAAACGCTGCCTGCCTCGCCTGAACTTCATAAAGTAACGGACACCATGAACAAGATGTCCACTAAAGTATCGCAAATGCTCGAAGCGCAAACCGAATTGACCGAGCGTATGCGCACCAGAGCCTATCAGGATGCCTTGACGGGACTCAACAATCGCCGTCATTTTGCTGAACAACTCGAACACTTACTCAAGACTCCGGAAGAGTTTCTCAACGGCGCACTATTTTTGATTGAAGTAAATTCATTTAAAGAATACAACGAGAAGCATGGATATATAAAGGCCGACGAATTACTTAAGAAAGTCGCTGAGATACTTTCTTCGACCTCACGCACTATCACAGGCTTGCAATTAGCACGAGTGAGTGGCGCCTCATTTGCAATCCTAGCACCAAACCTGGATATCGCTGAAATTCAAAAACTCGCTCAAGCACTTCACCAGCAATTTGACGTGCTACACCACAAAGGTAAGATCGATAAAGTCGCGACTACTCATATCGGAATTGCAATATACGATGGAGGCCAAGATGGCTCAGATCTTCTCTCAATGGCAGACATGGCTTTACGAGCCGCCCAAATTAAAGGGGCAAATATCTGGCATATTTATGACGAACAAAATATTTCTCGTGAAAATATACGCACCGCCTCTGCCTGGAAAGGCATTTTACAACAGATGCTAGACACACGTAATTTGATCCTGCATTACCAACCTGTTCGCACCTGTAAAGGCAACGATATACTCCACTACGAAGTCCTTGCACGAATGCCAGACCAAGACGGAAACTTATTAATGGCAAATACGTTTGTCCCTATGGCTCAGCGCCATGGCATGGGCACCGGACTGGATATTCTGGTAATTGAAAAACTACTAGAAGTAATGGGGGATGAAAATCAGGTTAAATATGCGATTAATCTTTCGCGTTCTTCGCTGCAAGATCACGCATTTATCGAATGGCTGACACGAACATTAAGAGAATATCCAGAACGTGCACAAAGTATTATATTTGAGATACACGAATACAGTGCAACCTCTCATTTAATGCGAGTCAAAGACAACATTCAACGTATCAGGGATTTGGGCTGCGCATTTTCTCTTGATCATTTTGGCACAGGCAGTCCGGACTTTGGCTATTTACTAACAACACGCATCGACTACATAAAAATCGATGGAAGCTATGTGCACAACCTTCATCGTAATGAAGACAATCATTTTTTCTTAAAATCTATTACTGAAATTGCTCACGGACTCGACATTCAGGTGATCGGCGAGTACGTAGAAAAAATTGAAGAATGGGACGCGTTAAAAAAACTACATTTTGATGGTGGTCAGGGACATTTTATTGGCAAGCCCTATGCGGACATTGCACCGGACTCTACTCAACATGATATGAATGAATCAAATAGCACCAAGCAACTAAAATAATTCAATCTCATTTGAGCCTATACTTGCTGAAGCATCATCTTCACTATTAGACTCAGTTTGTTGAGATCTGGCAGCCAACGCTTTTAATTGTTCGCCGAGGCTACCTAGCTCAACACTGGCAGACTTCACCATATCGGTGTTTAACGATGTCACCTCGCTAATGGTATGAATTTCTTCTAACATACTAAATACATCCTCAGCACAATTTTTTTCTCTTAGCGTGGCAGATGACAGCTCCTCACCCAACCGACTTACCTGACACATATACCCGACGATTTCTGAGTAAGAAATTACAACCTCTTCAATCACCTCATCTGACGACGTTACCAAATTTACCGCCACTTTTATTTCCTCGGCTGTATCTTTTATGCTTGTTATCAAAGTATCAATAATACCTTCAATCTCTGTAGTGTACTGCTGGGTTTTGCCTGCTAAATTTCGCACTTCATCTGCTACCACCGCAAACCCTCGTCCTTGCTCACCTGCACGAGCAGCTTCGATTGCCGCATTTAACGCCAGTAAATTAGTCTGCTCAGCAACATTCTTAATGACGTGAATAATACCGCCTATCTGCTCACTGTTCGCCCCTAACTGTTCAATTTTAGCGCCTGAACTCAAAATACTCTGATTCACTTTACTGACCATCGCCATTGCTGTGGTCAATACGACTTTACCACTTTCACCTTCTGCTTCAGACTTATTCGCGATCTCCACGGTCTTTTCCGCCGTAGCAGTCGCACTTACGAGTGCCGCAACCAATGATTGCACTACACCACTCACTGACTTCGCTTTCAGTGCTTGCTCATCCATTTGCATAGCAACAGTGCTTGAAGAGATTGATATTTCTGTCGCATGTGTTGCAAGATTGCTGGACACATTGGCAATCATCTCGTTCACAGCAACAAAAAGCTGCATTGCTTCATCCACCTCTTCTTTTAATTTGATCGTATTGCTGAGCCCTGATACTGCATCAACAGAACGATAATCTCCTGTTTTAACTCCTTCAGAAATTGATTCGCCGAGCGTATTCATAAAGTGAGAAACAGAATTTTGACGAAAAATATTCAACGCTAACGACAAGCCGATCATAATCGTCGCTGTCCATGACAGATAGTTATTCGACAGTACATTACTGTGTAACAGAATCAGAATCCCTATACCACCAAAACCCAAAGCATTAACGGTCCATCGAGATTTCAAACTGGATATAATTCTAGTGAAATGTGTAAACATTTTCTATTTTGATCCTGTAATTGATTGCTTCTCACCTTTAATATCGGCCATATTGAATAACACTGAAATAGTATTCGAGGGATACTAATGAGAATAGAATGTCTTCGCACCGAGTAAAAATTGATAATGCCGTTATTAAAAGTGGGATATTTGACTATTAGTGGCATTTAATCAAGAAAAGATTAAAGATTGTTAAGCTGAAACAGATTAAAACATAGACCAGGTTCGAACGTAATTAAATTCATCTACGAAATAGAATGGGCTTTACAACACTGCTAATTACTCAGTAAATTTATCCCTAGTGCTCGCACATCATCCCAATCAGAGTCAGTCGCTGCTTCAAAACCATATTTTATTTTCATAGCAAGGTAAAGTTTTCTTGTCTGAGGATCTCTCGCCATATCAAGTAACGCCTGTCTAAATTTACTCACCACATTGGGAGGAACACGCTGATGTGCGGCAACTGCATGTGGAGTATATGCTTTACTCGTCCACAATATACGAAGATGCTTTCGGTTTTCATTACTAGTCGCGTTAAAAGTTCTAATAATACCCCCACCCACAGGGTAAATTTGACGAGCAACACCATAATAAACATTATCATGAGTTTTACTATAAACTGATGTCACATGAATTCGTCTATTTTTTAACAGTACTTTTGGTAACATTGTTGCCGCGAATGCAGTTTTCGCAGGAAACCCCATTCGCTGATTATGGAGGTCTGCAACTTTTTTAATTTGACTACTCTTATGAACAACAATAATCCCTCTGATTTTTTTATTTTTAGCTTTTGCTATAGCATTATAACGTGAAATATTGTGATAAATAATATAATGAGCCGGGCTCAGATAAACAAAATCATACTCAGCAAGTGCACATTTTTGTTCAAATGCAGTAAAGTTTTTGGTTGCTCTGAACACAAATTTGTGGCCAGTCTTCTTGCTTATATAAGCAAGAAAAGGTTTCCATAACTTTATCAGCTTACCTGCAGATTGTTGTGGAATTGCACCCACTACCCACACTCTTTCTGCGTAGCTTAGTGGTACTAAAATTAACATAACACTCAAACCAAGCAGACATATTTTTCTATTGTACCTCACCATTACACCTCAGTACTATCAGCATGTTCTGATGCGACTATTCGGCTGCTTGCCCTAAAAGCTGAAATCAATCTCGTCTTACTCTGAATACACGATAAACTCAACAGCATAATAATCAAGCGAAGCCAAATAACCATTTAAATACCTCTCAACCATTAAGAATCAAGCCATCAGTATAGCAGTACATTCATTTGTGCCGATCTAAGACATAATGATGACCCATATGATTATGCATTTGATGAATAATCGACTCGTGATGCTCATGTTTATGATTGATATGATCTGATCTGAATCTTTGATGTTGCACATTATGCTTATGGTTTTTCTGACCATGATGCGGATCAAGTCTGGTCCAGGGACGATGACGAATGCCATTATGACTTACAGTCTTATGTCTCTGTAAGTGCTTCTGCTTATGCACAACAATTTTCGTTACATGATGGCGCTTATGAACACGCCCTAGTTTTTTGTGTTTACCCGCATGTTTTCGATTTGATTTGACATGTCGGTGCTTATGAGCACGCCCTAGTTTTTTGTGTTTACCCACATGTTTTCGGCTTGCTTCAACATGTCGGTGCTTATGAGTACGCCCTAATTTTTTGTGTTTACCCGCATGTTTTCGACTTGATTTGACATGACGATGCTTATGAGCACGACCTAGTTTTTTGTGTTTACCCACATGTTTTCGGCTTGCTTTAACATGTCGGTGCTTATGAGCACGCCCTAATTTTTTGTGTTTACCCACATGTTTTCGACTTGCTTTGGCATGACGAAGTTTATGGGAACGTCCAAGCTTTTTGCCTAACTTCACGTGTTTACGTTTATGTTCAATTTTCTCTCGAGCATGTTTACGTTTATGCACACGACCCTGTTTTAGGTGAGTTCGCTTGTGCTTATTTCTTTCACGGACATGCTTACGTTTATGCACACGACCCTGTTTTAGGTGAGTTCGCTTATGCTTATTTCTTTCACGAACATGCTTGCGCTTGTGCACACGAGCCTGTTTTAGGTGAGTTCGCTTGTGCTTATTTCTTTCACGAACATGCTTGCGTTTATGGGTTTTCTTTTGATGCTTATTGTGATCTTGCGACCCACTGTTTCCATCATCATTATTACTGGAATCGTTACCACTTGACCCACCGTTGCCCGAGTCGTTACCTCCTGAGCCACCATTGCTGGAATCATCATTAGCTGAATCATCGTTGCCGGAATCATTACCCGAATTATTACCACCTGACCCGCCGTTGCTGGAATCGTTGCCGCCCGAATTGCCATTGCCCGAGTCGTTACCACCCGAGCCGCCGTTGCCGGAATCATTACCGCCAGAGCCACCATTGCCCGAGTCGTTACCACCCGAGCCGCCGTTGCCGGAATCATTGCCGCCCGAATTGCCATTGCCCGAGTC
>VAOX01064485.1_pt1 | contig 29740 bp, 31 predicted proteins | sample 3393891 | NCBI WGS metagenome assembly VAOX01 (sample SAMN08290429, study PRJNA428436) | hydrothermal vent metagenome | isolation source: Deep-sea hydrothermal vent chimney | place: Indian Ocean: Southwest Indian Ridge | depth 2822 m m
GACCCAGCGAATCCTTCCAATTTCCACGCATCATTAATACACCCTCCTGTTATAGGGTGTCGATCGGTAATGGTAAAATGGCTGCCAGTTTCTGAGTTTATTGCCGCGTTGATATCGTTCCAGAGTGACATGATTTAATATTTTAAGGAGCCTCTGATTAATTCTGGTTAATGAGATTGCTGTTCAGAAATATCAGTGGCAAGACAAAGATTGCAGCTAATAGCACGGCTATTGGCAATATTTTTAACGTAGTCACTGATATTTAAGGACAGTAAGATCGTAACCATGAATTGATCAGAGGCTCCTTAAGTAGTTACCAGGATGAGAAAAATAAACATTTAAATTACGTCTAATGGAGCCGATAGAAATAGCAACGATACTATTAGTAGCGAGTTATAGCTTATGCCATTAATGCCTTAATTCTCTGATGCAATGGACTTTTGCGTGGAAAGTGAGTCAATAAAAATTGCATTTGATCTGCCAATACTCGTTTACCTTGTAAAAATATATACTCCGCATGCGTTGGAGTAAAAGGAACCGCAATCAATTCCATGCCAGCCTGCTCTGGTGTCCACCCAGCCTTATGATTATTACATCGCTTGCAAGCAGTCACGACGTTATTCCAAATATCGAGTCCTCCACGTGAAAGCGGCGTCACATGGTCACGTGATAATTTGACCTCGGGAAACTGTTCGCCACAATACATACATAGATGTGCATCTCGTCGAAACAGTGCAGGATTATTCAAAGGAGGACTGTAGCGCTCTCTGACTTTCGTCAAACGATTACTGCTTCCGTGGGTCGCAATAATTGAATGGATATTCATAGTACTTTGCAATCCGCTTATCGCATTTGTACCCCCACGTACTTGATACAGCAAACTTCCGCAGTGGTATGCAACCTGTTCCAGATAATAGAACTTCACTGCATCCTCATAGCCAATCCATTCTAATGGCATTCCGGACGCATCAGTACGCAAAATTTGATGTTGGGCGTCTAACATATTGAGTCCTCACAGACTTGCCGCAAGCAAAAACATAACTCTATGCGGATCATTCTACTTTATCACTTCATAACCTTGCTAAAGAATACTATACTGACATTAGCACGTTATTATTGGCGACTCCAGCCTATTCATTAACTATAGCGTATAAACAGCACGCATTGGCTCTAATAGAATTACGTACATAGATACCCTATACTCATTTTATTCCTTTTCAAATCAGAATGGACCTGGCACTATGCGATTTACTAAATTTTTCCTGTTATGCGCACTAACGATACTTACTCAAAATAGCCTGGCCGCAGCAAATAGCCGCACGCTAATCAATGACGAGAAGACAGCTAACGCCATTTTAGGAGAACATATTCTCAATTACCAACTTAGCAAAGAATCTTTTCCTGGGACACTAACGCTCACTAATACAAACGGGACCTACCATTTAAACGCAAAACAACGGGATACTTCAACCCAGAAAAGTAAAGACAATAACGTCTTTAGTATTGATGGAAATATCGTGGAAATAAATAGTAATAGCTTCAAATTCACGGGCACTATTTTCACGAAATTTAACGTTGACGCAGCAAAGCAATGCACAAAGAAAGGGACATTTTACTTTGCCTACATCAGAGTAAAAGGAAAACCATCACGCTGGCGCTTACTGCATAATCAACATACTTGTGGTAACAAGGTAATCCGAGTTGAATTTTTGGCACACTCTAATTGGAAACCACCACAAGCCCCTACAGCACAACTAAAGTGGGGAGTTGGCATTATTACAAAAAATCTGGTGACTAAAAGAGGCCCCTTCAAAATTCTTTTTCCAGCCGATGGCGCCACCACTTTATACGATAAGCCCAACGGATCCAAAGTGGCGCATATTAATATTAACCTGCTGGGTGAAACATTTTTACCGCTAGGAATGAATTATAAACAACTAAAGTATAAAAGCAGCCTTTATGGTTCGTTACTCATTCTTCGGCACAGTGGCTTCATCAAAACAAATGTCCACCCTTCAGATATAATCAAAATGCAATCCAATGCCTATGTAATTAAGGTATTTGAAGTCAAAAGTGGTTTTTTGAAAATATTACCTGCTACGATGCATCACCAGGCATGGGTCTCTATAAACGACCTTGCTAAACAGGGGTATCAGTTTAGTAGTTGGCGAGACATTCTATTAAGTAACCAATCTAAAGACTTCACTCCGTCTGGTAAATTTGCACTAAACGTTAGAAGCGGTGCAGGAGCGGATATGAAAAAAATTACAGCCGTGAAAGGGCGTAAATACAAAATATCCCTCACAGGGCAAACTAAAGGAGACTGGATGGAAGTTAAAGTCCGTAAGTTGTCTAGTAATTGCCAAAAGACCATTGATAAGTGGACAGGCTGGATGAAAACACTGGACGCTTCTGGATATCCTAATATAAAAATCCGTAAAAGTTATGGTTGCTAGCTAAACTATAGAGCGTAGCAAGTAATGTTAAATATAACTTGCCCGCTTCTTTGATTGCACAACACGACGACTCAACGCAAACTCGACACACCCATACCGAGAGTTAGGCTCAGGCTTCCCTTGCTTTGAAATAATTCCTGTTCGCAATATTGCCAACTAACTAGGTCGTGCTCTCGATACCATGCTGGGCGTTAACTTATCTGCGAACACACGAAGAGACACTAAAATTGTTTCTGCTGCAAAACCCGAGATAACACCAAGAGACACAGAAGCAAATGCTGTGGAAGGCGTTAATAGATAATACGCTGTGACAGCGATCATCGGTGCAGAAATTACCTGCATTAACTGGAACACCATAAACTCACGTGCATCTTCATAGCTAATTTCATCAGGATGCACTTCTACATCGGGATCGCTAGATTCGGTACGTTTAACATAAAGATATACTTGCCGCTGATACTCAGGAACGCGACGCGTCATATTAATGGCCGCGCCAATCACCGCAAGCATTAAAATATAGATTGGAATTACCAAGCCCCCGGTGATTTGAACCTTATTATTCTTATAGCGGCCAGGAAACTGTTTTTTCTCTCGATTGATACACTTATAATCTGAAGACACACAGTCACTCACAAACTTATGCTGTATAGTCCCACCAATATTAAGCACCCACTGGGTATTTTCTCTCTTACAATCCATTTCAGGGGCGACTAGATCTTTTTTATCACCTTTCTTACATGCTTTGATAATACCTAATGGAGAGGACAACATAGTCTCTTGTTGGTCAAAAAATACAAATTTGTTAAAATAAAATGATGGTACTACTGACCCAATCAAAACTATGGCGGTAAATAGATAGCAGTAAACCACCATGCCGTTCATCTTAATTCTGGTAATGGAGCCTGTAAACAAATAAAGAAAAAAAGTAATCATGCCTGCTGTACCGAACAGGAAAGCACTGCCAAATTTTCGATACCAGATTAACACCAATAAACTGACAAGAAATAGTACGCACCATAAAATTAGCTGAGTCACTCGCATGCTCTGCGCTAAACCTGAAAAATTACTAATGATATTTGCAGAAACAGTGCTCGCACTAGTACTTGCCTTTCCAGAACGGCGCGTGGTGCCAGAAGAAGTCCGACGTCTTGTAGGTTTAGGAACTGAATCACTATCACCCTGTAAAATTGTGTCGTCTATATCGTCGAAATCATTGTCGTTATTCTGAGCCATACTATCCCCTTAAAAACACCCTTGCCATCATACCCTACTTCTCATGAGCGACTGTAAAACTTATTAAACTATTGATAAATTTTGATAATATCAAAAAATAATCAATACTCACCCTATAGGCAAGCGATTTTCATACCACATACACTGGCCATAATTTACTCAAATTAACGAAGGCGTAATTAGAGATTAATTATATCAGGATATTCAGCCCCATATTCAATAGGTATATTAGAAAGGACCCTGATGTTACCGCTAGATATGACATATTAGGCAGCGAACTACTCTATCAATAACCAAAGGCTTAATAACATAAGTGAGTGATCAGAATATAGCCACATAAACATCAAAATTATGATATTTTCAATACGTTAATGATTAGTATGACATCAAGGCTGCGATTAAATCGCAGCTTGAAATAGAAAGTCTATCAATGAAACGTTGGATGCAGATAGTTTTTAGAGGGGATATTCAGAAATTATTCTGTAAAACTTGCTGCAGACTTGATAGTAGGTAAATCAATCATTCCATGTATGCGCTGCAAAGCATTATCTGCATAAGGGTATCCCTGTGCGGCCGCCTTTTTGTACCAAAGGACTGCTTGTTGTAAATTCTTTTTAGCGCCACGCCCTTGCTCGAAAAATAGTGCTAATCGGTACTGGGAATATTTATGACCTTGTCGCGCGGCGGCGGTATACCACTGTATGCTTTCTTTTAAGTTCTTCTCGACGCCCTCTGAACCTTCTAGCAACAAGGCGAGATAATATTGTGCTGACGCGCTTCCTTTAGTAGCCGCTTTACGAAACCAGTAAATGGCCTGATGAAAATCCTTGCGGACTCCCAGTCCTTTATAATAATAGAGACCCAAATTATAGCGTGCTGCTACACTACCTTTAGTGGCCGCTTTAACTGTCCACTCAAATGCTAGATGATAATTTTTCTTTACACCAATCCCTCGCTGATAAAGCCAGCTTATTCTAAATAGAGCCTCAGAATTTCCTTGCTTCGCCGAAAGCTTATACCAATTCATGGCGGTATCAAGATTTTGTTTAACACCATTCCCTCGCAAATATAAATCGCCCAACATAAACTGTGCATAGTCATCTTTTTGCGCAGCAGACTTCTTCAGTAGCCTTATGCCCTTACGAAAATTTTGAGGTACGCCCAAGCCTAAAACATGCATACTCCCCAAATCAGCTTGTGCTGATGCATCACCTAGACTTGATGCCCGGCGATATAACTTTAACGTTGTTGAGTAACTTTGCTTTACCCCGCGACCATTTTTATACATCCATCCTAAATTGAACACTGCAACAGGATAATTTTGAGAAGCGGCTGTCCGATAATAGTACACCGCTTTTTTATCATTGGCGGCAACCCCTAAACCCTTATAATACATCCAACCTAAATAATTTTGTGCCCATGCGTTTTTCTTGCTAGCCGCTTTCTTAATCCAGTAATGCGCTTTACGATAATTCCTGGCAACCCCATTCCCATTTTCATAAATAATTCCAAGCTTGGCCTGTGATGAACTATGACCTTGCCTGGCAGCTTTTGTGTACCAATAGAATGCCCGTGAATAGTCAATTTCCTGTCGTTCTATTCCGTAATAATATATTTGGCCCAAACTAAATTGCGAAGATACATGCCCTTGTTTAGCCGCCCTGCTATACCAGCGCACAGACTTACGGATATTTTTATGAACTCCTCGTCCATACCTATAGGCCCAACCAAGAAAGGCTTGCGAATGTGGCTCACCATGCTTTGCCGCTTTGCTCACCCAATATATTGCAAGTTTATCGTTGCGCGGAATACCTCGACCATTACTATACATCCACCCAAGACTATATTGCGCCAGCTTTTCATCTTGCTCAGCTGCCATTCTGTAGTACTTCATTGCCAGCCCATAATTATTCGTGATCTCATCACTGGCCGCATAGATAGCCCCTATTCGATAGAGAGCCCAGGAATTTCCCTTCTTACTCGCTTGCATGTACCAATACAATGCCTGCTGATCACTTTTACTAGTTCCACGACCATTCTGAAACATCCAGGCCAAACTCAATTGAGCATTTACATATCCCGACTTCGCTGAATCCAGGTAGTAACGCCAGGCAAGAACTTCATTACGCTTTAAACCCAGACCATACAAATATAAATCGCCCAAATTTTTCTTTGCTATAGCATCGCCTTGTGAAGCTGAAATGCTATACCATTTATGGGCTTCTATATAATCACGCTTAACGCCAAGACCTCTTTCAAACATTACGCCCAAATTGCTCTGAGCAATAGCATCGCCTTGAAGCGCCGCTTTTCGATACCACACCACGGCTTTCGTATAATTACGAATAACTCCCCTGCCATGCTGAAACATTACGGCAAGGTTATTTTGAGAGGCTCTATGCCCATTACTAGCGGCCTTGGTATACCATTTAATCGCTTTTCGATAATTCGCAAACTGCGTGGTATAAATCAATCCTAAATTGTATTGCGCACTCAAATCGCCTTTTTCAGCAAGCTCGAGATTTTTATCAATCACCGGGTTACCCGATGTAATAAATCGCGCTTTTTTAATGTCCTGCCCTAGCAGCATTGAATTAGAGATCGGATTAGAATTTATCTGAGTGAGTCGCGCATAGCGAGAAGGGACAGCAGAAATATTGAGAGCGAACAGGGCCCCCGTCAGCAATATCAAAATAGTCTCAATCAAAAATTTGTTAGCGGTATAACGCATAATGTCTCGGCTCATCCTTCGCAATATTAGTCCGTTCCGATTTATTTCCAAGTGTATATTGCCTTAAAGGACATTCTTGAATAACAAACGGATTATTTATTAGAATAACGTGAACTATTGAAGATGACATAAAATAAAACTCCGGATTTATTCCGGGCCATGACGTAACAGGAAGCAATTGCTCAGCTAGCCAAAATTCCATGCACCAATAGAGTTTCTTCGTTATTCCTTTATGGACGCTATTATTAATGAAATAGGGTAAATTGCTAATAAATACGTCACATTTTACATAATTTAGGGAAATATAGCCCTATACAAGTAGATTTCACAGGGTATTCTATAATTTCTGTAAAATATGCTTAACAGCCAGTGACCTCTATTTCACCCACAAGTGTAGCGAAATTTAGCCATAATTCAATTACTTGCCAACGAGAACTGAATTGCTTTATTGCCAGCGTCGAAACTTACCCACTAGCAGCCTAAACAACACCAAATTTAATCCGGGAATTAGGTGCTCGCTATATTTTCTACAGAAATATAGTCTTGATAAACACCATGAGAATTAAGGAGCCTCTGATTAATTCTGGTTAATGAGATTGCTGTTCAGAAATATCAGCGGCAAGGCGAAGATTGCATCTAATAGCACGGCTATTGGCAAGATTTTCAATGTAATCATTGATATTTAAGGACAGTAAGATCGTAATCATGAATTGATCAGAGGCTCCTTAAGTATAGAATGAGAAAGAGAAGCTATTTCATGTCTAGACACGAAATAAAAAAAGCGTTATATGACGATTGTCACTGCTTTAGATTATTAGAACTTTGCCTAAATTAAAAGGTTATGTAAACAAAACTTACGAAGCTCACTATAAGCTTAAGTTTCAGGAGACTCAAATTCCTCTAATGTGCAACCTTTTCTATTACACTCAATTCGAGACTCCCTAAATCTAAAAACAAGATTCCAACTCAGCTCGACAGTTCAAACTTATATCATAAATTAAATATTTCAATCCTGGCTGGAGATGAACAATACATTTTTAAGACTTCTTATGATGTTTTTCGAGCCATAATTTTGCCTGTACTTCTATCTCAAGCAATTTTTCGTAAGTGAGGTTTTTAACGACTTCATCAACCCCTGACTCACTACGAAAGTCACCAGGCTCTGGGCTATTGCGATCTTTATTTAACTTATGCACCTTTCCGTCTTTTGTGTAATAACCTATGTAATACCAGTAATAAGCTTTGTCGTTATCTTTTATCGACGATTCACGCGCATAAAGGTCTGCTAACGACAACGCTGCGTCAACATGTCCCTGTAAAGCAGATTTTTCCAGCCACCTTGCACTATCTGACAAGCTAATAAAATTTTTATCTGATGAATCCAGTGATCGCCCTTCCGCCACCCAGAACATCGCCCTTTTATCGCCCTTCTCTGCGTATTGACGAATAATCGTCAGAGCATCAGACAGTACCTGTTTTTCAATTGAAGTCTTAACTTCACCCAAGCCTTCAATTTCTTCTATCGCCTTATCTAAGGCGGTCGTTTGCTGCTTATCCTCTCCACCACTACATCCTGCCAAGAATACTAGCAACAAAACTGCAAGCCATCCTACTCTAATACTTTTAATCATTTATGATTCCGTTTTTTCTGTCATTATTTATTGTTGTAAATTCTTCAATCGCCAGCGGGTATGTTTAAATATTGCACAGCACTATTCCAACCAAACTTTATAAAAGAAACTCGTTATTTAGATAAAGAGAACCGCGAATTTTTATTATATTCGTTAACGCAGTTAGTATTCAAAGAGAGCTTCTATACATATTAATACATAAATAAACACTAATATTATGATTTCATGAATACTCTAATCTCATAACAAGAAAAATACAAAAATTTATGCCGTTACGCACACATAAAGAACAATATGCTGCTAAGAGCGCATAAAGAACAAGAGATAAAACAAAATACCTCCTGCTGCTGTCAATACTATACCATTCACAAATATTATAGTGAGCACTATTTTTTCATCAAGATTTTGAAACCCACGTAGTAGCCGGGGAAATAACATCATTGAGAACCCTTTAAACAACATAGCCCAACCAAATAATGTAACAATCACTATAGGTGAAGCCACCCAGATATTATGAGTCACTACTACGGTGCTGCCGAATATCAACATTAAAAAAAGCAAACTAAGAAGTTGAAATGATTGATTTATTAGCAACTTCGCATACTGTACCCACCAAGAAGAATTTAATAGATACGATAGCCCCAAGGCCAAGATAAATATCGCGCTAACTTTTTCAACTATAAGAATCATAATTTATCTCATAAACCATTCTACTCGCGACGCCATATCAGTAAAAATAAAATCAGGGCGATAATATTAATGCCCATTGACAAGCTATGCGTCACCAAAAAATCCAACTTATATTCCGCTCCTGAAACATACCGAAACTTGACTTGTGCCGCAGCAAAGTCTGCCGACCAACTTAAACCGACCATAAATTTAAAACTGATTAACGAAGTTTTAAATACCGGAATTTGCATCAGAAAAATGATCTTTGCCCATAGCCATCCCTTACTCTGATTTTCGATTACCAGAATACCGGCCACTACCGACCAGACATATAACAAAAAAAACAGGATATTAGAAAAAACCTGTGCATTCGACAGTTGGCTACTCAATGAAGCAACCACTATCAGCAACCCATAGCCACCACCAAATACCAGCAATACACCTACTAAACGACGTAACAAATTGTAGCCCCCGCTTTATTTTTGTTAGAGATACTTGCGGTTAGAATTCTTAGGGTCAATGTTGGTAACTTTAGGTCAGGTTCGATAACTTCCAGTAATCGGCTCCGATCCTGTCATTACCGCCCAACACAGCCTTACTAACCCTGACTTCATTTAAACTCGCAACCAAATCGAATTTAACGTCAATACATACGAACCTAACAAGCTGCCCACCTGTTAGTTTACAATTAATCATAACCCTGCCATATAACGCTAGTTTAACCGTTTATTTCGCAACAAGTCTAATAATTCAGGATAATTAACCTTCGCGTTATGTCGTTGATCTACCGGTATTTTTTTGACAATTTGGACTTCATCTAACTCAGCCCATTCAAACAAATTGTGCAGGGCGCTAATTTCAGTCTGAGCAACATCTTTCATTTGTAATAATAATAGTCGCTGCCCTTCGAACGGTACCAGTGCAGCTCGAACAACCCCTTCACACTGCATTGCGGCACATTCAACCGCAAAGGGGTATAACACCCCTTTACTATCTTCGATTCGAGCATCACACCGCCCAAGCAACCATAAGCGATTCACGCTATCCAGATAACCGGAATCGCCTGTACGGTGCCAACGCACTCCATCAACTTCAAATTTAGTACTGACATCACCGACTCCCTCAAGATAACCATGCAGTACATGCCGCCCGCTCACCACCACTTCACCGGCCTCAAGCAAAGAAACCTGGGCCTTTTTAAATTCACTTAATGTAAAATCCTGAACCTGAGTTAATAATTTTTTATTAATGTTAGTAAAACAATTAAAATCAACGATAGCCAGATCTATCGACTTATCTGCAAGCCCTGTTAATAAGCCACGACCGGAATTCATATCACCCAAATCAGTGGCAGTAATATCTTGTAAGCTAATATGAGCAATCGGCTCAGCTTCAGTAGAACCATACACAGCCACTACATCTGCCTCGGGCATAATACACTGAAGATTTTGTAGCAACGATGGAAAAACAGGTGCTCCGCCCAAATAGACTTGCTTAATGCTGCGCAACTCAATCGCATGCTGTTCAGCGTAATTAACAAGTTGCTGATAAAAAGCAGGTGATCCCGCGCTTCGTTCTATTTTTTGTTTTTGAATTTGCTGAATAACAGGCTCTGCATTAATAAAGCCTGGTCTTGAAATATCAGCATCGGGCACAATACTAGTCACTCCCGCTGCCAGGTTCGATAATACGAATATAGGCAAGGTCGTTAAATCAAGTTGATCCTGTTGCAAATGAATGCTTTCGTGTAAAACTTCATGCTGAGCAATCAAAAAATCATGTGACCGAACGGCTGCTTTCGGCTGCCCTGTACTTCCACTAGTGAATGTTATCAGAGCTTCTGCATTTTTTTCGGGTTGAAATATCGCTCCCTGGGGGCGAAATTGATCAAGACGAGCCCAGGATTTAGCCCTGGGCACTGCACGACCTGTACTAAAGCAAAGCGGTATTTTCCAAAGCGCCCAAGAAGTAAGTCTCAACCAATGCGCTTTAGGTAAACCCACAAATGCCTTTACATTACTCCGTTTACAACAATCTCGTAAATGTTTTCTTCCAGACTGCGGGTCTGCGAAAACAGCGACCAGGCCGCACCTAAACAACCCGAGCAATACCTCGTATAACTCAATAGACATGGGTTGGAATATTAAAACCCGATCGCCGGCTTTTAAACCATAAAAAGAAAACATACTGGCGACTCGAGTCGAACGCTGCTCAAGTTCCTGATAGCTGCAACGAACCTTTCCTGTATCCAGTGCGATGCGATCAGGAGACTGGAAAGCCTGCTCCTGAAATAATTTATATATATTCAATGACAAGACCTTCTAAATACACTCATTGACTGATCTCAAGCTCAGCGTTTGATACTGTAATTTTAATACCCTATAAGCTGTTTTTTCACCAAAACTATGCGGCTCACTCAAGTCGCACTGTCTTAACCATTAGCTCAGAGTCATTAATGACTCACTCCAGTAACAAGATTAATATACGCTCTAATATAGCAGCTTGTTGCAAAGCCTGTTGAACTATATGATAGTGTTATAAATTCTTAGTTGACACTTAGACCGTTTGGACTATTTATTTAACCACTATAATGACTCATTATAATTTGAATCAGTAAAGCCAGCAGCAAACTTATGACGATTGATCTAAACAAAACACGCTATCGGGTAGCACTAGTATTCTTATGGAGCTCGGTACTTTATATTGGTTATATTCTTACCAATAAATTTCAAATTTTTGACCCACACACACTCCCTCTAACTAAACTAGATCAAGCAATCCCCTTTTTACCCTGGACTACTGCTCCTTATTTAATTTTAGTTCTTGGCATGTATTTATTTGCCTTCATTGATAAAGAAGATGACTTTATCTCGGCACTTGTCGCCTTAACGATTGCAGTCTGCATTAATTATTTGATCTATTTAGTTTATCCCACAATATATCCACGCCCCACTATTCCTCAAAGCACGGAGATTGGCGCAAACTTATATTATTGGCTAATCTCAATAGACACTCCGGCAAATTGTTTTCCATCAGGGCATATCACTACTCCTGCCGTGGGCTGTTGGTACTTAGCCCGACACCGAAAAAACCTGAGGCCCCTTCTTATTACAACATTCACTATTCTTAGTCTAACGACATTAACCACTAAACAACATTATATCGTCGATATACCCGCAGGCCTTTTTACTGCGGGCATAGGAATACTCATCGCCAATGCACTCGTAAAATCAGATAAATATAATCTTGTTTGGGTACGACGATATTGGAAAGGCTCCTAAATGAACACTATAAAAAATAAAGTTATTCCAGGACCACGTGGCTGGCCATTGTCCGGGAATCTATATCATTTAAAGAATGATATATTGACTAAGTTACTTGATGATCGTGAACGGTTCGGTCCGATCATGAAATATCGGATAGGACATTATCGCTATATCGTTCTCAACCACCCAGACTCCATACGTCACGTACTGCTTGAACAAAAAGACAATTATTCAAAACAGACGCTTAGCAACGAAGAAAGCAAGTATATTACGGGGGACAGCCTTTTAACTTTGCATGGTGATGCCTGGCATCAACAACGGCGGCGCATGCAAGGATCATTTCGAAAGAAAGCAGTCGCGAGTTATTTTTCACACATGAGTCACGAGACTGATTTATTTCTACAACGCTGCCAGCGAGAATCAGGAGTAATAAATATTACTCAGGAAATGACCAACTTAACTTATTCAATAGTAGGTAAAGCTCTATTTGGCACAGATATGCAAAGCAGTCAATCTCAGATTCAGGAATCGCTCGACATAGCATTACACTATATTCACTCGCGCATAGAATCGCTCATACGTTTGCCGTTATGGGGCTACACCCCAAAACAGAAGAAATTTAAGCAAGCAATTAATTTGTTCGACAACATTGTAAACAATATTATTGAACAACGAATTGCCACTCGCGATACACACAATGATTTGCTACAAGATTTACTGGACGCTGTTGATGAGCAAGATGAAAGCCACATGTCCAGAGAACAATTACGCAATGAACTCATTACATTGCTATTGGCAGGACATGAGACAACAGCAAACCTTATGACCTGGTGTTTATACGAACTCGCATCACAACCTGCTATTCAAGAAACTATATACGCAGAAGTAAAGGATATCGATTTTGATAATATTGAGCCTGCCCAGCTCACTTCTCTTGAGTACACCTTTACGGTCATTCAAGAAAGCTTGCGTTTATATCCCCCTGTTTGGCTAATGGAAAGGCACACAATCAACACAGATTCTATCAACGGGTATAAAATACCAAAAAATACCACCATCATCATTAGTCCATGGGCAATGCATCGACACCCGGATTACTGGGCATATCCAAATGAGTTTAATCCCGACAATTTTTTACCTGAAAATTTTAAGCAGATTCCTGACTATGTGTTTATTCCTTTTGGAAAAGGGCCGCGTATGTGTATCGGAATGAATTTTGCCATTCAAGAAGCGATAGTCATATTAGCGAAAACAGTGCAGAAGTTTACACTAGATCAAGCCACTCCAGCGCAGGCGAAACCCGACCCAAGCATCACATTACGGCCACTAAAAAACATGCAATTGAGAATGACGGCGAGACATCCCCATTAAGCTAAGCCATTCCTTCGGTAATATTAAATTACACCACAAAAACGAGACCTAACAATAAAAAGATAAGATACAGAGACAATATGATAAAAAGTATAAAACAAATGTAATACAAAATTGCCGCAAGCTTATAAACAATATTTCTTGAGTTTAACGATAATTCATGCGAAAAAAAAGCATAGTGATACAAGATAACAAGCACTGGTATTTGCGATAGAAATACTAGTAATGCATTCCACTCCCAAATACTTCCTATGTAACTGACAACTATAATACCTGCAAAACAAACTATCACTAACAATGCCGCTATAACAAACCACAATTTTGCAAGCCATGATGCTGGTGCAGGCTGCTCGCTACAATAAATGAACAGTGATAGTATATTTATGATTAGCGCTAAAATAATAATATTGCCAATGAGCCCCATTGAAAACAAGTACCCAAATATCGGAAGAAATACGACAGACACATAGAGTAATACAAAAATTATGCATCTTCTTTTCGCAATGATATTTAGTAAGGACAAGGCAATTTTCAGAAGTGTATCGTGACAGGAATCGCCAGAGGGATATTATCCTGCTCTGGCGTTAACACTCTTGTTTATTTCTTATCAAGATGCTTTAGGATAAAGGTTGTCGCTCTTTGAATAGCATCTTTGGCCGCTAGATCATCAGCGAAAGTACGCACGTTGGGAGGCCTGAAATCAAAACCACGGCCAACACCAGGATAAAGTATCAAACGCACATCACGCTTCAATACCTTCATGGCTTTAACTGAACTTTCGATTACGCGCCTGCGTTGATACTGCTCTTCGTCGCCTATAAAAATCAAAGTCGGCAGTAACAATTTATTCACTTCCGGCGCATAAGAATAAACTTGCAACGGTTCCGGCGCATTAGGATCTTGTAAATGAGGGTAATAAGCGACATAACAAGATAAGTCTTTTATTTGGCGCTTAAACTTAACAGAAACTTTTAACGAATAATATCCACCGCGAGTATGTGAATAAATACAGGCCTTCTTGCCTTTAAGTCCTTTCTGCTTTAATAAAACAGTAAGCGCTTTATTGACGTCTTCTTCCAGCTTGTAATCATGTGCAATTGGAAAGCGATCAATAAAATTTCCCTTATAAATATCCGCAGCTAACACTACAAATCCTCTTGCCGCCAGACGAATAGCATGCTTACTTACCAGGGAGCCCAGACCGCGACGACCATGTACAAACAAAACAGGATGATAAAGCCCTGGTTTTGTTGGCCGAATTAATAAAGCAGGAATACTATTACCACGACTATCAAAATTAATTGTTTTTACAGTCACTGCAAAGTTGGTTGGAGTTTTTATAACTCCTTTAGTCCACCATGCATTCTCCCACCACCACTGATCATCAGTTTTATCTGCTGAGTACCCATAACTAGTTAAAAAAATAGATGTTAACACTAGCAGAATGCTATATTTTCTCATTGGATCACCAATATAATTATTATGTTTAAATTTAAACAAAGCTCAATAGAGTTCGACTACTAAACTAAACAAAAGTTTCAACATATTATTATCAATAAAAAAGGGCAGCAACAAGATTACAGTAAAAATCCAGTTACCCTTGTAAAAATAATTGTTAGTAATAATAGTACAGTAACCCGTCTAAATTATCAGCATTATTTAGAGTAAGCAATACGCGTAAACCAGGTATGCGCTAGTACAGAATACTAATAATGTATTGTTTTAATAACAACATGCCCATTTTTATCTCCCACCGAATAATGCGAGTCTACAAAGTCTTCGATATTGTCATCATCCCATTCGTTACTAAATTTTGCCTGGCGATAGACATTAAATGCCTGAGGTATAATAAGATCTCCTTCAAGGGTGCCAGATTTTGGCTCATCGGCTATTTCAAAAGACGTTTGCCCGATAACTCTGATTTTCTCTTTAGTCAATCCTGCTGAGTCCAACAACATACTTAATGACAACCCTACTAAGGAATTCGGTATAACAGAAGCCCCTTTTATCAGAACTGAAGAAATTAATTTGCTGACAAGACCAGGCCTCTGGGTAATGGCCACTTCCGCTCGAATAACCGAGCGACCCTGCGCCTGATATTTAAATAAGTACTGATCCGCTAAGCTATAAGGGTTACGGGTAAAGTCGATTTTTCCGCTTTCGCCATCGCCAAGCCCCATAAAAGGAACGATCGTTTCAATTTCTGCCTTACCAGGCTTAGGGTACTTCCAGGCAAACTTGATAACCCCAAACGCCTGTCCACTGCCAATGCTATTTTCATCCACTTGCAAGCTTTGCAACAACACTTCGACTGTTTTTGTGTGTGTGCTATCAGGTTCCTTATTGACAACTCGTTTTGCCGTCACTCTTTTCTTTGTGACTGCTTTTTTTGTCGCTTTCTTTGCTGTCGCCTTCTTCAACACTTTCTTTTTACTTTTACGTTTTGCCGCCATGAAAATATTCCTTTGAACTACTACAGGGGAACCAAGAGTAAGAAAATACCCTCAACAAATCAAGTGAAGTATTCTGGTGACTATTCTTAAGCACGATATATTATTTAGGTGGGTTTCAACCCGAAGAGACATACTTGGACGTTTATAGAGCATAACAATTATAAATTTATGGATGTCATACCATGCACACTATATTTTCGACGCTATTTTCACCTTCTATATTTAAATATGTACTGGCTATATTACTGGTCTATTTTCTATTTTGCATTAATAGCACTAACAGTTACGCCTCTAGCACCTTTAAAACCTCACAAACCAACAGCACGGCATCACTTAACATTAAGTTAATTTCGATGCTTAACACCAGTAAAGTTATTCACTAAAATCCAGGCAAAAAAATACCGCTGATCACCTAAATGTAATCAGCGGTATTTAACAGACTAAAATAATCTGCCTAGGTACTACCAAGCGTACTACTTAGCAGCTTTACCCATTCTAGCGCCACGCTTCCAGTGCCAGCAAGGAGTTCCCTTGTCATAAGTCTTCTTGGAATTACATAAAATTCTCTTGCCTTTACGATGTCCTTTAGAAGTACCTTTTTTCATATGATGTACTGCTTTTGCTTTCTTTTTGCCATGCATATTTTTTTGCATAGACTTATGGTCCATTTGACCATTGTCTGCTGGCGAATGAGTAGGCTTTTTCTTAAACCATGAACAGCCACCCAAGGATAGCGCAAAAGTCAGGGCTACAATCAATGTTATAGTTCTTTTCATAATCGATCTCTCTCCGGTTAGATATATATAATGTATAAATTAAGCCCGGTTATTGTAAGCTTGTCCCATTGTTTGGTCAATCAAACCTCACTTAAATAATTACTTTTTTTATGCGCCAGTTAACAGAATACTAAAGCATTTAAGGCCCACTAATGTGTGTAAAATCGCATCAATTCAGGGCGCTGCGTTATTTTAGTGCATTTTAATGCTGTATACGGCACGCAGGAACTCGGCACAAACGACTCAAATATAAGAAAAGTTGAGTTGAGGTGAATAAATTAAACTAAAAACTCCCGAATGGTATAATGCCTGAGTCACTAATCAATGTTCATTTAGGCTTTACCATTAATCACTAAGCCACTTTATCGCTTTAGCTCTATTTCCTGGTTACCAATCAATTTCTTTACGATCACGAAAAAACAAACCAGAAGCCCCTTTGTCAGGCAATGTAGCCAACCAAACAGCAGTATCAGCACCTTCAGGAATCTCACGTGTCGCACCTGCTCCGCCCATATCTGTTTTCACCCACCCAGGACACATACTGTTCACCAATACATTAGAGCCTTTGAGCTCATCTGCCAGTATGCGAGTAATCACGTTAATGGCTGTTTTTGATATTCTATAGCCAGGACAACAACCATTCATGTCAGATAACTGCGCCATCCCACTGGCCAGATTTACCACACGCCCATAACCTGCTGCTTGCATCAGAGGAATAAAAGTTTGACACAACCTTAAAGTACCGTAGGTATTAATATTAATTCCTGTTTGAATATCGTTGATGTCAGCAGTTAAAATACTTGGCCTTTCATTATCAAGATCACTCCGTGGATCAGGAAAGATACCCGCATTATTCACCAGCACATCACACCGACCATGCGTTTGATGAATATCAGCATACAGCTGGCTGACTTGCGACTCAGACGTTACGTCCAGCAATTTAAACTCAAGCGATGAAGACGATAACTTTGCACAAGCGTCAAGACCCTTCTGCTCATCCCTGGCGGTTAGCACTACATAATAGTCTTTTGCCAAGAGCTGCTTACATATTTCAAAACCAATGCCTCTGTTGGCACCCGTCACTATAGCGACACGTTGTTGTTTACTCATAATATATCTCTTCTACCTATAGTTGATGAAACCCCATGCGCTAGATCAGACTCTATTGTTTCCCACGTCGGATTAGACTCTACTGCTTGCTCGCCTAGGTCGGATTCAAATGCCGAAGGCATCGAGCCTGACCCCACGACCTATGAGGCAGAATATTTCTGTCACCTGATTTTAATTAAAGCTTACACTCGAATAACGTATAACGTCTAATCGTTTCTGCATAATGGCGACTAATATTGTTTGAAGTATTACTATCATGCATTAAGGCGTGAATTGCTTTTTTATAACCAGCTTCATGTGCACGACGCTGGACTTCACTCACTAATACACTCCCCAAGCCCTTACTTTCTCTGCCCGGCTTAACTGCAACCGTTTTGATAATAATGGTATCTATTTCCTCACCACGCATTTTCTGTGCAATGTCCGGTAAAGCAAAAAGATAGCCGAGTAAAGTGCCTTTACTATCATGCGCTAGTAGTACCAGCTCTGACTGTACCAGCGATTGTACTTTCTTATATTGGCTTAAAAACTGCGCTTCTGTAATGGCCGTGTAGAGATAATTATGCACAAAAGATTCTAACGACAATGCAAATATTTGTTTTAGTTCTTGTTCAAACTTATCGGCATCTAAGGTTCGCAAACAAATACCCTGATTATCAAATCGCTGTAGTGCTTTTTTAATGCGCTCATCCACTGCCGCCAAATCAGAATTAAGCGCCGAGCTATAATTCGCTAAAGGAGAGAAACCTGCATCGATAAAATTTTGTGGATAATGATATGGATTTCCGGGTTCCAAAAAATAATCAGGGTGGCTGAGTTTATTTAAGGCGTCAATTTTTGGGGACTCAGTAACAAAACGGTACGAACGCCAGGTATTACCATCCATCGGCCCGACAACACATGTCGCATTATGCTTTTGTGCGATTTTTTTTACCTGATCAAACAACTCCGCTGCAGCCACATCATTAGTTGAGGCATAATGCCCAATGACTATGTCCTTTCCAAACTCAGAAATCTTCGGGATATGTGACCACCATAAAGAACAACGAGCCTGAGGAACGCCATTATCCAGTGTCACTAAATGAACATCCGCTTGATGAGTTCGTAAGCATTGCGGGTCAAAATTTCTATAAAGTGGTTGGGGCTTATCACCGCTGACCCAACTTAATAACTTCGAATCAGGCTCCGCTTCGGCTAGTAATTTTATAGTGTTAAACATTTTCTCTCTTAAGTAGATAAGACAAACTCCAATGGGGGTCGACCCCCATTGAACGCAACTAGATACCTCATAATACCAAATTGTTATATTGATAAGGCATCTTTATCGAGCGCCACGACCCTCTCATTTTAACTAAAACTCGGAAAATTTAATCCATAAAATGAATTATAAGTTATATATCATGTACTTACTGAATATCATAAATGCGAATGATAATGATTTGCATTATCATTTAATCTGAGTATAATTGCATTTCTGTAAATTAGAGCTTAACCAACAAGTGAAGGACATAGATATGCGGCAGTTGAATTACCTTATATTTTTCATATTAATAATGGGTGTCTCAGGGGCGGTTGTTGCAAAACAATCAAAGTCACCCTCAATGCAGGAAATATGGAAGCTGCTGCAAGTACAACAGAAAGAAATTAAGAAGCTGAAGCGCGAAAACAGAAAGCTTAAAAAGAGATTAAATATTGTCGCTGATACCATTCAACATCCTACAAAAATGTCAACGAAGCCCCAGCGTCATAGCGTGGCCAAAAAATCTTTCAATCAAAAATCAAAAGCGACTACCACTACAACACCAAGCCGAGAATCATATACCTCAATTGAGTCGCCCGTTAGAAAACATGGTTCAGAATCGATACATACTAAAAGTGGTCGTGGAGCAACGGTTAATGGTTATGGTGAAATGCATTACAACAACCTCGACAGTAAAAAGGAAATGGACTTTCACCGCTTTGTATTGATGTTTAGCTATCGCTTTAACAACCGACTGCGCTTTAGTTCTGAACTTGAAGTAGAGCATTCTATTTCAGGCGACGGCAAGGTAGGTGAGGTAGAATTAGAACAAGGTTATATCGAGTATGATTTCACGGGTAAACATTCACTTAAGGCAGGTCTATTCTTGCTACCTGTCGGAATCCTGAATGAAACTCACGAACCCACTACATTTTATGGTGTAGAGCGAAACCCTATTGAGAAAAATATTATTCCAACAACCTGGTGGGAAGGCGGCCTGTTATTTTCAGGTCAACTAGGGAATAAAGGACTGAGTTATGATATTGGTCTGCATTCAGGATTAAAGATCACTTCTGCTAATTCGTATGTTGTTCGTAAAGGACGTCAAAGTGTTGGTGAGGCAGATGCCACTGACTTAGCTTACACTGCTCGCTTACGTTGGACAGGAACACGAGGTCTTGCAGTGAGTGCCAGTATGCAATATCAGGAAAATATTGGTCAATCATTAGATGCAGGTATCGGCAATGCTAATTATTATGACATGACTCTTGTATGGAATCGCGGTCGTTTTGGAATACGTGGACTGTATGCAATGTGGGATTTAAATGGTGCTGGACCTCAATCAATTGGTGCAGATAAGCAAGAAGGATGGTATTTAGAAACGTCCTATAAGTTAACCAGTAAATTTGGCGTCTTTTCTCGTTATGCAGTATGGGATAATGCGGCCGGTGATGCCACCGATAGCGAAAAAGAGCAATGGAATGTTGGTGTCAACTTTTGGGCAAGCGAAAATGTTGTTTTCAAATTTGATGTACAGCGACAAGGTGGAGTCATAAACGACGACGGCTTTAACTTAGGGGTGGGTTATCACTTCTAGTGATAATTCATTACAAACAAATAATGACAAGATCAGTACATGAATTACTTTAGTAGATCGATGTTAATGATAGTGATCAGTTTGCTAGGGAGTACAGTAGTGACAGCACGAGGGGTATACCAGACTCCTCGTGATTTTGTTAAAGAAACATTTTCCGGAAAAACACCCAAGGTAAAATTTGTCTGGTTAGATAAACAAGCCAAACAACAAATCACAAAAATTCTCGGTCACTCGTTAAATGCACTGCGCATACGTTATTGGGCTGCTAACAAAAAGACCGCCTGGATTCTGGAAGAAATAGGAAAAGAAGAATTAATAACGGTAGGGTTTGTTGTGACTAACGGTCGAATAGAACGAATAAAAATCCTGGTTTTTCGTGAAAGTCGTGGCTGGGAAGTACGGTATCCTTTCTTTACCGATCAATTTAAACAAATTGAGTTAACCCATAAAATTAAATTGAGTCGCACTATTGATAGTATCTCTGGAGCAACTTTGTCGGTGAATGCGGTGTCAAAGATGGCACGGCTTGCCCTGTTCTTTTATAAGCTAGCAACTGACGGCTGATTTTTAGCTCGGGAAATCTATATATGGCGGCCATGGCCAATTTTGCAAAAGTACACTATCGGTTTGGTATAGTGTCAGCGCTGTTTGTGTTGTTGATGGCTATTACTGGCATCACCATTAATCATACCGACAGCTTAGACTTAAACCAACGCTACGTGCAGTCTGAATGGCTGCTTGACTGGTACAATATTGCACCGAAATCAAACGTCATCACTTTTCATAACAATAATATTTATGCCACACAAATCGATAAACGCCTTTTCTTAAGTTTACCGAAACAAACTGGAAAAGAAATTGCTCACATTGCGTCAACACTAAAAGGGATTGTCGCCTATGGAAACCTGATTGTCGTGGCAACCAGCAGTGAGATCTTACTACTCACCAAACAAGGACAATTAGTAGAACGAATAACGAGTCAATCAAATCAATGGAATGAGTTAATGAGTATAGGCCTGGTTCGTATCAACGATAAGGACAAAATATCCATTAAAACCACCACCGGTATTTTTCATGCTGATAGCGAACTAAGTGAATGGAAACCAGTGAGTGTTGGAACTCAAACAAGCTGGACAACAAGAGCAGCTCTACCCGCCGCCTCAATAAAACAGTTACTGCAACTATATCGCGGCAAAGGCTTAACCGTAGAGCGAGTATTGCTCGACGTACATACAGGGCGTATTCTCGGCAGCTGGGGTGTTTACGTCATGGATGCAGCCGCTATTATATTCATTTTCCTCGCTATCACTGGTGTTACTATCTGGATACGACGGCGCAAAAAATTAAGACAACGACTTGCAGTTACTACCAATGTGCCGGAAAACGAATGCGCGGAATCCGCGTAGAAAATGCGATGACTTATTGTTTCAAACTAAAACTTTTGCATACTCTTCTATTGGTTTTGACTAACACTGAAAAAGAAACTTAACTGAATCAGGGCAGCTGCAATCAAATATATAGGCGCACCCTCCGCCACCAAAATTCATTTCAGTTTCCCAATCTGGCCCTTGCTCTAATTGTGCCACGAACCTCATTGGTTTTTTACAAACATTACAGCATGGACGCTCATCTCCTTGCAACCACTCTGGTTCACCTTCTAGTTGCCCAAGAAACTCACGGGGCTCAACATTGTTCTCTGTTTTCCACTGAGTTAGCGCATCAGTGTAGTTGTCTGAATCAACCTCAACCACCGTTGAGCCATATTCTATGTTTCTTGTTGTGTCGCCCTTACTCGGCTTAACAGCAGCCTCTAAGTTTTCGGGCACTGTAACAATGACTTTATTACCCCCCTCATCCGGATCCCATTCTCCGCAAAGCCCAGGGTCATTTTGGCACATAAATATTTGCTCAAGCCCTTTACCGGTTGAGAGCTTACCAAGAAATTGCATAGGACCTTTACAGTTTTTACACACTGGCCATTCAAATCTTTCATCGACGTTTTTGACAGGTAAACCACCAAAACTGGTTTCTGATAATTCACCTACGTTTGCACGATAAATTAGTAACTTGATCATTGAAACTTACTCATTTTAGTGACGGGCCACCTTGGTTGAACCAAATACAAAATAGTCAGGTTAATTTAGAACTAAAATTAGGTACAAAAATTGGAGTACGTAGGCACCTTACTCCGTAAACTACTCCTGCCTGGTACACATCCTCAATATTAGCAGCACCTTTCATCTCGCTTAAACATTAGTTTTTCGGGATCATCAACGGTAGAGAAACCGAATTTTTGATACAATCCGTGCGCACTTTTTGTGGCTAAAAACCAAAGCTTTACCTGTAATTCTTCTTGTTCAAGTATATACTCGAGCAGTTTAGAGCCAAGCCCTTTTCCTTGAAATTCATCAACTATAAATAAATCCATTAAGTAAGCATACACGACTGTATCAGTCACTACTCTGGCAAAGCCCAATGTATTGCCTTCGAAATCATATAAACCGAAACAAAGAGAGTTGTCAATTGACTTGTTAACCGCCTCCAGGCTACGTCCTTTTGCCCAATATGACTTATTGCACAAATAGTCATGTATTGTTTCTACGTTTAGTTTTGATTTATCTGTTGAAATCAGGTGTTCCATACTTTCACTACATCCTTCCTGCTCACAGCAGCTCAAAACCTTTTTACTCTAGCCATTAAAATATCACCTTGCTCAATAATACCACTTGATATGATTTGTGCTCGCAGGCCGCCCTCACCCACTAGATGAGGTAAGACTAGTGAATTTACCGTTTCAGCGAGATAAGAGCACGGCTCACATAATCTTATACCTTTTAGTTTAATAGTTCCGATTGTAAACTCTTTGCCGACATATTCATTGAGCCTGAAACCTTCCGTAACTATATTACGACGAAAATCGCCATAACTATGATCTTGCTTATATCTCGCATTGAAGTGATCAATTTTTTCTTTTTCAATAAGAGATAATTCTACTGCGGGATTGCCTTTTAATTTTTCTGAAAACGTCCCTATGCCCAAATAATAACGATCACCTTCAATCCCCTTACCAGCAATAAGCGATGCGGATGATACAGATTGAATTTCGCTGCCAGCATTTTCTGCAATAAATATTCTGAAGATACTTCCTTTCATTAATACTTCCTGTGGGATTTACATCACGACAAATAGTATAAATTAATACTACTTAAATGAGTTAATGTTAAGAATAAGCATAGCACCACAAACATCTGCGAACCGTTTGTACCGAGAGACCTAAACAAACAGGGCGTTGTTAAATATTGACTCCAACGCACAAGTGTATATTTTCTATTCCAGCAATAGATGACTCATTTGTCCACGCTTCAAATTCAGTTTCAATGTTACCAGTAACCGTCCAAGCCCTACCCATTTAGAGCAAATACTACAATTGCAGTCTTGGCACTCAACCACTTCTGGCGCTTCAACCCTAAATTGTACCGCACCGCAATAGTATCCACCATGATATATCATAGGACATTTCTCTTTTAGGTAACTTGCTGCTTTAAGCTAATTATTTACTCAGTCCTGACTAATTATCTGCCTAAAGCCTTTAAAGCGATTCCTATTCTATTTTGAGTGTATCGTTAACCGTTCGGCTCAACAACAAGCCCTTGATTTTCACCATAGTAGCCGTACGCCTCGGGATCACAAATAGAAGCTTCGTCTCTACCCACGAGAAATTGAGTTCCATCTTCAAATAATAGCTCCAAAATATGGCTATCAGAATGCGATACATTTTCCACACGTTGATCGATCAGTGCTACAACGGCATCACAAAACCCCGACTGTCCTTGCATCACTATCTCACCAGCGCGGCTAACCTTGGAAAGGTTATAAATATTGAACATTTCATCTTGAAAAATCAGCTGAAGGTAATCGTGGATGAACACCACCTGTGACAATGGGTCCGAAGGTTCTAAGTTGGGCTTCATTCTCTATCTCTAAAATATCTAAGACTTTGCGTATTCAACTGCCTTCTGCGCATGTATCTCTGTAGTATCAAGTAATTTCACTTTTGTGTCACTTTGATTTACAAGAAGTCCGATCTCTGTACAACCCAGAATCACCGCCTCCGCTCCTTGAATAGCCAAAGAATCAATGATGCGTAAATATTCAGCTTTTGAGCCCTCGTTGATATTCCCAAAACAAAGCTCCTCATAGATTATTTTGTGAACCACCTGTCTATCATCGCTATTGGGGACAATAACATCTAAGCCATATCGATCAATCAAACGACTTTTATAAAAATCTTGCTCCATGGTAAACAGGGTGCCAAGCAAACCAACCTTTCCTATCCCATTTTTGACGATAGTTTCAGCCGTTGCATCAGCGATATGCAGCAAAGGGATATCTATTTCATTTTCAATTTGTGGTGCAACCTTATGCATTGTGTTTGTACACATGACCAGGAAGTCGGCACCTGCTAATTGGATATTTTTCGCCGCTTCACAAAGCAATGCTGCCACAGCCTCCCAATCACCTTGATGCTGTAATTTTTCTATGGGCCCGAAATCAACGCTATACATTACAATCTTTGCGGAGTGAAAGCCACCCAGGGAGTTTTTAATACCCTGGTTAATCGCACGATAATAACTAATTGTGCTTTCCCAGCTCATGCCACCTAGAAGACCAATTGTTTTCATGTTACCTCTCAATGTTGATTTTCACTATAACGAATCTACTCACGGGATTTTTCGAAGCTCAACGCAGTAACATTCCAGCTCACCGCTTTGTTATGCATTTTTTCTATTTACCCACAACTCCATCAGTTCAGAGTATTCTGGTTGCGTCTCATATTTAGGAATAGAATCATCAAAACTAAGCCATGGCTGTGCGCTACGAGTCCATAAATGCGCTACTGGCTTAAACCAATGAGTATCTTCAAATGTACCTGGCTTTATAGACATAAGATCCGGGTAATTATCAGCGGTAAACCAAAGCGTGGTGCCACAATGATCGCAGCGATGTCTTTGCACTTTTTTACCGTTGTAGCTCATCGTATTGACAGATATATTGCCGTTGACTATTTTCACATCTTTTTGATATACCACCATTGCAAGACCAAATGCCGTACCCGATGACGTTTGGCAATCGGTACAATGACAGGTATAACAAGTGAGTGGCTCACCATCAAATTGGTAAACTATTTCCTTACATTCACAATGACCAGAATGCATCAGTTTCTCTCCTTTGCAAGTATAGCGCCTTACCTAATACACCGAATTCTACGTTATTTCGGCAAATTATCCAAAACCTCACTATACAATTACCTGTATTGAACGACCCTACAATAACTCATTTCAATTTCTCACTAAAATGATAACTTGCGATAGTAAACCCCTGCTGGAAATAAAACTTATGCGCCTGGTCTCTATGAGTACCAGAATCAAGATGATAATACCTACAACCTGATTTCCTGGCTACATCTCGAAGCCAGGCAATTATTTTCTCACCATACCCTTTAGAACGAAATTCTTTTGCTGTTACCAGGTCATCGACATATAGATGCTTACCCATGTACAAATTGGTATATATTCGATAACCTGCGACAGCTACCACTACTTTGTTGTCAGAAATATAAACGAGTTTGTAACCCTCGGATTCCATATGCCTTACAGTGCTTAAAAATTCGCTCTCAACAAGATGGACACGTAATTCTGACATAACTTCAAAACAACTCATTATTTCGTTGTCTGATACTGCTTGCTCTATCACTTTACGTCCTTACGGTAGTTTATTTGAATAATTGTAAGCTGCATTGCATTTAAAAAATACTAATTTGGATGGAAGGGTTAACGGTTACTCGCACTCCATATGGTATAGCTGACTCCCCATCATACCTTGTACCAAAGCACTTTGAAGGTGCAAACTCTAGCGATTCACCAGTGGCCTCATTCAAGTACCTAACGCCATTACAACCAATTAATTTCATTTTGAAAACTATTGAATCTATGCCTTCTCTCTTTAAGTCAAAGTATATTTCTCTATCATACTGATAAATTATTATTTCCAGAATCATTCCATCCTTGCTGATCGTGTATTTGTGCCAAATACCATCAGTTTCTTTTTCTGGCTCTACTTCCAGGCACGTGATTAAATCAGTTTCATCCCAAATTAGCACAATGTATCCTTTTGGTTTATAGCGGTTTTAACTAACTTGCTCATTTTACATTAGCCTTGTTTTTGGCCAATGTAAAATGATTCAATGTTGATTTGATTGTTTATACCGCCTTTATAAGCTGCTGGAAAAATAGTAACAATGAAGGTCAAATTACACGTTTTTCATCGAAGCCATTGCAGTGAAAATCACTGACTAAGTCTTGATAAAATTATTAGAATTAGTTTGACGTGCCTGATTTTGGCTCATAATTAAGCTCCAATTCATGCTCCAACTTAATTTTTTTTCCATTTTTAAAATATATGAAAGCTTTAATCTCAAAGGTGCCCCATCCGCTTGCTTTTAACCTAAAACCTTGACTACGATCTTTGATTATCCTGATAGGATTACTAAATGTAGGGTGAAGAATATATTTAACGCTTTCTACTTGCTCCAATTCCGTTTTGGTATTGCTATCTAAATACAACTCCCAACCCCAGCGATCATCACCTTTATAATCCCAATTGTTTTTTAGCTTAATACTCATATCTTCTCCAACTCCGCTTTAGCTATACTCGGGCTGAAATATTCTGATTCCCAGTACTCCTGAGATGTGTTTTCGATGCGTACCTTAATCATTTCTTGCTCTGACAAAGAATCGAGGTACATTGTTAAGTATCCATTAGTTCTTTTGGGGACTGAAGTTATACTTTTCTCCTCATCTGTGTCTTGATTATAAATTGTAATAGTACAGCTATGAGGGTCAGAGTTTCTCGGGAAAGAGTCTTTGGGTATCATGACGACATTTATTTTCGTGTTTGCTTTTGAATGATTGTCTGTTGGATCTCTGCTGAAAAAATTGGTCTTCTGAAAAAGCGCTATAACCGGGGCTATAATTTCAGCAATTAGCAGATAAAACAATTTATCCAAGTATTCTGGATCAATGAGTGTTTTGTTTACCAATCCCCAAAGAGTTATGGCTGCTGTTGCTATGAAAATAGATATAAAAGTATAAAAGAGAGTTTTCTTCATTCTTTATCCCTAAAATCTAAATGATTCTAACGTCGCAAATCATCGACATTTTTCTTTGTTATGCGCTACCCGTGCCACTGATACCTTCACAGCTCAGCCCATTCTTCGCCCAGGAAATAGAACTTCCCTTTTTGGGACTTCTCCCAATGAGCAACCTCTGTTCGGAGCGATTTAAGAGTGAGATCCATAGCTTGCAGAAAATCTATCCCGAACATGTCGAATACCTTTTTTTGACTCTTCGTGCTTAGTTCGTAAGGTAAGCTCCAATCTAGTCCTTCGCCATACCCAAAAGGCCGCCCAATCTTGGGGATAACCTTTTCAACCTTTCCATCGTTCGTATGGAATTCAATTTTCCTCACTGCACTGACTTCACAACCTCTTTTATATCAGGCATTGCTCATTCCTTGTTTAGGTAATAGTTCCGTTGCCCTGACTTCAATGTCGCTTTTAAATTCGCTATACGTAGCAGTATTCATAAAGGTTCAAGGACTCATCTATGTGGCGTAAATGAAACGCAGCGTAGTTTGTATCCACGAGCGTATTGTTGGCGACTTTTACTTTAGTCTTTATATGTATCAATATCAACAAAAGCACCTGTTTCCCACTAGACATTTCACTTTCTCCGTACTGGCTGGCTAACATTTTAAGTTAAAGGGCGACGCGCATAGTGCATCAACAACATCAGCTGCTTTAAAGTCACCGTCATACTTATGTATTTTGTTCGTCGCACCATTTGTAACCTCCAGTTTCATTAACTTGAGGTCTGTTCAGTATCGGGTTAGGTTCCGAACGGTCTTTATTGCCTTGTTATGTGTTGATGGTGTTACCCATACAATTAACTGTACGCTCATAAACCTTACCATCAGTAGAGATTAGAGATGCTTTACATGTACTACAATAGTGGTCGTGTTCTTTAAAGTTAAACGTAAAAGTGAGCTTAACTTCTTTTACATTTTCTAATTTAGACCCTTCGCGTTCAAGTATTTTTGTTAATTTCACTTTAATTTCATTTAATGCGGTTTCTAATGGTTTGTTATTACTTATTTGTTTTGGATATTCTTTTGAAGTAAGAATATCAATTTCTATTTCCGTTACACCCATTTTTTCACAGGTTTCACTTAAATATGGATGGAGGCAAGATAAACCGCTTACTGAATGATGCGCGATACTATGGGTAACACTTGCGAGTCTTTTATACGCTGCCATTTCATTTTTTACACATAACGACTTTGCCCAACCGCCATTGATAGAGGGCGCCCTCGGGGCGCTGTCTAACAATATTCAGACTGATAACCTTTTCAGACTCATCGTCTGGATTAGAAAGTATTACTCAACCGATCTCAGTCAAGTAACTCCGAAACCCGAAGATACTCCAGGCTTTATTCTTTTGATTCACTCATCTCACATTAAGTGCAGCGCGCTTGCAAGATGCGCTGATTTAACGACCACCCTTCTGGGCTTTGATGTTTCCGAGAGCCTTGCCCGCTCTGACTGACGATACACCCGAGCCGAACTTCTCTGTTCGCTCAACTGGAGCGTATTATTATGTTTCATTTTCCTCACTAAAATCCGGGCAAAATATTTTCTGACCCTTTAATGCCGTAAATTCTTCAAATTTTACACAACCATTAGTATCTATGCACTCTATTGCTTCTGTTAACGTAATAAATTCTCGAGTAAATAGTATATCAAATGTCTCAGTAACAATATTATCATTTTTTATTACAGATACGTGTGCCTTGTACTTTTCATTGTATTTTTGTATCGCTGCGCTACACCAAATAATAGTACCGTCTATAGTAACTGATTTTGAACTCCCTCTTTGCTTTCCATTTTCTATTGCTCTGACCAAGCCATTCATATTGACGAAACCTTCGATTTGGCGCATCTTTAAGTTAGATGACACACTTCGGCAGCTCCCTTACATTGCTGATTATATGGGACGGCGATGCCATTGAAAGTTCTTCTTTACTTCCAAACCCCCAAAGTACTCCGATAGAGCGCATTGAATTTGCTTTAGCAGCGAGTACATCTACAGC
>VAOX01040686.1_pt1 | contig 29706 bp, 28 predicted proteins | sample 3393891 | NCBI WGS metagenome assembly VAOX01 (sample SAMN08290429, study PRJNA428436) | hydrothermal vent metagenome | isolation source: Deep-sea hydrothermal vent chimney | place: Indian Ocean: Southwest Indian Ridge | depth 2822 m m
ACGAGACTTAATGAGCGCTGCTCAGAGGTGAGCTACCACGCAACAATCAACACAATATTAACCAATATGGTGTTACTGTGAAAGCTAACGGGACAGCAGTGTCTTGAGACGATTGTTCTCGGCTTCAAGTTCCTTCATCCGTGCCATCAAAGATGGCGTCCATGCTGCCATACTTCGCCCGCCATTTGTAAAAACTGGCGCTGCTCATGTCGTACTCACGGCAAAGCTCAGGTACCGGTGTGCCGGCCTCAGCCTGCTTCAAAATGGCAATGATTCGGCTATCTGTATAACGAGACTTCTTCATCGTGAATCTCCTCATGGCAAAATACGAGAAAATCCTACTTCTGAAAATCTCTGGTTTTTGGGGGTATTAGCCAGGTTCTAATTATATCGCAGAAATAGCTTTAAGTTATCTCGTCATCTCTCCGATGTGTGCCTTGCTTGCCTGACGATAGCTCCGTGACTAGTGTACCGCTTAGGCTTTCATCAGGGTTTGGTGATTTTCGATGCTCATAAGGATACCGAAGCCGACTAGCAGCGTTACCATGGAGGTGCCGCCGTAACTGATAAGCGGCAATGGAACACCGACAACGGGAAGAATCCCGCTGACCATGCCGATATTAACAAAAGCATAGGTGGCAAACGTCAGTGTAATGCTGCCGGCCAGTAAGCGGGTGAACATGGATGATGCGTTCGTAGCGATGCTCAAGCCACGACTGATAAGCAGGAGGTAGAGTAATAGCAATAAAAGGTTGCCAGCTAAACCGAACTCTTCAGCGATCACGGCGAAAATAAAGTCGGTATGTTGCTCAGGAAGAAAATTTAGATGGGCTTGCGTCCCGTGCAACCATCCCTTGCCGAGCCAGCCACCGGAGCCGATGGCGATGGTCGATTGGATTATATGGTAGCCGGCACCTAATGGGTCTCGCGACGGGTCGATTAGGGTTAGTATGCGTTGACGCTGGTAGTCTCGTAGTAGCGACCATAAAATAGGCGCGCTCGCGGTAATGAGAAGGGTTATCGTCCCCATGACTTTCCAGCCCAGGCCCGCTAAGAACATCACATAAAAACCAGACGCTAAAATAAGGAGCGCGGTGCCCAAGTCTGGTTGCTTGGCGATAAGGACGACCGGCACCATTAGCAACGCGGTTGCCCAGGCAAAGTCACGCAATCGTAGCGCGGCTTGCCGGTATTCAAAAAACCATGCCAGCATAAGAGGTACCGCGAGTTTCATCAGTTCCGATGGTTGAATCCGAATAATACCGAAATGCAGCCAGCGGCGCGCGCCGTGGCTGACTTCGCCAAATAGCGCTACGGTAATCAGCAGGACAATGCCCGCCAGATAGCTGGGAACCGCTAAGCGCAGCAAATGTCGAGGCGGTAAGTTAGCAAATAACCATAGCGCTGTAAGCGCTACGCCGATGTTCATGGCCTGGCTGAGCACTTTGTCCAGGTTTTGGTCAGTCGCGCTATACAGCACGAACAAGCCCAGCGTCATTAGTACGAGTAGCACAATCAACAAGAAGCCATCGATCGGCATGATAATGCGGTTGAACAAACGTCTAACCATGAGGCTCATCCTTGGGTCGAGATGAATGTGGTGTTAGTGGTTGGCCCAGCAAATAGGCATCCATCACCTTGCGCGCAATCGGTGCGGCGGTAACACCACCATGGCCACCGTGTTCGACGATTACCGCCACGACGATCCGAGGCGCCTCGGCTGGCGCATAAGCGATAAACACAGCGTGATCCCGATAGCGTCTCGCCATTTCATCGACATGATCATTTTTCAATCGTTTATCGGCAATAATTTGTGCAGTGCCGGTTTTAGCTGCCACAGTATAGAGCGCATGTCGGAACGCGCGTACAGCAGTTCCGCCGGGATGGACTACATCTTCCATTCCCTTTCGTACAACGGTCCAATAGGTGGGTTTGATGTTGATGTGATAACGAACCACCGGTTTAATTCTAATTAATCGACCGTTCTGGTTGTCTTGGTAACTTTTGACCACGTGTGGGCGATACGCGGTACCTTCCGTTGCCAGCATGCTGGTGGCGACGGCGAGTTGTAGCGGCGTAGTTAATGTGTAGCCTTGACCGATCCCAGTAATTACCGTCTCGCCGGGATACCATGGTTGGTGAAATCGTTTTTCTTTCCATTGGCGCGACGGTAACAGACCGGGTAATTCTCCATTGATATCGATGCCACTTTTCTGACCGAAACCGAATTGACGGATAAAGTGATGAATATTATCGATGCCTAGTAGATTCGCCAGATTGTAAAAATAGGTGTCGCACGAGACTCGGATTGCCTTACGCATGTCGACTACGCCGTGGCCACCAAGTTTCCAATCGTGGTAACGATGGCTGCTGCCCGGCAAGCTATAGTAGCCGGGATCGATAATCGTAGTTTCCGGCGTAATCTTGTTTAGTGCTAGGCCGGCCAGCGCCACGAAAGGTTTAAACGCCGAGCCGGGAGGATATTGACCGCGGAGCGCTCGGTCGGTGAGTGGCCGATTCGGTGAATCGTTGAGTCGCTTCCAGTCTGTGGTGTCAATCCCGTCGACAAACAGGTTAGGATTGAATTCCGGCTGGCTGACCAGCGCCAGGACATCCCCATTGCGCGGGTCAATAGCGACCAGAGCACCTTGATTTTTGCCGAAGGCTTGGTTGGCGATGATCTGGAGGCGACTGTCTATCGTTAAGTACAGGTTGTCGCCAGAGATGGGCGCGATACGGCTTAATGTGCGCACGGGCCGACCGGCTGCGTCAGTTTCCACCTGCCGGAGGCCGGTGATGCCATGCAGTATCTTTTCGTAATAGCGTTCTATCCCGGTTTTACCGATGACCTCAGTACCGCGATAATTAGAGCGTGTGCCCGTCGTGTTTAGCGCGTTCAGATCTGAGCTGGTGATACGGCCGATATAACCGATAACATGCGCCATCGCTTTGCCCAGAGGGTAATGACGGAATAGTCGCGCTTTGATATCGACGCCGGGAAAACGGTAACGATTAACTGCAAACCGTGCTACTTCCACGTCATTGAGTCGGGAGCGAATCGGCAGACTCTCAAAACGAGGGCTTTCTTCACGTAATTTTTTGAAGCGTTTCCGGTCAAGAGGCGTAATGTTTACTATCGTAGATAGTGCGTCGATAGTTTTCCGTAAATTTTTCACCTTGCTCGGCGTAATTTCCAGAGTATAGGCGGAAAAATTACGGGCGAGTACCACGCCATTACGGTCAAGGATTAAACCCCGACTGGGAACGATAGGAACGATAGAGATCCGATTGTTTTCCGCCAGGGTGCGGTAGTGGTTGTGCTGTAATACTTGTAGATAGACAAACCTGCTAAGCAACAGTAAGAATAAAAACGCGAAAAAAACAGTGCTAATCGTTAAGCGTTTTCGAAACGCATCAAATTCGCACCGATAATTCTTGAGTTCCGTCTTCGTCTGGTTCATACGGAATCGGTGATGGGTGTGCGGCGCCGTAAGATGGTAAATAGTAAAGGTAGGGCTGGCCACAATAGCGCGCCGCTGATGGCTGGTAGAAAATAAGTCCAGCTAATTATTGGTGCGCCCGTCAGTAAATTTACCGTGAGAACTATTGCTTGCGCGAGTGATAGAAGCATGATTACATAAAATGCTTGTTGCCAGCGGGAAAAGCCTTGCAGGCGGCGGCGGATAGAAACAGCGACAAATGCCATTGTGCTATAAGCCAGCGCATGCTGGCCAAACAAGCTACCATAGGCGACATCCACTAACAGCCCTATGCCCCAAGCACTGCCGATACCAAAACGCCGCGGCTGCTCGACACATCCGTATAAAACCAACAATGCGACGAAGTCGGGACGGATCAGTTGGAGCGGCGCATTCAGCGGCAGCAAATTCAACACGAGGGCAATTACCATTGCCAGTGTGCCGCGCTTAGCCGTCATGTGTTTTCTTACGGCGGCGGTGAGTGGGTGCCGATGGATGATTGTTGGTCAAGATCAGCCATTGTTGATGGCGTCCGACTCCAGCGCTTGGAACGGCGGTGATTTTAGCGAACGCATAGGCGGCGTTGCGCTCGACTCGAGACACAACCGCTACCGGTAGCCCTGGTGGGTAGGTGCCACCAATTCCAGATGTCACTAGCACGTCACCCTTCTGAATATCTGCGTTGATCGGCATGTATGGCAAATTCAGCACGCCGCGACGACTCGCGCCGAATATCACCGCCCGTAGTCCATTACGCACCACTTTTACGGGTACCGCCATGTCTTTGTCGGTTAATAGCGTGACTTCGCTGCTGAATGGATAGGCTTGGGTGATTTGCCCGATAACGCCGATAGCGTCAATGATGGGTTCTCCAGCCGTGACATGCTGATACGTTCCTCGATTTATGATAACCGTTTGTGAATAAGGGTTGCGTGAGGTGGAAAGAATTTCTGTGGCGATGGTTTTTTCCGGGATGCGGCGGCGAATGCCGAGTAACTTACGCAAATAAATATTTTCGGCGTTAATGGACTGGCTGCGCTGGAGTTTTACGGCGTTCATCAGCACTTGTCGCTTCAAGTGTAAAATTTTATCTTGGAGCGTGGTTCTGGAAACAAAAAATTCGCTGACTCGCGAAAATGCAGTCGTTGGCGCGTTCGCTAACTTTTGCAGGGGATAGACCACGACCGACAGCCCCTGTCGCACGGGAGAAAGATATGGATGATGGGCGTCCACCATCATGAAAATCACGGCGAGCAGGGAAAACACCGTGAAGCGTGCTAGGGGGCTGGGACCCCGCTTAAAAAAAGACGGCGGTTGGGTTTCCACCATAAAGGCGATGCCTGCTGGATGACGCCGGTCTATGTACGTGGTTACCGCTGTGGGCCACCACGGCCCGGCCTCAGGTTAATCGTTGGTAAATACGCCGCCAAGCCGGTCCATTTCTTCCAATGCTCGCCCAGAGCCTCGCACGACACACGTCAGCGGCCCTTCCGCGACAATGACAGGTAAGCCGGTTTCTTCCATCAACAAGCGATCAAGATCACGCAGCAACGCGCCACCACCTGTCACGACCATGCCTTTCTCGGCGATATCGGCGCCTAGCTCGGGCGGTGTTTGTTCCAGCGCGGATTTGACCGCGCTGACAATGCTATTGAGTGGATCGGCCAGCGCCTCCAAAATTTCGTTGCTGGAGATCGTGAAGCTGCGTGGAATTCCTTCCGCCAAGTTGCGTCCCTTGACTTCCATTTCACGGACTTCGGAGCCGGGAAAAGCGGAGCCGATTTTCTGCTTAATTAGTTCGGCGGTGGATTCGCCGATCAGCATGCCGTAGTTGCGGCGAATGTAGTTGATGATCGCTTCATCGAATTTATCACCACCGACGCGCACCGATGCGGAATAAACGATGCCGCCCAGTGAGATAACCCCCACTTCAGTAGTGCCGCCGCCAACGTCAACTACCATAGATCCGGTCGCTTCCGCTACTGGCAGACCGGCACCGATAGCTGCCGCCATCGGTTCCTCGATTAGGAACACTTGGCGCGCACCGGCACCAAGGGCCGATTCACGGATGGCGCGACGCTCCACCTGCGTTGAGCCGCAAGGGACGCAAATAATAATTCGTGGGCTGGGACTTAGCAGGCGCGATTTATGAACTTTTTTGATAAACAGCTTGAGCATTTGCTCGGTGATGGTGAAGTCAGCGATGACTCCGTCCTTCATCGGGCGGATCGCCGTAATGTTACCTGGTGTGCGACCCAGCATCCGCTTGGCTTCGACACCAACTGCCTGAATCGTCTTTTTTGCCGATGGCCCGACTCCTTGGCGAATGGCAACGACAGACGGCTCGTCCAGTACCACCTCTCTGCCACGCATGTAGATGAGGGTGTTCGCAGTACCGAGATCGATGGCTAAGTCATTGGAAAAATAACCACGGAATAATCCAAACATAAATATCGTATCCGGCTAATCGTTAATCTTGCACTTTAGGAAGACAAAGAATAGTGCCCAACCAAATAGGCTATAATAGCTTAATTTATGGGATCGGTTATAAATTAGGACAGCGAAATTATATGTCATTAACCTTGGATGATGTAAAACGTATTGCATATTTAGCACGGATTGACGTGACAAACACCGAGGCCGCGAGCTACTTACCTCAGCTTTCCGATATTTTTTCCCTGGTTGAACAAATGCAGGTGATCGATACTTGCGGTGTTACTCCCATGGCCCATGCGCGCGATGTGGTGCAGCGGTTGCGCGCGGACGAGGTTACCGAGAACGACCAGCATGCCTATTTCCAAGCTATCGCGCCTCAAGTAGAGGCCGAACTCTACTTGGTGCCCAAGGTCATTGAATAACAGAACCGCTGCTATTCTATTATCGTTACCTAATCCAGAGCAAACCAAGTATGTTAAACGCGAGTCTGAAAGCACTTTCTAATCGGCTGGCTGGCAGGGATATTTCCAGTGTCGAGCTGACCAGTCTTTTTTTGCAACGCATCCGCGACCAGAACTCGGTGTTGAATGCTTTTATCACCATCGATGAAGATAAAAGCTTGGCGCAGGCGCAGGCCGCCGACGCCATGATCGCTGCCGGCCAACACCAGCCACTAACGGGAATTCCCATCGCTCACAAGGATATCTTCTGTGCCCAGGGTTGGTTAACGACCTGTGGGTCTAAGATGTTGCATAATTTTGTTGCACCTTACGACGCACATGTGATCGGCCGCTTCAATGCCGCAGGCGCAGTTATTTTGGGCAAAACTAACATGGACGAATTCGCAATGGGTTCGTCTAACGAAACTTCCTATTTTGGCCCGGTGAAAAATCCGTGGGACACGGCGACAGTGCCGGGTGGCAGTTCCGGCGGCAGTGTGGCGGCAGTCGCGGCGCGGCTGGCACCGGCGGCGACGGGCACGGACACCGGTGGTTCCATTCGCCAACCAGCGGCGTTCTGTGGTGTTTCAGGTATTAAACCCACCTACGGAGTGGTTTCACGTTACGGCATGATCGCGTTTGCCTCCAGCCTGGACCAGGGCGGGCCAATCGCTAAAAGTGCCGAGGACTTAGCACTGCTGCTCAATGCGATGGCCGGTTTCGATCCGCGAGATTCCACTAGTTTGGCGCGCTCACCAGAAGATTATACGCAGGATCTGGCGCAACCGTTACAAGGATTGAAAATCGGGCTGCCGCGAGAATACTTTGCTACGGGTTTGAGCGCCGACGTGGCACGAGTGGTGGAGTTGGCTCTTGCTGAATACCGTCAACTGGGCGCGGAAACCGTGGATATTTCCTTACCCAGCAGCGCGCTTGCGGTACCGGTTTATTATGTGCTGGCGCCCGCAGAAGCCTCTAGCAATCTGGCGCGTTACGATGGTGTGCGTTATGGCTACCGTGCACCGAAATATACTGATCTGCTTGATTTGTACCAAAAAAGTCGCGCGCAAGGTTTTGGTGAGGAAGTCAAACGTCGAGTCATGGTGGGCACTTACGTCCTGTCCGCCGGCTACTACGATGCCTATTATCTTAAGGCGCAAAAATTGCGTCGGTTGATCGCGGAGGATTTTGCTGCGGCATTCCAGCGTTGTGATGTCATCATGGGTCCTACAACCCCTACCACCGCCTTTAATCTGGGCGAGAAGCGTGACAATCCAGTTTCCATGTATTTATCTGATATTTATACAATCGCTACCAATTTGGCGGGGTTGCCGGGGATGTCGATCCCGGCAGGATTCGGCGATAATCAGCGGCCAGTGGGGTTACAAATTATTGGTAACTATTTCTCGGAAGCGAAAATGCTCAATATCGCACATCAATATCAACAGCAAACCGATTGGCATTTACAAACTCCGTCACGGGGTGCTTAAGTACCGTAATGATCAAAATTTGCCGAAGTGACGGTTGATGCTTTTTTACCGCGTACATTGATAAGTCCATCGTCGGTGTTAGTTGTGGTGGCATCTTGTGGAAAGACAAGCTGAGGTGGTATAGCGAATATGCTATGGGATTTACCCTCTGAGGAATTTCTGGTTTTGTCTCTCTGGCAGGACGGGGGGAATGGCACGCGGATCATCCACCATCACCACAGCACTCTGTGCGAAAGGGAACATCTATATGCAATGGGAAGTCGGTATTGGTCTCGAAATTCACGCGCAACTTAATACCAGTTCCAAGATATTTTCCGGCGCCGCCACCGCCTATGGCGCTGCGCCCAATGCCCAGGCCTGTGCGGTGGATATCGCTTTGCCTGGGGTGTTGCCAGTGCTGAACGAGGCCGTGGTGGAAAAAGCGGTCAAGTTTGGGCTTGCCACGGGCGGCACCATTAGCCGACGCTCGGTATTCGCGCGTAAGAACTACTTTTACCCAGACCTACCGAAGGGTTACCAAATTAGCCAATACGAGTTACCGGTAGTCATGGGCGGTAACATACAAATTACACTGGACAGCCAGGAAAAAACGATTCGTCTTACCCGCGCACATCTGGAAGAAGATGCTGGCAAATCTCTCCATGAGGATTTTCACGGCATGAGCGGCATCGATCTCAATCGTGCCGGAACTCCTCTGCTGGAAATTGTTTCCGAGCCTGATCTTCGTAGTGCTACTGAAGCCGTGGCTTACGCTAAAACGCTGCATACTTTGGTGCGCTATCTGGATATTTGCGACGGTAACATGCAAGAAGGCTCATTCCGTTGCGACGCCAATGTGTCGGTACGGTCTCGTGGAACAGAAAAACTGGGCACACGTTGCGAACTCAAGAATTTGAATTCATTCCGATTTCTAGAGAGAGCGATTGACTTCGAGGTGCGGCGTCAGATCGAACGTCTCGAGGATGGTGGTACTATCGTTCAAGAAACGCGTTTGTACGATTCGGCTAAGGACGAAACTCGTGCCATGCGCTCTAAGGAAGAGGCGAATGATTATCGTTATTTTCCCGATCCTGATCTGTTGCCACTGGAAATCGATGATGATTTCATTGCCCAAGTTCGGACGACGCTACCGGAATTGCCTCATATAAAGCGCGCACGCTTCGTTCAAGAATACGGTTTGTCTGCTTATGACGCAGGTATTTTAGTTGCCTCACGGGCAACGGCCACCTATTTCGAGGATGTCGTGGAAACTCTCGGCGGCGAGGCAAAATTATGCGCTAACTGGGTGATCGGCGAATTGTCCGCGCAACTGAATAAGGCAGGGAAAGATATTGCTGCCTCTCCTCTCGACAGTAAACAATTGGCGGGATTGTTGCGGCGGATAGTGGACGGCACAATCTCCGGTAAGATCGCCAGGGACGTTTTCGATGCGATGTGGATGGGCGCTGGTGACGCTGATGCAATTATCGATGCTAAGGGATTGCAGCAAATTTCCGACAGCGGTGCTCTGGAGACGATTGTTGATAACATTATTGCCGTCAATCCTAGCCAGGTCGCAGGTTATCGTGCGGGAAAAGAGAAACTGCTGGGTTTTTTTGTCGGTCAGACGATGAAGGCGACGCAAGGTAAGGCAAACCCCCAGCAAGTGAACGACATCCTAAAACGCAAGCTTCACGGTTAGATCGCGAGCGGCTTACTGGCGGCGAGTTAGGCGACGGAAGCGCAATTTACTTGCCTCAAAATGGGCGCGGGTTTTCTTCATTTCCTGTCTTTTCCGTGTGATAGTATTTTGCACTTGCATTAACTCTGCGGTGGTGTCCTTGATTTGTTGCGCAAGGGATGCCGGAATTCGCCCATTCATTTTTTTCGCTACCGTCGCCCGCTGCTGATCGCGGGTCAGGCGTTTTTGCGTGGTGGCTTGTTCCGCTGTCAATGTTCTTATTTGTTGCCGAATTTGCCGTAATCGCCGGTCACGCGTTTGGTCGATTTCTTGTTCATTTGCGTACGTAGCTAAGAGGGCACGGTCGCGGCGCGCTTGTCGTTTGGCTTGTTCTCGCGAGACTTCTCTCGCCTTAAGTTGTTCCGGCGTTGGTGCGGCGGGGGTTGGTTTCTTGATGAGGATGCCGCGTCGGTTGAATTCACTTGCGGCCTGGCTGGAGAGTTGTGACGGAATGGTATCGCCGTAATGGACGCCACCGTTACTATCTACCCATCGGAACATTCTGGCCAGAGCGGGTGTGGTGGATAAGACGAACAGCAGGATTAATCCAAATAAATGGCGCATGTTTCCGCTCCTTACGTTGTCCCGTAGCGATTTCTATATGCCAGGATGGCGTGACGGTAGCGCGCCATGTCCTGATGATTGTGGAGAAAACCAAGCAAGTCGTCGAGGGTCGCGACGCAAATAACCGGTAGACCGCTGCGACGCACCGCGTCCACAGCGGATAACGCACCATTGCCGCGTTCCATGCGGTCGAGGGCGATGACGACGCCACATGGCTCGGCGCCGTGGTGGCGGATAATCTCCACTGATTCGCGCACCGAGGTGCCGGCGGAAATCACATCATCCACGATAAGTACCCGTCCCTGGAGCGGCGCGCCAACTATCTGCCCGCCCTCGCCATGGTCTTTCGCTTCCTTGCGATTAAAGCAAAAGGGCACGTTGCACTCGCGTTCAGCCAGGGCGATGGCGATGCCGGCGGCCAGGGGGATGCCTTTGTACGCTGGTCCGAACAGCATGTCGAACTCAAGTTTAGCCGCCAGCATGGCTTTGGCGTAGAATTGCGTCAGCCGCCGAAGGGAATCACCGTCATCGAATAGGCCGGTGTTAAAGAAATACGGCGACAGCCGGCCGGCTTTGGTGGTGAATTCACCAAAACGCAGCACATTTTTATCGATAGCGAACTGAATGAACGCCTGACGGAAATTCGACATCCGATACCTTAATAACAATATTTCGGAGAGATTGTTGCGTATTATAACCCTGAATATGAACGGTATCCGTTCCGCCGCTAAAAAGGGATTTTTCGATTGGATGCTGCGCCAGCGCGCGGATATAGTTTGCGTCCAGGAACTCAAGGCGCAAGCTGCCGACATAGATCCGGCTCTGCATGTCCCTGATGGCTACCATGGAGTTTTCCACTATGCCGAAAAACGGGGTTATAGTGGCGTTGGACTCTATAGTCGGCGTGCACCGGATCGCGTTATCGAAGGATTGGGCATCGCTGAGTTCGACGCCGAGGGCCGTTATCTTCGCGCTGACTTCGGCAAGTTGAGCGTGGTATCTCTTTATCTTCCTTCCGGTGCTAGTTCCGCAGTGCGTCAGGCAGTCAAGTTCGATTTTATGGCGCGTTTTTATCCTCATTTGCAGGCGTTAATAGCGAGCGGGCGTGACGTTATTTTGTGCGGAGACTGGAATATAGCCCATCGGGAGATTGATCTGAAAAATTGGTGCGCTAATCAGAAACACTCCGGTTTCTTACCTGATGAGCGGCACTGGCTTGATCAGGTATTCAACGAACTCAAGTTTGTTGACGTCTTCCGCCGACTGACTCCGGCACCAGAGCAATACACATGGTGGTCAAATCGTGGCCAGGCGTGGGCCAAGAACGTGGGGTGGCGCATCGATTATCATTTGGCGACACCAGCAATTGCCGCGACCGCCAAAACCTTCGAGATTTACAAGGAGCAACGTTTTTCTGACCACGCCCCGTTGACGATTGACTATGATGTCGCGTTTGATGGTGAGTCGACCAACGTCGCATGGCATACAAACGATGGCTCGTTGGAGCATCTCGGCGAAGGCCATCGATTCTAGATGGCGAGCACAGTACGATTAAGAGTGATCGTTGGATGACAACGTCATCGCCCTACCTTGATGTTTTTCGTAACCGGCGCATTGCCGCAGTACTCTTGTTGGGTTTTTCCTCCGGTTTGCCGCTGGCACTGGCAGGTGGCACGCTTCAAGCGTGGCTGACCACCGCCGGAGTGAATATTGAAACCATCGGCATTTTCTCCCTCGTCGGATTACCCTACACGCTGAAGTTCCTGTGGGCACCGTTTCTCGATCGCTTCGTTCCACCGTTGCTGGGGCGGCGGCGTGGCTGGATTCTTGTATTGCAAGCTGCTCTGGGGCTGGTTCTTGCCGCGATGGGCGGAATTTCTCCTCAGCGGGCGCCGCTTTCCTTGGCATTGTTCGCGTTGTTGCTCGCGTTTGGTTCTGCATCCCAGGATACCGTGATCGACGCCTATCGCACCGATGTTCTGCATGAAAAAGAGCGGGGCGCAGGGGCGGCCGTGGCGGTACTGGGTTATCGCATTGCCATGCTGGTGTCGGGTGCGTTGGCGTTGGTGCTATCAGACCAGATTGGTTGGCGGCATACCTATTGGCTCATGGCTGGGTTGATGGCGGCGGGAATGTTCGTCACGTTGCTTGGTCCGGAGCCGGAAAATGAGCCAGCGCCGCCGAAAACATTGGAAGACGCCGTGATCGGCCCTCTTAAAGAGTTTTTTACTCGGCGTGGTGCGCTTACCTTACTGTTGCTTATCATTCTATATAAATTGGGCGATGCTTTCGCTGGCACTCTGACGACTGCTTTCTTGATTCGTGGCGTTGGCTTCACTCCGACTGATGTTGGCACGATCAATAAAGGACTAGGGCTGTTGGCCACTATCGTCGGCGCATTATATGGCGGTGCATTAATGGCTCGGTTGGGCCTTTACCGATCATTGATGTTGTTCGGTATTTTACAGGGCGCATCTAATTTGTCTTTCATGCTGCTAGCATGGGCTGGAAAAAGTTACGCGTTGATGGTTTTGGCCGTTGGAATCGAGAATCTAACCGGAGGGATGGGAACCGCAGCGTTTGTTGCCTTGTTGATGGCATTGTGTGATCACCGCTACACGGCCACTCAGTATGCCTTGTTGTCGGCGGCGGCGGCGATTGGTCGGGTATTCGTTGGGCCGCCTTCCGGGTTTATCGTCGAGGCGGTGGGTTGGGTAACCTTCTTTTTTTTCACCTTTCTTGCCGCGTTGCCGGGCTTATGGCTTCTCCGGCGAATGCGGCGTGATATTACCGCCTTGGAGCATGGACACGACCGTGCCTGAGTTCAGTTTTTGTCGTGGTACTTCTCGATGGGGCGTATGACGTTGGCATGTGCGGCGGCACCACCGTAACCTCGTCGGCACACATACGCAGATTTGTGCGCAACGGTGCGGCCATGTTGCTTATAACTCTGGCCGGGCCGATTGGTTAGAGCAGCCTGCCGCTCTTAAATGGTTCTTGCTGGTGCAGGACGTCCTGTCCGTCGCGGCTAACTTGCTGCTGGTCGCGCTTGGCTTGTCTCTTGCCGATCTGCTCTATCCCAGTTGTTCGCCCTGGGTATATTGTGGGGGTCAGTTGTCCTGTTGCCTGGTGCACAGCGTACCGGCGATATCCTTAGGCCAGCGGCAACACACTCATTGGCGCGTTGCCGCTGGCTTTTGGTACTAGTACTTTCCCAGCCTATTGGCGATGGGGTTGTTTGCGCATCGAATCCGGCGCTTTAGTATGGTGTTGGGAGTGACCGTTGCTTGGGTTCGGCTTTTCGGGATCGATTAGATTTATCCTTGTGCTTATCTGCTAACGGCAGTGCACCGTCGGACTACTTGTAAAATTGATGCCGAAACTTAACTTGGTGAGGCGTCTTCTCCCCTTTTAACGTGATGGCTACGTTAAAGGTTAAGGTAGCCGGGGGCGTTACTCGGCCGACGCCGATGTAATAAATTGCAGAACCTTCCTTGATTTCGCGCATGTCAATTGTTTGCAGTTGGTCGCTCATGTTGACGGCGTTGGCCGTGACGGTTGCCGGTACTGCTTGCGCTATTTTTGGCTCATCGCGCCGTAATACCGCTATCGTCAACAGTAGCCGGTGTTTGCTGCGGTTAATCTGGTAGTTGCGAGCCACTGTGGGTGCTAGGTTGGCGGTCGAGATGGCGTTGTAATGAATTTGGTATTTTCCAAACGTGACCATCTGCGCGGCAAAAGCGGGAGCCGCACCGAAAAAAAGCAATAGAAGGGTAACGAGGGTTTTCATGGTTTGTCTCCGTCCATGCAGGAGTTCTTACTATAGACCATGGCGGCGAAACCAGACTCCTCAGGTAAATGCTTCAAAGCGATAGACGGCGAGGCTGCCGAGGACATTGGGCAACGCGGTAATGGTTTTATCGCGCGTCATAATAACGCGACCCAGAATGCGAATATTTTGGCGGTGGCAAAATGATTCAAAATCTTTAATCGTGCATAAGTGGACATTCGGCGTATCGTACCATTGGTAAGGCAGTGTGTCGGAAACCGGCATGTGGCCGAGGAGCAATTGCCAGCGATGACGCCAATAGCCAAAATTAGGAAAAGTCACGATTCCTTGGCGGCCGACGCGGAGCATTTCGTGAATGATCCGCTCCGATTTGCGGATAGTTTGCAATGTCTGCGACAGAATGACGAAATCAAATGAGTCCGACTCGAATACGGACAACCCCTCTTCCAGATTCATTTGAATGACATTGATGCCATGGTGAATACACTGAGTGATATTGGCGTTGCTAATTTCGACACCATAGCCATGGATGTCGCGAGTTTGTTTGAGATACTCGAGTAATGTGCCGTCACCGCACCCTAAATCCAGCACCCGTGCTTGCGAGGGGATGGCCTCGGCAATGTGGCTAAAGTCTGGGCGCACGCCGATATCAGCGGTATGTTTTCGTAAAGAGATTGGCGCGGCGGAAGGTTGAGACATTGGTGGTGTTCCTTAAAGCACGAGACGGTTCATGTATGCGCGTACTACACTGTGGTAATAGTCGTCAGCCATGAGAAACGCGTCATGACCATGGCTGGATGGAATCTCCGCGTAGCTTACCCTGCGGTTGTTATCTACCAAGGCTTTAATAATCTCCCGCGAGCGCCCGGGCGCGAAGCGCCAGTCTGTGGTGAAAGAGATGACCAGAAAGTCCGCTCGTGTCGGTTTTAACGCTTCACTTAAGGTGCACTGGTGATGATGGGTGGGGTCAAAATAATCCAGTGCTTTGGTCATGAGCAGGTATGTGTTGGCGTCGAAACTGGCGGCGAATTTGTCGCCCTGGTAGCGCAGGTAAGACTCAACCTCAAACTCCACATCGTAACCAAACGTATAAGCGCCGGAGCGCAGCGCGCGGCCAAACTTGGCACCCATAACGTCATCCGATAGGTAGGTAATGTGACCGAGCATGCGCGCTAGCCGCAGGCCCCGCGTGGGCACTACGCCATGGTGGTAATAATTACCTCCGTGAAAGTCTGGGTCGGATAGAATCGCTTGCCGCGCAACATCATTGAACGCAATGTTCTGCGCGGTTAATTGCGGTGCGGCAGCGATCACCAGGGCGTGATGTAGCCGTTCGGGATAAGTGATGCTCCATTGTAATACCTGCATCCCCCCTAAACTGCCACCCACGATTGCGGCGAATTGTTCGATCCCTAGCTGGTCAGCGAGTTTGGCCTGGGTAATGACCCAGTCTTCTACCGTTACCATGGGAAAGGCGGCACCATAAGGTTTGACGGTGAGTGGGTTTAAGCTTTTGGGCCCGGTAGACCCGTGGCAGCCACCGAGATTATTAACGCCGATGACGAAAAAGCGCTCAGTATCAATAGGTTTGCCGGGGCCGATTAAATTATCCCACCAGCCAGGCTTTTTATCCTGAGTGGTATAGTAGCCGGCGATATGATGATTGCCGGATAGCGCGTGACAAACCAATACGGCATTGGATTTATTCTCATTGAGTGTGCCATAGGTTTCGTACACTAGTTCAAAGACGGGCAGTTCCCCGCCACTATTCAGGACGATAGCTTCGTCGAAGCGAGCGGTTTGGGCGGTGACTTGACCGACAGATGACGAAACGTGCATGGGATAGGAGCGGCTCCAAATACAAATGGCTCAATTATAGCGGTATTTGGCGTTATGCTGGCGCCGAGCTGCGGGCTTGACCAAAAAAGCTTCCCGTTGCTAGATGGGGGGCACGACTTGTGTGAATCGCTCAACGGTTGTCGCGCTCATTTCCTCGGCTAAGTGTTGATGCGTGCCATCAGTCCTTGAATTTTTTCAGGATCAGTTGTTTTGAGTAATTTATTGGCCAGACTCTTGACTTCTGGCAAGCTAGTTCTGAGAATCTGGTGTTTGACGCCCAACACATGGATGGGATGCATGGAAAATTGGCGCAAGCCGAAACCGAGTAGCATGCGCGTTAGCATGGGATCTCCCGCCATTTCCCCGCAGACCGAGACGGGCATGCTGAAACAGTCGGCGACCTGGATGGTGTGCGCAATCAATTGCAGCACCGCGGGATGAAGTGGGTCATAGAGGTGGGCGACGTTTTCATCGGCACGGTCGATTGCCAATGTATACTGAATTAAATCGTTGGTACCGATGGAGAGAAAGTCCAGCTTTTTGACCAATTGGTCAACCATTAACGCGGCCGCCGGCACCTCGACCATACCACCGACCTGAATATTGGTATCAAAAGGGATGTTTTCCTGGCGCAGGCTTTCCTTCGCATGCTCGATTAATATGCGGGTTTGGTTAAGTTCACTCACAGAAGACAGCATCGGTATCAGAATCGCCACTTTTCCGTAGTGGGATGCGCGTAAAATCGCCCGTAACTGTGTGTGGAACAATTGTGGTTCAGCCAAGCACAAGCGAATCGCGCGTAGGCCGAGGGCTGGATTGTCACCACTGGCAGCGGCGCCACGCAATTGTTTGTCGGCACCGAGGTCGAGTGTGCGGATCGTTACCGGCAAACCATGCATTTCCTTCGCCACCTTGCGATAGGCGTCGAATTGCTCATCTTCACTGGGTAAACCTTCTCGATTGAGGAATAGAAATTCACTACGGAACAGACCAATACCGACAGCGCTGCTTTCTTTAACTTGGGCGATATCTGCTGATAATTCGATATTCGCCAGCAGCGCCACTGGGGTCCCGTCTAAGGTTATCGCCGGTGCTGATCGTAGGCGCTTGAGCTTTTGCCGTTCCAGCGTGAGCTGGTTCTGACGTAGCCGGTATTCTTGCAGGATTTGTCCGTCGGGATTGACGATCACCACGCCTTGACCGCCATCGATAATTAACAGGTCGTGTTCGTCGATTAACTGGCGCGCGTGGTGTAGCGCGACGATCGAAGGAATGCTCAAGCTTCGGGCGAGAATCGCGGTGTGGGACGTTGCGCCGCCAACGTCGGTGATGAAGGCGGCGAACTGGTCTTGCTTGAATAGAATCATGTCGGCTGGACTCAGGTCGTGAGCTACCAGAATGCTATTTTCCCGCGGACGCTCTCCTAGCCGACTGGGGTGGCCGAGCAATGCCTTGAGTACTCGTTCGACCACTTGGGTGATGTCGAATTTGCGCTCCCGCAGGTAGCCGTCCTCGATTTCGTCGAATTGGGCGAGCAGGCTATCCATTTGTTGCTTGAGCGCCCACTCTGCGTTGCAGTGCTGAGACCGGATCAGTTGTTTCGGCACTTCGGCCAGCATGGCGTCGTTCAGGATCATATGGTGTACGCTGAGGAAGGCGCTGACTTCGGCAGGCGCGCTGGACGGGATTGACGCGCGCAACTGCTCCAGCTCGTCTTGGACGATCTTCACCGCGTGTTCAAATCGGCTGATCTCCTGGCGGATGGCAGTGGGCGGTAGCGTAACGTGCACCACATCTGTCATTTCATGGGAAATCATGTGAGCGTATCCAATAGCGATGCCGCTGGATATACCGACACCGTGCATGGTAAAACTCATCATTTTTTCTGTCTTGTAAGAATTATTCATCTTCTCCAAAGCGACTGTCGATTAGGGATTCGATCGCGTGTAATGCCTCCGTTTCATCTGGGCCGTCGATTTCAACGCTCAGATTGGTTCCCTTGTTTGCCGCTAACATCATGACGCCCATGATGCTCTTGGCATTGACCCGCCTGCCCTGATGAGAAAGCCAAATCTCGCTCTGAAAACTACCGGCGGTCTGGGTGAGTTTAGCGGATGCACGGGCGTGTAAGCCTAGTTTATTTATGACTGTTATCTGTTGTTGCAACACAGCAAACCTCTCGTGTTATATGGACCAGTCCGTTACTACCACCCGCCAAAGCTTTGTCCACCATAACGGGTAATGATTTGTCGCGATAACTCAATGCGCGGATCAACATCGGCAGGTTGATGCCGGCGACAGCTTCCACTTTTCCAGGTTCTACCAGACGACAGGCGATGTTGCTGGGTGTGGCACCGTACATGTCCGTCAGCACCAATACGCCGTCACCCTGATCCATGTGGCGTACCACTTGCTGCAATTGGGGTAACATCACGGCGGGGTCGTCTTCGGCGGTAACCCGCGCATGGGCGATAAGCGGTAAATCATCGCCCAATACATGTTTGGCACATTGAATAAAGCTTTCGCCCAGGGTGCCGTGGGCGATAATAAGTATCCCGATCATGCCATTGATCCTCTATCCGGTTTCGGGACAGCAGCGCTAATATACCAGTCGCTGGCGACGGAAAGCCAGCGACTGGCGATTAAGGGACAACATGAAGCACACGTCCTTTCTCTAAAAAGCGCAACCGTTTTTTCATCGCGGCCGTTAGATAAATCTGGCCGTGATCGTCGATAAGCATCACGTTATTAACCCCCATTCTTCGCGCAGCGGCGCGCCATCCTTGGACGCCAGCAATAAATGGTGGTTTGGAGGCAACGTCAGATAATGTGCCGGCTTGTGGTCCAGGTGAGGTGAGCACCGTAACCGACCGAACGCCTTGGGCCGGGTAGCCGGTGCGTGGGTCGATAATGTGACAATAACGCACACCATCGATAATGAAATAATGCTGATAGTCTCCGGATGTGCCGATGGCTTCACCGTTGTACAGCGCCAGGGTAGCTATCGGCCCCGGCTTGCGCGGGTCTTGGATGCCAACCTCCCACGGACGATTGCCGTGGCGACCAAGGGCGATGATGTTGCCGCCGATATTAATCAGCGCATTTTTTACGCCCTGAGCACGCAAATAGGCGGCGGCAATGTCGAGTGCGTAACCCTTAGCATAGCCACCTAAGTCAATCCGAACCGCTGGATTCTTGCTGAAAAATTGTGTTCCGTCGATCACGACGTCAGCCATTTGCGGATTGGCTTTGACCAAAGCAGCGATTTGCGCCGGGTTCGGACGACGGGGCACGATGGTGTCGTTTTCAAACCCCCAGAGTCGGATCAATCTGCCGATGGCGGGGTTGAATAACCCGCCTGATTGTTTGGCGTAACGGGTAGCGTTTCGTAGGATGGGGGCCATGCCGGGCGCGATGGTAGCTTTGGCGGGGCTGCGGGCGAATACCGCGTTCATGCGCGACAAAGCACCCGGCTTCCAGGCATTGAGCGTATGAGTCATGGTGTCAAAGCTAGATAGAATGTGTCCTACCAGCTTTTGTGCCCGCGCTTTAGGCACGCCGTCGATCGTTACCTCCACCATAGTGCCGAAGACGAATCCCTGCTGGCGGTAAATCGGCGTTTCCCGGCTACAGCCGGAGAAACCCAGTGCCAGCACGGACAATATCAGCAGTCCTTTGCGGCTTATTATCATGAACGCGTTTCTTTCAACATTGCCGCTCCAACGCGTCGACCACCATTTTTGCAGCGTCACAAGATGTCTGTGCGGCGATTTCCACTATCCCGGTCGGGCTGGTGACGTTGATTTCTGTCAGGTAATCGCCAATGACATCCAATCCCACCAGCAACAGGCCTTGGGCGCGCGCCCAAGGCCCCACTGCCGCGGCAATTTCCTGGTCTCGTGCCGACAGCGGTTGTGCTACGCCTGTGCCTCCGGCGGCAAGGTTGCCGCGAGTTTCCCCCGCTTTAGGGATACGTGCCAGCGCATAGGGAGCTGGTTCACCATCAACAAGCAAAATGCGCTTGTCGCCTTGGGCGATGTCTGGAATATAGCGTTGCACCATGATTGTGCGGCGCTCCAGTTGCGTTAGGGTTTCAATAATTACGTTGGTATTGGGATCTCCCCGTCGCACCCGGAAAATTCCACTACCGCCCATAGCATCAAGCGGTTTGAGAATAATATCGTTTTCAGTAGCAAGAAATTCACCGATTAATACAGCTTGTCGCGTCACCAGTGTGGGGACGGTAAACGAGGGAAATGTGGAGATAGCAAGTTTCTCGTTACAGTCCCGAATCGCACGTGGCCGGTTGAATACTCGCGCGCCTTCTTTCTCCGCTTGCTCCAGCAAATAGGTGCTGTAAAGATATTCTTGATCGAAGGGCGGATCCTTGCGCATCAGTACCGCGTCGAAATAGGTGAGTGACATTTCAGCGCGGTCCTTCAAACGGTACCAGTCGGCACCGCCGTCAGTGAGCGCTAGCTCCGTTGCAAAAGCGGTTACTCGGGCGTCACGCAGCACAACATCTTCTTGCTGTATTACAAACAGGCTGTGGCCCCGCGCCGCCGCAGCGCGCATTATGGCGTAGCTGGAATCTTTGTAAACTTTCAGGCTGTCCAGCGGGTCGAGAAGAAGAGCGAATTTCATCGTATGACGTTTTTCGCACATTGTGGATGGCGTGTGATGCTTATTTGTGGCGCGGTCATGCACGCCCCGGCATGGCTTCCAGCTCTAGTGCCGCGGCTAGTAAAGCAAGGCGCGCCACGACGCCATAAGCGTAAAAGCGATTAGGTACCGCCTCCGGTTTGGCGGCGGTATCTGGTAGCGTGCAGGCGGTCTCGAACGCCAGCGGTATGAAATGCATGCCCGGAGAATTGAGGTTTTCATCTTTGCCGCGGCCGGTGTGAACTCGGTAGAAGCCGCCCACGACAAAGTGATCGATCAAGTACACAACGGGTTCGGCGACTGCGCCATTGATGTTTTCAAGTGTGTGTACGCCTTCCTGAAGGATCACATCCGTCACCGTTTGTCCTTCCTTGGTGACGGCCATTTTGTTGCGTTGTTTGCGATTGAGACCGCGCACTTCTGTCGCGTCTTTAACACTCATAATCCCCATGCCGTAGGTGCCGGCATCCGCTTTGATAATCACATAAGGCTTCTGGCGGATGTTGTATTCTGCATATTTTTTGCGGATATCTTGCAGCATGCAGTCTACCTTGGTGGCCAGGCATTCTTCCCCCTGTCGTTCGCGAAAGTCGATCCCGCCGCAGCTGGCGAAATAGGGGTTGATCAGCCATGGATCGAAATCGAGCAACTCACCAAATTCCTTTGCCACTTGCTCGTAGGCAGCGAAATGCCGGGATTTGCGTCGCGTTGCCCACCCAGCTTTTAGCGGTGGGATCACATACTGGCTTAGGCCTCGCAATAGATCGGGCGCGCCGCTGGATAAATCATTGTTCAGGAGAATGGCGCAAGGATCATAATCCGCCAATAGAAGGCGGTTGCCGTGGCGCTTAATGGGTTCCAGCAATAGGGTGTCACCGGTGGGTAGGGCGATTGGTGTCGGTTCGGTAATCTCCGGCAACAAGCTACCGATGCGGATTTCCATCCCGGATTGCCGCAAGATATAGGCGAGAGTGGCAATATTTTGCAGGTAAAATAAATTGCGGGTATGGTTTTCCGGAATCAACAGGAAGCGTTGCGCATCCGGGCAAATTTTTTCCACCGCCGTCATGACGGCTTGAACACACAAGGGCATAAATTCTGGCGTCAGATTGTTAAATCCGCCTGGGAATAAGTTGGTGTCAACTGGCGCTAGCTTAAAGCCGCTGTTCCTTAAGTCTACCGATGCGTAAAATGGCGTGGTGTGGTCGTACCAGCGGCGACGCAGCCAGTGCTCGGTATCTGGCATGCCGTCTAAAATTCGTTGTTCCAGCTCAAGGAGTGGGCCGGAAAGCGCTGTTGTTAAATGTGGAACCATGACGGGGTTAAATTATATCCGAGAGAAATAATGCCCCGATTGTAGCGGAAGACGGCGGCCACGTCAGGCTGCATGGTGTAGTGCGTCCAGCTATAATGCACTTCCGAAGTGTTTCCCCTTTTTGATGAAGGCGTCGATTACACGTGGGGAGTACCACGACAGCTTTCCCCTGGGTCTTTGAGTGCCAAGACGGTTGATTGGCGATCTCCACCGAGGCTCGTGTTTACCAATTCACGCGGCCGCTACGGTAAATGTAGGTGCAATCATGAAAATTCATATTAAAAATGGTCGGTTGGTCGACCCGATCAACGGCATTGATGCCCAGCTAGATGTTTTCATTGCCGCTGGCAAGATAGCTGCTGTTGGCACGATGCCGGATGGTTTTCACGTCAATCGCGTGATTGATGCCACTGGGCTGACTATCTGTCCTGGTCTGATCGATCTGTCGGCCCGGCTACGTGAGCCGGGGTTCGAATATAAGGCCACATTGGAAAGCGAAATGATGGCGGCGGTGGCGGGTGGTGTTACCCATTTGGTTTGTCCGCCGGATACTGATCCACCGCTGGACGAGCCGGGGCTGGTAGAGATGCTCAAGTATCGGGCGAGAAGTCTGAATCTTGCTAAAGTCTATCCTCTCGGTGCGCTCACCCAGCGACTTGAGGGGGCACGTCTGACCGAAATGGCCGAGCTTTCCGATGCCGGCTGTATCGGTTTTTCTCATGCAGACGCGCCGCTGACCAATATGCAGGTGATGTTGCGTGCGTTGCAATATGCTGCCACTTTTGGCTTCACGGTCTGGCTGCGACCAGAAGATGCGTTGTTGGCGAGGAGCGGTGTCGCTCACGATGGCGAAGTGGCTACCCGCCTGGGTTTGCCGGCGATTCCCGTGTGTGCTGAGACAGTCGCGTTGTCCGCTATCTTGTTGCTGGCGAAGGAAACCGGCGTACGGCTTCACCTTTGCCGGATTTCCAGTCTGGAAGGTGTGGAGATGATCGGCGAAGCCAAGCGCCAAGGTTTGCCGGTAACATGTGACGTGGCCGCCAATCACGTCCATTTGAGTGAAATCGATATCGCTTTTTTCGATACCAATTGCCGCTTGCGGCCGCCACTACGCAGCCAGCGTGATCGCGATGGCTTGGGCCGCGCGCTGGCGGACGGGGTGATTGATGCAATATGCTCCGATCATACTCCGGTGGATGATGATGCCAAGCTGACACCGTTTGCCGAGGCCGAGCCTGGTGCGACAGGCTTGGAATTACTGCTGCCGTTAACGCTGAAGTGGGCCAAGGTTCACAATGTCCCGTTGATTGATGCGCTTGCTAAGGTAACCTATATGCCAGCGGCGGTTCTCGGGATCGCGGCGGGTAGCCTATCTCCCGGACACGCCGCCGATCTGTGTCTTTTTGGCCTCGACCGTTACTGGTTGGTCGAACCGCGTCGGCTCAGAAGCCAAGGTAAAAATACACCATTCTTAGGCTGGGAATTGCCAGGCGAAGTGTGCTACACGCTAATTGATGGCCGTGTTGTTTACGAAGGCTGAGTATTGTTAGCCGTAGCTGCGGTGGAGCGCGACATAATGTTGGGCGGAGTAATCGAAATAGGCGATTTCCTCTGGTGTTAGCTGACGGATTGGCTTCGCTGGCCGTCCCAGGTAGAGATAACCACTTTTCAGTAGCCTGCCTTCCGGCACCAAGCTGCCGGCACCAAGCAGCACGCGCGGTTCCAGTATTGCCTTATCCATAATGATAGATCCCATGCCAATCAAGCACTCATCGCCGATAGTGCAACCGTGCAAAATTACGTGATGGCCCACAGTCACCCGATCTCCAACGGTGACCGGTGCGCCGTCTGGATCGGCGGGGTGGCGGTGGCTGACATGTAAAACGCATAAATCCTGGAGATTCGTGTCGCGCCCGACGCGGATAGTATGAACATCGCCGCGGATCACCGCACCACACCACACCGAGGTGTTTTCTCCCAGAGTGACGTCACCGATGATGCTGGCGCTGGGGTGTGCCCAGGTGCCGGTGGAAAGTCGCGGCATGATATCTTGGTGGCGTGTGATAGTGGCCGCTTTAGTCATGGCGGGGCCCCCGGTAAAACGCGTAGTATAATCCTCTCATTGTTTGTTTTTAACGGAAGACCCATCATGATCAACCCACTGCTGGATTTTTCCGGTCTGCCCTCATTCGATCGTATTACCCCGGCACACGTCGCGCCCGCAGTAACGCAGTTGCTCGACGAGAACCGCCGCTTGCTAGAGACGCTGCGATCCACCACCGTCGCACCTACCTGGGAAAATTTTGTCCAGCCGCTGGAGGATGCCAATGAGCGGTTGTCACGCGCATGGGGTCAGGTCTCCCATTTAAATGCGGTAGTGAACAGCCCGGCATTACGCGAGGCGTATAACGCGAATTTGCCCAAAGTTACGCAATACTATGCAGCGTTATCACAAGATCAGATATTGTTTGAAAAATTTAAACGGTTACACGCTGCCCACGATTTCTCGTCACTATCACCGGCACAGCAGCGGGTGATTGTGCATGAGTTGCGCGATTTTCGTCTCGGCGGCGCGGCGCTGTCGCCGACAGAGAAGGAGCGCTTTCTCGATATTCAGGAGCAGCTGGCGTCATTGTCTGCCAAGTTCGAGGATAACGTGCTTGATGCGACTAATGATTTTGCCTGGTATGTGAACAATGTGACGGAATTGACCGGCGTGCCGGCAGATGTGGTGCAAGCGGCGCGGGAAGCGGCGGAACAAGACGGTAAGCCCGGCTGGAAGCTGACGTTGCGCGCGCCGTCTTACTTGCCGGTGATGCAATATGCTGACCATCGGCCGTTGCGTGAAACCATATACCGTGCCTATGCTACCCGCGCTAGTGAATTTGGCCCATCGGCGTGGGACAATACGCCGCTGATCAGGCAAATCTTAGCACTACGCCAGGAAGCGGCGCACCTGTTGGGATTTGCTAACTACGCTGAGGTTTCCCTGGCGTCAAAAATGGCGGAAACGCCTCGCCAAGTACTGGATTTTCTTGATGAATTGGCAGCTAAAGGCCGCTCTTATGCACGAAAAGACTTAGCCGATTTGACCAATTTCGCGCGTGATACGCTTGGGCTGCCAGAGATAGCCGCTTGGGATATTGCCTATGTTAGCGAAAAACTGCGGCAACAGCGCTATGCTTTTTCCGAACAGGAGATCAAGCAGTATTTACCAGAAACGGTGGTGTTGCCGGGAATGTTTCAGCTAGTGACAACGCTCTACGGCCTGTCGATCGCGCCAGTGAGCGCGCCAGGATGGCACCCTGACGTGCGTTGCTATCAAATTACCGATCGTGAGGGCACACCGCTTGGCTGGTTTTATCTGGATCTTTATGCCCGCGAGAATAAGCGCGGGGGTGCGTGGATGGATGATGCCATTGGCCGACGGCGGCGCGGTGACGATCTGCAAATGCCGGTGGCTTACCTCAATTGCAATTTTTCTGCGCCGGTGGGTGGCAAGCCAGCGTTGTTTACTCACGACGAGGTTATCACGCTGTTTCACGAGTTTGGTCACGGCTTGCACCACCTCCTTACCCAAGTAGATGTGCTGGGCGTTTCTGGCATCAACGGCGTGGAATGGGATGCGGTGGAATTGCCCAGTCAGTTCATGGAGAATTTCTGCTGGGAGTGGGCCGTGCTGCACCCGATGACGCGCCATGTGGATAGTGGCGAACCACTGCCACGGGCGTTGTTTGATCGGCTGCTGGCGGCCAAGAACTTTCAAAGTGGCATGCAGTTGGTGCGGCAACTGGAATTTTCCCTGTTCGATATGCGCCTGCACGCCGACTACGATCCCACCGGAACGCAATCGCCGCTGCAATTACTCGATATCATCCGTGACCAGGTGGCGGTGATCTTCCCGCCAGCGTATCATCGTTTTCCTAATAATTTTTCCCATATTTTCGCCGGCGGTTACGGTGCTGGCTATTACAGTTATAAGTGGGCAGAAGTGCTATCTGCCGATGCGTATAGCTTATTCGAGGAAAACGGGGTACTGAACGCCGAGACCGGCCATCGTTTCTGGAGTGAAGTTCTCAGTGTGGGCGGCAGTCGGCCGGCGTTGGAATCATTTACCCGCTTTCGCGGCCGGGCACCGGTTATCGACGCCTTGCTGCGCCATCATGGGATGACCTAGCGCGTCACGCGCCCTCGATTAGGCGCAAACTTGCGGTAGAATGCGACCATGCAAGCACGTGAAGAATGTCGCGCGATCGCCGCGGGCAATGTTTTTCTAATTGGCCTGATGGGAGTGGGAAAGACCACCGTCGGCAAGTTGCTCGCGCACGCTTTGGGCAAAGCATTTGTCGATTCAGATCATGAAATTGTTCGCCGCACCGGTGTCGCGATCCCGGTAATTTTCAACATCGAAGGCGAAGCTGGCTTCCGCGCTCGCGAAGCGCGTGTTATTGATGAATTGACGCAATGTCACAATATCGTGCTAGCAACCGGCGGTGGTGCGGTGTTGCGGGAGGAAAATCGGCAGCGGTTGCGTTGTCGCGGCACGGTGATCTACCTGCGCGCCAGAGCGGAAGCGTTGTTGCAACGTACGCGCTACGACCGTAATCGTCCGTTGTTGCAAACTGACGATCGTCTGGCAACGCTGACAGCATTGTTTGCGCAACGTGATCCCCTGTACCGAAAGACCGCTGATATTGTGCTGAATGCCGACGGTCACAATCCGCATCATCTTATTCGTCAAATCGAGAAACGGCTGTCTAGCTGCCGATTTTCACTGACATCGGATCCCTAACAGAGAGGTCTTTATGCAAACGCTAACCGTAAAATTGGCAGAGCGCGCCTATCCTATCTACATCGGTGACCGGCTGCTCAGCCAGCCGCAGTTGATTTTGCCTCACCTGCCGACCAAGCAAGTGGCGATCGTGACCAACACCACGGTGGCGCCACTTTACCTCGATGTGCTCAGCGCTGGACTAAGAGACAATGGTGTTGCGGTAGTGCCGGTGATTTTGCCAGACGGGGAATCGTATAAAAATGGGGAAACACTCAATCATATTTACGACACGCTGCTGGACAGCCGTTGCGAGCGGAAAACCACGCTAATTGCCCTGGGCGGTGGTGTGATTGGCGATTTAACTGGATTCGCCGCCGCAACTTTTATGCGCGGTGTGCCGTTTATTCAAGTACCAACAACCTTGCTTGCGCAGGTAGATTCGTCGGTTGGCGGCAAAACCGGCATCAACCATCCTCACGGAAAAAACATGATTGGGGCGTTTTATCAGCCGAAGTTGGTGCTAGCTGATACGGCCACTTTGAATTCATTACCCGATCGAGAGCTGTCCGCTGGTGTTGCGGAAATTATTAAATATGGTCTGATCCGTGACACAGCATTTTTTCAATGGTTGGAAGACCATATGGCCGCGCTGTTGGCGCGAGACCCTGATGTTCTGGCGACTGCTATCGTTCGTTCGTGCCGCAACAAAGCTGAAGTGGTGGTGGAGGATGAACTGGAAAGCGGTTGCCGCGTATTGCTTAATTTGGGACATACGTTTGGTCACGCGATCGAAGCAGGTATGGGTTATGGAAATTGGCTGCATGGCGAGGCGGTCGCGGCAGGAACGGTGTTGGCGGCTGATTTATCTCGGCGAATGGGGGTGTTGTCAGATAGCGACGTCGCACGAATTCGCCGACTTTACCACGCGGCGCGATTACCCGTTGCCGCGCCTGATCTTGGGGCGGTAACCTACCATCGGTTAATGGCCATTGACAAAAAAGTGGAAGAAGGCAAGGTTCGTTTTGTGCTGTTGAAGGCCATCGGTGAAACTTTTATCAGCGCCGACGTACCCACTGACGCGCTCGCCGCCACGCTGCGCACCCTCACCACTTAATGGTTGTGTGCGTCGGCTACGCCGCATCTGATGTTGCTTCTCGCGGGCGGCGTCACTGGGAGGTGCCACCCACGGGGCGCGGCGAGTTTCAACGCGACCGTGATCGCATTATTCACTCCACCGCGTTCCGTCGCCTAGAGTATAAAACGCAGGTTTTTGTTAACCATGAAGGGGATTTGTTCCGTACTCGCCTGACCCACTCTTTGGAAGTTGCCCAAATTGGCCGCTCGCTGGCGCGTAATTTACAGCTTAACCAAGACCTGGTCGAGGCTATTGCTTTAGCGCATGACCTGGGCCACACGCCCTTTGGTCACGCTGGTCAGGATGCGTTGAATCACTGTATGGCGCCATATGGTGGTTTCGAACATAACCTGCAGTCGCTACGCCAAGTGGACGTGCTGGAAGAACGTTATGCCGAATTCGATGGCCTGAATCTCTGCTACGAAACGCGTGAGGGTATTTTGAAACACTGCCCGCTGTCGCAGGCGCGTGAACTGGGGGCGGTGGCGGAGCGTTTCGTCAACGATCAACGTCCGACGCTGGAGGCACAGCTGGTTAATTGCGCCGATGAAATCGCCTATAACAATCATGATGTGGACGATGGTTTGCGTTCTGGCTTAATTACCATCGAGCAATTGGCGTCTATCAGCTTGTTTTCGCGCCATCTAACTGAGGTGAAACAGCGGTATGCTGGACTTTCCGGGCGTCGTCTCGTGCATGAAACAATCCGCCGGATGATCAACACGTTGGCGCTAGATCTGATTGCCCAGAGCGCGGAAAATATTCGTGTTGCCGCACCGCGTAACGTGGATGATGTGCGCGCTGCGCCACCGCTGATCGGCTTTAGCACTGCCGTTCACCAGGAACAGCAAGAACTCAAGCAATTTCTGCTTCACCATCTGTACCGCCACTATCGGGTCAATCGGATGAGCGCTAAGGCGCGTCGTATTATCCATGACTTGTTCGATGTCTTTATGGAAACGCCCGCGCTGTTGTCACCTAAATATCAGCAAAAGATCCACAGTGATCCGCCACGGATCGTCGCCGACTATATTGCCGGAATGACCGATCGTTACGCCATTCGTGAGCACCGGCGACTATTTGCTATCGAAGAAATCGCTTTTTGAGCATATTTGCTGTTCCCGTTGCCGGAATAGGGGTTTGGCAGTAAAATTCAGGGCTTTTCACTCGTTTTTTTGGGTTGGTAATGAACAGACAAGGCTGGTTGGACGGTACGCTTTACCGTCCTGGTTTCGAGCGGGATGGTTGCGGTTTCGGCTTGATGGCACAGATGGACAATGTGCCAAGCCACTGGCTGGTGCAAACAGCGATTGAGTCTCTGGCGTGTTTGACCCACCGCGGTGCGGTCGCTGCCGACGGAAAATCCGGCGACGGTTGTGGTTTGCTATTTAAAAAACCTGACGCATTTCTGCGCGCTGTCGCGATAGAAAACGGCTTCACATTAGCCGCCTGCTACGCAGCTGGGTTGATCTTCCTTAGCCGCGATCCTGAATCAGCCCAAGTCGCGAGAACCAGATTACGCCAGATGTTGGATGCCCAAGGATTGGTGTTCGCTGGGTTTCGCGAGGTACCGATTAATCCTGATGCTTGTGGTGCTGAAGCATTGCGTACTTTGCCGCGTATCGAGCAACTTTTTGTCAATTGTCCGGAGTCTCTGGACGAAGATGGTTTTGAGCGGCGGCTGTATATTACTCGTCGGTTAACTGAGAAGTCGCTGGCGCCGTCAGACGGGACCTTCTACATACCCACTCTGTCGTCGCGCGTGATTGCCTATAAAGGCCTGGTCATGCCTGCGAATTTACCGGTATTTTACCCGGACCTTAATGACGCACGTTTTGCTTCTTCCCTGGCGGTTTATCATCAGCGTTTTTCTACCAACACCTGGCCAGAGTGGCGGCTCGCGCAGCCCTTTCGCTATCTTGCGCATAATGGGGAAATTAACACCTTGCAGGGTAACCGCAACTGGTCGCGTGCCAGGGAACAAACGCTGGTTTCCGACTATATTGCCGATATGGCGGCTGTGCGGCCCATAGTCTCCATGGACGGTTCTGACTCCAGCAGC